>Ga0224559_1002208_pt1 | contig 10162 bp, 13 predicted proteins | sample 714S33034metaG_FD_180676 | JGI IMG/M metagenome (GOLD analysis project Ga0224559, IMG submission 180676) | Peat soil microbial communities from Stordalen Mire, Sweden - 717 S3 30-34 | ecosystem: Environmental > Terrestrial > Soil > Wetlands > Peat | place: Sweden: Norrbotten County, Stordalen... | reverse complement strand
GTGGCCCTCGGGTAGCTCTCCACGCTCATTGGCATGGAACTATCCTCGCCGCCCGCTAAGCGGACACTTCATTTGCTATAGCCACCGGACATATCATGTGCTAACGACAGTCGGCTACCAAGAGATTACTCTTCGGTAAAGAGCAGATTTGGGCCGAAAAAATCCAAGGTTGATGAGCAAAATGCAAATGAGATATTACCTATTACTGTTTGTATGCATGGCACTCTTCTGCCCTTGCTAATGGCCGGTTTTTCGGCCATTTTTGAGGAAAGCACTGAAGCAAGAGCTTTTCAAGACATGAGAGTCACGACCCAACATTTGAGCAGCGCGATTCTTGCATCCGCGGTGGCCCTGTCGGCAGCCGAGCAAACTTCCCCGGCTACAACCAGGAATATCCATGATCAGTTGCAGGCTCCTGCTGCTTCCTCTGCAGCGCCGTTGGATCCCTCGGCTGCACAGGTGATCCATGCGGTTGAGCAACTGTCTCGCTTCACGGATTCAGACGTAAAGTTCAATCTGCGCGACCTGATGGAGATTCTGAAGGACCGCAGACACGAGGCATGGGTACTGGCTGCGTATCCCGACCCGAGGACCGGCCATCCTCTGATTGGTGCCGGATTTAGTCTCGATCTGCCGGCAAGAGAGCACCCGCAGCTCGACCCGCTCAATCCCCATCCGTTCATCGAACCTTCCTCGGCCGAGCTTTGGCAAGCTGCCGGACTGGATTCGGAACGGCTGCAGACGATTCTTGAGCAATATGACGATCGACTGGCAGCGTGGACCAGGAAGGGATTTCGCAAAAAGATCAAAACACTGACCCCACAAATCAGCGACAAGGAAGCGACGCTCCTGCTCCGACTCTCCGTGATACAGGCTATCTACAACGCCAAGGGCTACTGCCGTGACTTCGATCAATTGACAGCTTCGCAGCAGATGGCTTTGAGTCAGTTGGTTTACCAGATGGGCGTCAATCTCCAAGAGTTCAGTCAGTTTCTCGATTTAATTAACAACTACTCCGACAGGAGTGACACTGGTGCCGCGCCACTTTTGCACAACGCCATTGCAAACGATTCTGCGTACTGGAAGACTGTGCAGCAATCCTTGATTCAGAGCCAATGGGCGAGGCATTATCGCGCCCGCGCCGTCTCGGTGATCGCCATGCTCGATCCACAGTATGTCGATGAGCCTGGAATCGCTGAACAGCGATTGAGCGCCATGCTTCGCCCTGCTGTTGTGCACCGGCGAACAGGACGGTCCCGTGCTTCGCGTCAGCTTGCATCCAACACGCGACGTTCGAGTAAGGGACGCGCGGGCAGTACAGCCCGCCGAGCGAAGTCTCGGGGAACAGAACCCCCAATTTAACCCCTGGCCGAATTTGCGGAACCGGCTCTATCTTCCGCAACGTCTTGCGGGCCAACCTGAACTCCCGCGCTACCGCCCGTTGGCTCCGCCCCTCAACTCGAACTGCCCGTCTGACCCGCGCATACAGTTCCACCGTGTACATGCCTCCAGTAACCGCAGCGCTCAGCCATTGAAATCCCGAACAGCAAGGTACGCCCGCGACGTTTGCGACGCGTGTCGGCGGACGCGATCAACAAGCTCCGCGAAAATCATGCCCCGGTCAGAAGCAAATAAAGATGCGAATGGTCGAGGAGGAGCAGGGGCGTTCGTGGCCCTGAGGCGGCGTCGATTGCAGTGGATGAGTACCCTGATATTGACACCATGATCCCCATCGTGTTGTCTGCCTTCTCCTGTACTTTGTGGTAGAACACGTCAACATCCGGAGCACGGGCCTGATCGGTTGTGAATTTGAGTTCGTTCAAATACGTTGTCCCCTGCACCGTCACTGACCCGTCGATTTGACGACCCTCGATGACATAGGGGCGGCGAGTCGGTACTTCAAAGAAGTCGAGCATGTCGTAGTACTAGGTCTGGAAGTCGTGCCCGGCCTGTTGGGTTCCTAGCCGGCCTGATAGCTCACGCAGTCGGTCCTCCATAGACGACAAGGTCTGCTGTTGCTGATGGGAACGCTCTTGAATCGCACGGATTCGTCCTTGTGTCTCGATGCGTTCGCGTTCTGTGTCGGCGCTCTCTTGTTGCTTCGCCAGATACTGCCGGAGTGCGTTTACTGCCTCTGTGGCCTGCCTCTTCTTCTCAGCCGAGTCTTCCCAATTATCTAGGTCGGGAAAGCTGGTTTGCTCGGCCGGCGTTCGAGCCATGTGGGAGATCACCAACGACGCTTTTGGACTGCGTTCAACAAGCGGAATCTGTGACGAAGGCGTGAGCGTACCGTATACTTGCATCGCATGGAAAGGGGCAAATGAGAAAGTTCTGGAGTGTTCTGTTTCTGTTGGTGAACGTAACAGCATATGCGGCAAGCTTCGACTGCGCCAAGGCCACGACCCCCCAAGAGAAGGCAATCTGCGCCTCGCCGAAGTTGAGTGCGGCGGACGACCAGATAACGGCGGCATACAAAGCAGCTCTAGCACAAACCCCTACAGGGATGACGGCCGGCGTGCGCGACGATCAGCGAGCCTGGCTGCATCGCACTGCTCTCAGGTGCCCGGCAGTTGGCAAAAATGCAGTGGCGGACCTGAATGAGTGTTTGAACACGGACTACGAGGCGCGAACCAAGCAGTTGAAAAGCCTGGTCGTGCACCAAGGCGACGTCACCTTTGTCTGGCGTTCGATCGCGGTGAGCACCAAGGATACGCCTGACCCCGGCGATCCTGTCTGCGCGCAAGAGGATGTTCCCGGCTCTTCGACGCTGAACGCTTTCTGGCCTCAAGCCAACAGCGATGCGCCTGAATGGAAGGCGTGGAACCTTGCTCTCGAATCGGCGGCGCGGAGGGTTGACCAAAGCGACAAGAAAGTTCCAGTTGCCACGTGGGAAAAGGCGCTCAGAGGCAGCCAGGACAGCGACAGCGAAGTAACCGTGTCCCTTCGCTCCGTCGGCAAGCAGGTGGTGACCGCCTCGATTGAGGACTTTCAGATGGGCCACTGCGCTCCCTATCCCAATGTCACCGCGATGCAATTCAACTGGCTGCTCGCGGAACAACGCGAGTTGCTTGCGAAAGATGTGTTTCGCGTAGGTTCCGGCTGGGAGCAGGCGTTGGTGAAGGGCTGCCGCGATGTGCTGATTCCGCAGATTCGCAAGGACGGGGGCAAGATCGAGGGAAACGATGTACTCAAAGCGCTGCATACGATCGTTGCCGATCCGCACAACTGGCAGATGGACGCCAAAGGCCTGAGCATTTTCTTTGGGAATTCGGAAGACCTCAATCACGCCGAGATACCGGACCCGATCACGATTCCCTGGGCTGCGTTGAAGCCCGTTTTGCAGACGAGCTTTGCGCAGCCACAGTAGGAACCACCGCAGTGTACCGAACCCCACCTCCTGCTGATTTGCGCCGAATTGCGAATGCACATGGTCAGCGCGGGTGAGGCCTTAGGTCGGCATTTGGATGCGGTGTTGCGACGGCCTTGCTGCTCCGCAACCCAATGCGCATGGCTGCGCAGTTGATGACAGTGTAAGCTCCTGCAATAGATCTCTGTTACACTTTTCACCATGAATCGAAAGGCAATTCTCTGCGGCGTGCTTTTCGCGTTTCTCTACCTTGTGGGAGCCTCTGTCGATGCGCTGGCGGATGACGGAGCGGTCTCGGTTGCTGTCGGCGGCCTCGTGGCTCGCCGGGAAACCCGCATCGTCATGGCCAAGGAAGTCCTCCGAATCAGCATCAAGAAGATTGTGGTCGATTACGACTTCCGCAACGATTCGGACCAGAATGTAATCACCGAGGTGGCATTTCCTGTGCCGCCATACGGATCGAGTATGGATTATCCACCCGCTGAAATTGCGTCGTTTTCCGACTTCAAGCTTTCTATCGACCGAAAGCCTGCTTCGTTCAAAGTCGAAGCAAAGGCAATGTTCAAAGGAAAGGATGTTACTGAAATCCTGGTCAAGGACAGGTTGGATGTCGCTAGCTTCGGGAACTCCGAGGACGGCGTGACATATTGTCGCAATTTTGTCAGTTTGCCAGAGAGTGAAAAGAAGCGTCTTACCGACATGGGCATCATCGAGGTGAGGGATTCGACAGACTGTTGGGCGGGTTGGGAAGTTCATCTGCAATACCATTGGACGCAGACCTTTCCGGCGCACTCCACCACACACATCCGGCACGAATACTCGCCCGCGGAAGGGGTGAATGCTCATATGCCGCTCGAAGCTCTTCAGCTCGCGTTCACTCCAGGATCAGCGCGGACGAATTCCAAACGCTGGAAAGATTCCGGGGCCGAAGCAATGTCCGGTTTTTGTCTTGCCCCGGAACAACTCCTCGGCTTGATTCACAGGATTAAGGGAAACAGGCATCCTGTCGATGTTGGTGAGTTCTACACGCAATGGGTAGACTTCATTCTCACCACCGCCAATACCTGGCAACGGCCCATTGAAGACTTCACTCTCATCGTCGAGCGCCCGGAATCGGATTTGAACGATAAAGATGAAGTGCTCATGAGCTTCTGTTCGCCGCAGAAGGCCAAGATGGAAAAACTCGATGCCAATCATACGCAGGTTCATCTCACCAACTTTGTGCCCACTGCCGAACTGCATATTGGTTTCTTCGACGTACCGGTAGCAATGGCGGACCCCACAGCGGGGAAGAAGTAGAGCGAAGAAATGGCCCTTTGTTCTCTTATCCCAACAGGTTCCCATCACCACTTCGGTTGTTGAAATCAGCACGCCGTTCCTACATTGGAGCCAATTGAAGGCCCACACCGCAGCGTCCGCCAGGCACCGGCTCAGTTCAAAACGGCCCAGCGCCTTATTGAGATGGTGTTCTGCATTCCTAAGCACCAAATTCACTCTTCAGTCCGGCAGGCAGGATGGGAACTATATACTTGACTGCTCTGGCCAAATTTAAGCGTGAAATACACGCGCCGAACTATGATAAGGCGGAAGGACCCGAAGACGGTTCAGACGCTGCTCCGGCACGCCGACGTGCATAGCCCCACACAAAGATCATCTTGGGCGGATGTCCAAAACGACGGGCCTGTTCTCCAGGTCACCCGCCCAGCCGAGCAGAGCGGCATTCACGAACAGCGCGGTTTTGGTCTGCATTACGCCATACCCAACGTGAACGTGGCCGAAGATATGAAGCCGGGGCCGCAACCGCATGACGGCCTCCCGTAGTTCTGAGCAACCTTGCCGTTCGTTTGAGCCGCGCTCATGGTCCAGTATGCCGAATGGCGGGCCGTGCGTGATGAGAATGTCAGTGTTGGCCGGAATGCTCGCATAGAGGCTGGCCCGCTCCTCCGGCTTGGCATGACCGTAGGCGGTATCGTCGCACGTGACCGGCGAGCCCCAAATCTTCAGGCCGCAGAGCGTGACGCCTTCATTGATCAAAAAGACGGCATTCGTAATCTTCGCGCGGAATCGTGGGACCTGGTTGAACGCGCGGTCATGATTGCCGGGTATAACTACTTTGTGGCGGTGGGGCAGTTCGCTTAGCCAGTTGTTGAAATCCTGAATCTTAGAGGCGTGGTTGAAAAACGTGAAGTCGCCCGCATGAATCAACAGGTCACCGTCTGGGACAACCAACTCCCTGTGTAGCTCGTGTGTGTCCGCAATGCAGACCACCCGGACACGCCGAGGCGCTTGGGACGAGTTCTGCTGTGTCTGAGTGCGCTCAGTCGCTCTCATTCAAGCTTTCCATCAGCTCCGGAATGCTCAGTCCCTCCATATAGGCCCCGATGATTATGGCCAAGGCGCGCTTATGCTTGTCGGTATCGTGGCCGGACAGCCACGGGAGGTCATACGCTTCTGCCAACTGTGGCCAGCGTTCGGTGCGACCAGCGATGATCTCGTCGCCGGAGCAATAGAGCGATAGCCGATGATTCATCTGGCGCAGCAAATCGGTATCCCCGGCCCAGGTGGGGGAGTTGATGCAGATAACGTGCAGGTCAGTCCGCTCCAATTCCTGCAACTTCGCTGCCACCAGGCCGCCCATGCTTATGCCAACGACGAGAGCGCCCTGGGGCAGGTTGAGGCTGGCGAGGTATTGAACCGATACGCTCGGAGAAACGGCAGGGTCGGTGTGGGGCATCAGGGGGCACACAAAATTCTTCTGCTGCCCACAACGGCGCATTTCAGTTTCAAGCTGCTTGACGGAGCCTTCAGGCGACCCGCCCATTCCGTGCAGCAAGTAAACAGCGGGGAAATCAAACATTGCCATTGAGGCACCTCATAGATTTGCTACTCCATTTTGCATGAACACAGCGAGCGGAAAATATAAGATTCTCGCCCGCTTCACCGCACGGCGGAAATCCCCGTAAACGGGCCATTTTCTTCGGCATTTTTGCACAGGGTTTTCCGCTCACTGGTTTTCAACGCCGCTCGGACGGTTCCGTAGCCGATTTGGAACGCGGCGGCAATTTGCCGCAGGCTCATGCCAGCGGCGCGCATTTCCCGTAGCGGACGACGATGATGGGCTTTTGGTGCGCCCTGAGGTGGCTCGAAAGCAGATTGATGATGAGACAGCGCCGCCGGCTCCTCCGGTAGGAGAATCCATCGGCAGTTCCGCCTCACAGGGGCCGGGAGTGGTGATTTCGACTCCTGAGTCACCTGGTCAGCCGCAGCCACCCAAACCAAAGCGCTACCACGGCACGGTCGTACTCGATTCTGCACGAACCGGACGTGACGCCAGCAGAATTGCCGATGAGGTGATCACACATCTTGTCGGACTGGTTGGATCGAACGTGAAAATCACCTTGGAAATCGACGCAGAGGTTTCCGCAGGCGTACCCGACAATGTAGTACGGAGAGTGACGGAGAACAGCCGAACGCTGAAATTCGATAGCAGTACCGGGTTTGAGAGAGAGTAGCTGTGTGTTTAGAAGAGTACGAACTTGTGAAGGCTTTTGCCAAGCTCCCCGGCGGGTTCATGGTTCTGCTGAATACTGACATCACTCCATGTGTATTCTGCTCATTGGGCAATATGCGTATTGGGCATTGTGCAGAGGCAGCCCAATGATGCGCATCTGGGAGCGCCTTTTCCTCTGGCCTCGGAAGCTTCGCAGATGCGCAGCGGCTAGCGAGGGGATCGAATTACAAGGATGTCGATACCGGTGGGGATTCGCGAGTAAAGCTTCGCTCGATCGCTTTCAGAGGCGACCCTGAAATCTTCGTTTAACAGCGGCGCGGCCGGCGAGCCTCATCAGAAAGCGCTGTAGCATCGACGTCTAGTTGGGGTATACTCCAACCGCACACTCCAGCTTGACACTTTTCGCGTCCATCTAGGGTTCATTTCTCATTTTCTTGACATTTCCCAGAAACCGTCTAGACTCTAACTTGACACTTTGCTTGGGAGGTCAAGATGACAGCGGCGAAAAGACTTGAAAAGAGGGTGGGGTACATTCGGGTAAGCAGCCTTGACCAGAACACCGATCGCCAGCTTGAGGGAGTCAATCTGGACAAGGTGTTTACTGACAAGGCTTCCGGAAAGGATACGGCCCGGCCACAGTTGCGGGCCGCCCTAGAATACCTCCGCGAGGGCGATCTACTGCTGGTTCACAGCATGGACAGGCTTGCAAGGTCTGTGGATGACCTCCGGAGGATCGTCCTTGACCTCACCAAGAGAGACGTCCACGTCCAGTTCGTCAAAGAGAACCTGACCTTCACGGGCGAGGACTCTCCGATGTCGAACCTCCTCCTGTCCTTGCTGGGGGCTGTGGCTGAGTTTGAGAGATCGATGATTCGGGAGAGGCAACGGGAAGGGATCGCAATCGCAAAAAAGGCCGGCGTTTACAAAGGACGGAAGCCATCCTTAACGCCGGCGCAGGTTGCAGAGATTCGCAAGCGGGTTGCGGCCGGGGAGAAGAAGGCCAAGCTGGCGGCTGAATTTCAAGTATCGCGGCAGACACTCTACTCGACACTTGCCTGAATGCCGCTGGCCACAGCGCCGGATGGCTCCGGATATACCGGAAGGCCTGATCACTTCGTTCGCTCCTCTTCGTCGAAGCAGCGAGAGGCATCCCCAAACTGTCAGAGTTGACCGGCTGATCTGATTTCTTGAGGCGCGTCATAGAACGCGAATGGATTGAGAAACTGCCGCCCGTACAGGAGCACGCGGTCTGTGGCTGAAAGTTTTGCCTCATCGCAGATGCCATCCCAGTGTGCTCGGATGGTATTGACTTGCTGCAGAATGATGGCTCTCGCCTCTTGATCTGAAAGAAGAAACTGCGGAGCCGCCTGCAGACACAGGCCTAGCTGGCTTTTATTGTTATTGCCAATAATCCGCATCCCCTGCCCGGCTTCTTCACCCAGGCGAGACTGCGGACACACATCATAGGCGGGCGTGAGATGCAGATTCTTTCCATCCCAGAAAGCGGCATGGTTGCGTGCGTGATCATCGGTGTTCCCGCACAGGATGTTAAAGGTCAGCCTCCCAAATAGTTCGCGAAGGTCTTCCCGAGGGTTTTGAAAGCGGCGCCTAATAATCTCGGCCAGCAACTCGTAGCTGGCGTGCCTGGCCATCATCTCGTCGAGTTCGAACATCGTGAGGGCCGAGACGAACGCCTTTCTACCCCATCCGCCTTTCAGACATTCGCGGTCAAAGCGTTCGACTAGCAAAACATCCTTGCCGAGCGCCGTTTCCATTTGTACCCGCGAGACATTGAGCCCCGCCAAACTTGCCAGCCGCATCGCGGCATACTCCGCTTTCACGACGTTGTAGATGTCGGTGCTCATGGAGAACTTGGCGATGAGCTTCTTGTTGTCGGATGTGAGGAGTGCTTTGGGTCTTGCCCCTCCCAGAGATGTGCCGTGCTGAAGAGCCTTGTCCAACTCTGGAGAGAGAGGAACTCCTTTCTCTACCTGCTCCGCTGAGCGCAGCAAGTCGTCCAGGGAGGCCTGGTCCATTCCTCGCGGCACATACTTGGAGGCCGAGGTTTGAAAGTCCAAAGCGCCAGCCCTGTCCGACCCGGATTCTAGCAGGTAGGTTAGCTCTCCCAGATCATGGCTCCCGGCCTCTTCACCCTTGACGCCGAGCTTGCGATTGATCAGGACGCGCCGACCCCAGGTATCAGGAGATGCATCCCGAATAGATCCCGGCATCGATAGGTCGTCTGCGAGCGGAATTTCGCCCGGCTGGAGAGGAAGTTCTGGCTCGTAGATGGAAATTGCGTTTTCGCGCGCCAGATAGCTCCGGCCATAGTTAAACAGCAGCTGAGTTCCCACGCGCTGCAGGATGCCAGCGACGACGGGTTTCGTCTCGCTGGGGAGCCAAATCCAGACGTATGCCTCTTTGTAGTCGTCCTTAGAAGTCATCGTGGATGACCCTCCTCGGTTTGCGAGTTCTCTGGGGCAGGAGGCTGAGTTTCTCCGTTAACGCGGAACGTTGTGTCTGTATCCGATCTGGCTCGCCTCCAAAAAGAGGAACCCCCGCGATAGCGGCAACCTCGAAGACGGATCCGATCGCGCAACTCGGATCCGCGCTTTCGATACGGCGCAGTAGTGGTCGAGAAATGCCTGCGCGGTTGGCCACCTCCTGTGCGCTCATTTTGCGGTCGATCCTGCCGACGCGAATCATCTGGGCCAGGAGTTCGAGAGCTTCGAGGTTCTGGCGGGAATAGGTGCGATGTGCTGGTTTTGCCATAGTGTTATTTTGAACATAAATATTCCAGTAAATGGCTTATTGGAACATTTATGTCTCAATATTGCCTTGAAATTGAATCCTTGTCAAGGCTTTACTTGCACATAAACGTTACATTAAACGATTTAGTGGAACATTTATGTCCCAAAGATTGTGTTCTTGGAGTTAAGGACTAGAAAAGAACAAAACCCCGGGTCCCGGTTCGCCTAAAACAGGCCGATTTGCACAGCGGGCGAAGGAGCCGAACCTACAACATCTTTCCCCTCTATGGGTTGACCACTGTTGGCCGTAACACCCACCTGGGTCCGGTACTTGGCTTCAAGAGTCTCCAGCGACGTCACCTCCTTAACCTGCTTCGTCAGGATTCGGAATGGCGGGATCGCGCAGCTTTCAACGGCCACCCTGATTTGATTCCCGCCGTGAACCTAGTGATGCAATGAGAATCCGAACGGCAAAGCTGCCTCAAGATTGATTTGTTCTCCGGTGATGGGGTGGTGGAATTTCAGAAATTGGGC
>Ga0224559_1002205_pt1 | contig 10166 bp, 7 predicted proteins | sample 714S33034metaG_FD_180676 | JGI IMG/M metagenome (GOLD analysis project Ga0224559, IMG submission 180676) | Peat soil microbial communities from Stordalen Mire, Sweden - 717 S3 30-34 | ecosystem: Environmental > Terrestrial > Soil > Wetlands > Peat | place: Sweden: Norrbotten County, Stordalen... | reverse complement strand
ATATTCATAGCTTCAATTCCTTTTAAAGTCTGATTAGCAGATCGAAAAGACTGAAATCCTAACATTGGATTAACGATTCGCTTTATAGATCTATGATCTTGTTCTATAATGTTATTCAAATACTTGATTTGTCGAATGCCTATGTTTTTAGGTAGTATTTTATCATTTTTCAGTTTACCTATAGCAGGTGGATAAGCTGGATTCTTATCAACGGTTATTAATCTTGGAATTTGATTATGATTAGAACTCAAATTAGAAAGAATTTTTTGCAACGGAACCATAATCTCAATCCAGTTTGAAGAAACTCTATTAAACAATAACGACTAATTCATAAAAGAATGCTGGGGAAGACAAAGCGCTATCTTGAGGTTACAAGAGTCCTTATAAAGTAGAACCTTATTCCGGAACTCTACCGGGACCTGCATACTGATTATATCTCAAATCCAGAGTGTACATGTGCTTTTGATATAGAGAGTAGGCAGATAGCAGTAAAACTCAGGCAGGCTTTCGAAGAACTCGGGCCGACGTTCATCAAAATGGGGCAGACTATGAGCAAGCGGCCTGACCTAGTACCCCAACCTTATGTTATAGAAATGGCAAACCTTCAGGACAAGGTTAAGCCAATCCCTTTTGAGGAAATGGCCGAATCCCTTGACCTTGCTTGCATTTGTGAATATGAGACTCGCGAAGAGCGCCAGCAGAAAAAAAGTAAAGAAGACCTGAAGGCGGAAAGGGAAAGGAGGGCAAAAGCTTTCATTGAAATTTTTGACAGCTTTGATCCAAATCCCATTGCTTCCGGCTCAATTGCACAGGTTTACAAAGGAGTTGTTGAAGGCAAATCGGTAGCTTTAAAGATTCTTCGCCCAAATCTCATTGATACTATTAATATTGATCTTTCTATCCTAAACGATTTTAAACTTATTATAAAAAAGGTACTAGGGATAGAAAAAAAATTCGATATTGATGCTTTTTTATTAGAGATCCGAGAGATGCTTACCCGGGAATTTGACCTCAGAATCGAAGCCGTTAACATGCGACGTTTTGAAGATAATTTTAAAAATGTGAAAAATGTTGTAGTGCCTAAAATTTATCCGGATTACTGTTCTGCCAATGTCCTTACAATGGAATTTATCCAGGGAATTCAGATCGCGAATTCTTCTCAGCATCAAATCATTCCATCTTCAAAGTTCTTGCATTTATGGCTACAATCACGGTACTCAGACTCATAAAAACTGCACCCATTGCAGGACTTAATAAAACTCCATATCCATAGAGCACCCCTGCTGCAAGAGGAATTGTAAAAATATTGTAACCGGTTGCCCAGATAAGATTCTGATACATCTTGGAATAAGTCTTCTTAGAAAGCCTGATGATATTCAGAACATCTCTTGGATCATTTTTGGTTCCGTTGCAAAAAATCTGGCTCCCTTGCAAAATCAGAAAAAACCTTCACAATTAGGATATTTGATTGATTTCATCACGGATAAAATAACACACAAAGGTAAAAATTATAGTCTCAAACTGAGGAAATATTATTTTTGCACCAGAACCGCATATTACTATCTTTGATTTTCTTTTTATTCGATTGTATCATTAGAAAGGATTTTTTGCAACGGAACCCGATTACTCATTAAAAATTGTTACTGATCGTAGAATTCGTGAGAATAAAAATCTGAAAATTCAATATTTTTATGTGAACCTCCGTGGATTGAATAAATCCACGAATTCATTTTTTTGGCCATTAATGAGATCGGCAATTACCATCGCAGCAGTTGTGCCATTGGTCATGCCCCAAAACCCAAATCCAGCTGCCACGTATATGTTTTCTTGAGATGTCATGCCTATAAGGGGCAGATCATCTTCAGTAGTGCTATCTTTATTGGACCACCGGTATCCAATAAACTTAACTTTAAGATGTTGGCGCGCGTAGGTTTCAAGCCTGCTATAGTAAATAATTTTATCAGCTACATCGACTGGACTATGTTCTCCAGCAACGATGATCAATTTCCCCTTATTTGTAGGTGTAGCCCGGTAGGTGTGTACAGGATTGAAGTCTATGAACATTCCATCCGGGAAATTTCCATCCATATATAATCCTAACACGTAGGATCTCTCAAAGTGCAAATGTTTGTAAAGTAAATCGGGGTCATATACTGGTTTATGTGTTGCAACTATGACTTTATCGGCCATTATTGAGCCCTGGTCGGTAATTACTTCTTTTATTTTTCCATTATTGACGGTTATGGCACTGGTTTTCTCAAAAATATAACTACCTTCGCCTACTATATCTTCTGAAAGAGCCAGGAGATACTTACGAGGATGGAATTGGGCCTGGTTCTCATATTTGATGGCTGGACCAGTTTTAAAAGGTAAAGGTGCCTTTTCGGTATAAGAAACTGGAAGCCCCAATTTTTTTGTAGCTTCAAATTCACTCTTAAGTTCATCAACTTTTTCATCAGACTCGTTATAAATGTAAAGAGGAAGACGGTGAAATTCACAGTCAATCTTCTGCTTTCTGATAATATCAGCTACCTTTTCAACTGCCTTAATGCTAGAATTAGCAAATTCTTGGGCTTTGGATTGACCTAAATTTGAAATGAGTTTATTGTAAATCAAATTGGGTCCCATGCTTATCTTAGCTGTGGTCCCAAGTGTTACTCCTTTTACAATCCGATCTTCTTCTATTACTGCTACAGCATGACCTGCCTCCTTTAACAGTTTTGCAGCGGTTATACCAACAATGCCACCTCCTAGTATCACCACATCGACTTTTAATCGTTTGTCAAGTTTAGGGAACTTTTTATAAGGGGACATTTCTAACCAGACTGGGAATTCCTCTCTATGACTTTTTTCTTCGTTTTCCATCCTCTAACCTCAATTGACTTGATATCATATTGGGTAATAAATTATTTTGGATCTTCCTTTCTAGATTAAACAGATTCTGGTTTACCTATAATTATTTTCTTCGCGGAAATACTATTAGAATCTGTCTCGCTCATTTCTACATCTTACCAAATTTATTCTGGTTGGTTATCTTTGATTTTGAAAATAGGTTTTTATTATCCTTAAAATAGTTTTTTATTCTTGATCTAATCAACTAATATCTAGTATAACAAAAACTGTACACAAAATTTTCAGATTAATTCTTTGAATAGTGGTGATAAAAATTTTTACCTGCTTTGAACATCTTCTAGTTGCTGCAGAACTCTTTACACGAAAGCTCTTTTTGAGCTGATCCTCTTGTTTTTAATATATAATTCATTACATGAGGATGTTCATTAGTTACTCTTTTTATTTTGTTATCATGACCTTTTGATTTTGCTCTGAAATCTAACCCAAAAAATATAGATACACTATATACTTGCGGAAATCTGCTCGAATAAATGTAGGGTTAAGAGAAGCATTGATAGATCATCAAAACTGTATAACCAAAATAGGGAACTTGATAGTATGTGGGGTATCGAAGCGCAGATGCTACTCTTGAAGGCCTCTAGCACGATATAATGAATTAGATACAATTTCCAAAGAATCAGTGGGAAAAAATAAGAACAACAAATCTAATAGGAGAGGTTAACAAGGAACCCAAAAAAATATGTATAGTGCTGGTGACATTCCATATGGATTCTTATAAAAAAATTTAGTATCCTCTAAGATTTGATGGATTTTTGATTACTTTTGCCCTCTATTATTTGTCAGATTTTATTTTTAAAATACAAGATCAATAGAATATCTTGCTTGGAAGTTGTATTGATAGTAACAATAACAAGGTTAAATCAAGTTTTTGGATGGGGCTCATCCACAAAAGCTAACTTTACAGAACTCCTTTATTTGTTAACCACGATAGTTTTTATATTCACAAATTGAGCCTATAGTGGGAAAGCTCCCGCCCAATTCCTGACTTCTTGACCCCGCCAAAAGGCAGTCTGGGATCAGATTTAACCATCCCATATATAGTCACAAATCCTGACCGAATCCTTTTTGCCACCTTTTTGATATTCAATATCATCCAGATCACCTTAGTTAGTTAAATAAAGTCGATGGAATTTCATTTTGAAAGAAAGTATTCATACTCTTTTTACAATAAATCTTGCAAAAAAAGCGTTAGAACACAAAGATACTCTAAATATATTTGGGCAAATACTGCATAGAAACGTTCTGAAATGCAATATATAGGCTTCAAAAAAGAGAAAATATTCGAATTCTCTTTTAAAGTACTATGAAGTGAAATATTCTTGTAATCAAAGACAATGAAGAAATCAATATTAATCTAACAAAAAGAAGAAGCCAAAGAGCTTTATGATAATGATCTAATACCGTTTAGAAAATCAGCCGTGAAACATGCCTTAAATTCGATTGATTTTTGTATTAACTTCAATCTGCTAATAAAAATGGCTGAACTTTTAGGATACAGCGAGTCTAATATGGGGTATTCGCTAAAGGAGTATAAAAGAATGATTGTTGTATATTATCACGATGATCTTGATGGTCAGTGCTCAGCAGCTCAGGTAAGGGAGTCGATGGAAGACATCACCGCCAACCCGATACGGTGCATTGCGGTGCAATACAATGGCACTATATGGAAAAAAGAAGAAATAGAAGAAGCTGATGAAGTCTACGTTCTTGATTTCACGTTTACTGATATGGGAACTCTTGCAGAAATAACAGGACAAAAACTCATATGGATAGATCACCACAAGACTGCAATGGAAGAAAATAAGGAATTGTGGGGTTCGAACATTCTTGGAAAACGGGATATCACAAAAGCTGCTTCCCAACTTACATGGGAATATCTTAGAAACGGTCACCCACTTCCTACAACAGTTGAGTACATTTCAAAGCGAGACGTATGGCAATTCGGGGACAAGAAAGAAGAAATTTCAGCTTTTACTGGAGCTTGCCAAATTCTTCTTCATTCCCCTGAAGATACAGACTGGAAAGATTTGTTGGCATTGTGTGATCATGAAAATGAAAAAGTTGAACTCTACCTGAGAGTTGGGCATGCACTCACATATGTCCGGAAAGTTAAAATTGAGAAAGCATTTGAAAGGGGCACAGATATAGACTTTCACGGACTGAGAGCGCGACTCATCAATACTACAACCGATGCTAGCGACATTGGAGAGTATGTTTACCAAAAACCAGAATATGATATAGCTGTTATGTGGCAGATGATGAATGATATGGTCCAGGTGTCGCTTAGATCAGACTCTACAGACTGTGCTGAGATAGCACAGAAATATGGTGGAGGAGGTCACAGAGGAGCAGCAGCCTTTATTATCAAAAGTGATGGAGAATTTTCGGTTAGACTGTTTTAAACAAAACAATAAAAAACCGTGGGAAAAAAGTATCCGATTCTGATAAAAATCAATTCTGAAGATTTTCTTGATGGGGGGGTTACAGTAGAAGACATGTTGAGCCTTTCATCGATGCTCGAACATGCTGGTATAGATGCAATCGAGATGTGCGGAGGCATATTAGTACCTATCGGCAAATTCATTCCTTCACGACAGGGTAGAATCAAAACCGAAAATGAAGGGGACTACCGCGATGCTGCAATGCGCTTCAACGAGAATATCAAAGTCCCCCTCATGCTTGTAGGAGGAATTCGATCTTATGATATATCCGAAAAACTTATCGAAGAAGGTATTGCCAATTACATATCACTCTGTCGTCCATTGGTCTGTGAACCTGATCTCATTAACAGATGGAAATCAGGTGATACTTATTCTGCTAGCTGCTTATCAGATAACCTGTGCTTAAAGTCCCTACTAGAAGGACATGAACTGCGTTGCGAGCTGGGGGGAAATAAGATTGGAGAGTGCTGATAAACAAATTATCTCGAACCTTACCGAATTCTCATAAGTGAATAAAAAGATATACTTTTTAAAAGTCATATTTTGTAGAATTTAACTAAGTAAGGGTATACATAATTAAAATATATAGATATGGGCAAGTTTCTATCTATTAAATGCCAAGTAAATGTAAAAAAACTAGTAAGAAGGTATAATTAAATTTAATAAATTCCTTTGCTGTCGCTTCTAATTAAATATTAGTGTATTGAAAGTTCTGTGAAAATGACTATTCTCCGCTCCTTTATTTCATTGCAAAAAAGAATTTCTTGGTTCCGCTGATGCGTAGGTTATATAGCAAAATCACTGCATTAAAATACTAGTTTTGTAAGTCCACTCATTGACTCTGGACTCTTTTTTTGCGGTGGAGAAAAAGGAGTGCAGAATCATTCAGAATTTACCAGTCAGAATTTTCGGTACACTGCCAATAACGGGCTTTGTGCAAAAAATAAAGATCAAACATCTTTTTTTCCATGTTTGGATATATACTGCTCAACAGCACTTTTTGAACTATACCATGTTTTTCCCATTTTTACTGCATCCAAAAGCCCCTGTCTGGCCCGCAGGCTGAGATATTCTTGCGAATAAGGAGTCTTAGGAGCAAGTTCGTTGAGGGATAGTAATTCATCGATCCCACCAGAGATCGAGAGATATAGAGTCAGGTTTTCACTCACGGCTTTTGCAATAAAATTGGCAAATGGAGCGAGGTTTCCCGCATCTGCAGTTTTAAGGGATTTATAATATTTCCCTCTTTCCTCTTTTTTGAGCACGACAGGCGGGTAATCTCTTGCTATCAAATATAGATTCATAAGGAGACGAGCTACTCTGCCGTTTCCGTCAGTGAAAGGATGAATCTCAACAAACCTGTGATGCAGGAATGAAGTTGTTTCAACGGGATGCCCTTTACTTTCAGCTATCTTCTCAATCAGTTCGTCCATCAGTTTCACTATTTTTGACCAATTCGGAGGAGCCTTTACTGCACCGGCTATCTTCATATTTCTGGTACGGTATCTTCCGGCATCATCAAGTATACCTTTGGTCACGATTTCATGGATTTCCTGAATTGTAATATGGTCTATTGAACGTTTTTTCTTCGCGAGCTCTTCCATTAGGTCAAAAGCTTTTGCGTTATTGCTTGCCTCAATATGCTCTCTTAGAGATTTTCCGCCAATGGTCAGTCCTTCTTCTAGAACAAGTTTTGTCTCCTGGAGTGTTAGTGTGTTCCCTTCGATAGCATTGGAGTGATAGGTATGTGCTAACCTAATTTCGTCATGCAGCTGCCCTAAAGCATCTGACGGAATGGGCCGTATAGAGTCCAGTCTCTTCATTTTTTCATCTATTCGTGCAAGAAGTTCTTTTTGAATCAAGGAAGTATCGGTATCTACCATAATTTAACATATCCGATGTATATCTTCTATTATATATCGGTATAGGCAATAGTTTAAGATATCCGATAGTCAATTTATTTGAAAAATCAAAGAAAAGAAAATGGTATTTATTCCATTGATAAATTTTCAGATCTAAACTTCCCTTTTTGGGATACTTTTTTCCGGTGATGAGCTTATTAATTTGTCCGGCACTGTACAGAAAGTTTTGGTCGGCAAAATATGTTGACCCTTTTTCCTTTTCTGTCACTGCAACAAAAAAATGCTGAGTCAACTGTTATACTAATAAAATTTTTGTTTTCATCACCCTATTGATGCATAGGGTTTCTCACAAAAGCTATGCATAAATGAATATCTAAAAACAGAAGCTATGTCAACAAAAATATAAACTGTATATTCTGTTATTTGATGAAGTAAAGTGATATAGAGCCAATTAAAATTTAAAGCTTCGAAATATTGTAATAAGAGCAGAGTTGACTTTAAAACCTGAATCTATTACAGGTATCTATACTAACTGGTTAGCAGGCCCATAACCACTGGTTAGCGCAGGAGTTCCACGGCCAATTACAGTTAGGGTAGTAGTTGGCCATGATATTAGTGGTGAATCCTGGCATCTATTTATACTTATCAGTTTAGCTATCATCTTCAAGATACTTCATAACCATTTCTATATCAGCCTTAGTAGCACCAGTTTCTCTATTAATGACCATTCCTTTTGCTGCTTTTATCTCTCCAGTTTCCTTATTAATAGCTACTCCCTTCGCAGCCTTTATTTCTCCATTTTCATTACCTATAGCCATTCCTTTTGCTGCTTTTATCTTTCCAGTTTCCTTATTAATAGCTACTCCCTTCGCAGCCTTTATTTCTCCATTTTCATTACCTATAGCCATTCCTTTTGCTGCTTTTATCTTTCCAGTTTCCTTATTAATAGCTACTCCCTTCGCAGCCTTTATTTCTCCATTTTCATTACCTATAGCCATTCCTTTTGCTGCTTTTATCTCTCCAGTTTCTTTATTAATAGCTACTCCCTTCACAGCCTTTACTTGTCCAGTTTCATTAGCCATCGCCACTATTTTCTTCTCTTTAACCACCACAGGTTCTGCACTTACTACTGCAGCTGTTACTGATACTACAAAAAAAACTACCAGCGAAATAGCCAACACTTTTTTCATGTCACTATATGATTTTTTCAGCATTCATTTCACTCCTTTTTTGTCAAGTTAGATGCAATTTTAATCCGGTTAGGACTTATGCAGTTAAATCAGAAAACATACTCTTGACGAAATTGTAATCGTCCTTTCACAGTTTGTTTATCTTCCACTCATTTATCCACATTAAGCTACTAGTATTTGATTTTCAGTTTAACCATATAAGTTCAGAATTAGTATTAAGGATCCTCACTATATATTAATTATTGTATATTAATAAGTATTTATAATTTGAAGGTGCCACATGTATTTTTATCTATGGAATGCTATATATACTGTACAGCATGAAAATAAAAAATTATATTTCAAAAGCAGAGTGATGTGGTGTCCCTAACTATAAACAGTAATGATATTCCAAATCCCACTACTCATTGGTATAAATGAATGCTGGATAACAGAAAACAAGTAGGCTAATTAGTTCCAAGTGTTTCAGGAGCTTCAGATGTTCTAAGAGTTCCATAAGCTCCATGAGTAATATATCAGGGATGTTTTCTTATTACTGATGGAATTTAGGAAATTCATAGATTTTATCACAAAAACTGGAACTAAAAAAGGAGTGCCAAGCCTGCATTTGGTAAAATAATCGCCAAGTGAACTTTATTTTTGGAAATTATTGGAAGTATTTTCCAAAAATATGATATTCAAAGACTCCTGTACCATTTCATCAGTTACATCAGAATGTTTGGATTTATATTCATCAATACTTTTTGCAAGTGCTTTTGCAAGATTATGAACGCTACCTTTAGGTTTACTGCCTACACTAAGCTGTCGAATATGAGCTACTGCTTCCGTAGTGGTAAGCTCTTTTTCACAGATGAAAAGAGCAACCTTTCTTATCAAATCTACATCTTCTAATCTGCCCAATTCAATGAGTATAGTTTTTTTGTAGGTATCAAAAACTGGCTTCATAACATTTACGGCGGAGATTATAAACGAAAATTCATCACTGTCTCCATCATCTAATGCAATTTGTGCAACCAGTGCATAATATTCATTCATCTTAGTTCTATCAGTTTTATTATAGTCCATCCGCTCCCATTCCACGAAATTTTTTATTGAAAACTTGCTAGGTTCTGTTGCAAAAATAATTTTACTGCCTTTTTAGGTTATAATTATTGCTTTTTGTATCATTATTGATCTGTTTATAGTAAATAAATATCCCACTTATGATATTTCCATTGTTTTTGTAAAATAGCCAGATTTTTTGCAACCGAACCCATAATCTATTTCCTTTCTCACGAACATTTAGTTCTGTATCAACTAATTAGGATGATCTTTCTGTTTTTTTCTTTTGCCACACAAAAAATAGGATTTATCGTTTTGTTGATGTGGATGTTTTCATACAAAACCCGCACATCTTAAGGTTAAGGTAATTCAAATTTTTTAACCAGAAATGTAGCGTAGTTCAATCATCTCATCGTGAAATCAAAAAGCTCATCGCATTTATGCTAGGGTACGAATCTTCACTGTCCCTTCGTTGCTCGGTCTCCTGCCCGATCTGCTTCTTTCTGACATACATAAGCTCCGCTCTTGGTATTTCCGTACCAACGTTGACCTTTGTAATGATAAACGCCTGATTGAAGATTAAGCCAAACAACGGTATCTGTTGGACAATGCTGTTTGGCTAATTGTTCGGTGCTGAATGTTTGCAGTCCTTTGTTGCTGGGATGGGGTGCATCCGCGCTTATTGCCGGAGCTGTCAATGTTGCTACAAAAAGGACGAC
>Ga0224559_1002204_pt1 | contig 10167 bp, 7 predicted proteins | sample 714S33034metaG_FD_180676 | JGI IMG/M metagenome (GOLD analysis project Ga0224559, IMG submission 180676) | Peat soil microbial communities from Stordalen Mire, Sweden - 717 S3 30-34 | ecosystem: Environmental > Terrestrial > Soil > Wetlands > Peat | place: Sweden: Norrbotten County, Stordalen... | reverse complement strand
CAACAGCCATTAGCAATCAACGCAGGTATGAATTTCACATGGCATTTCACAAATTGCTCCAAAATGACATCCACCATGAGCAGCGCTAATAACATGTATTTTCAAATTTGTGATAGAAAGGTCACAAGGTTGGATTCTGAGTTGGTTATACCAAGTTTTTTCCTTAACCGGTATCTTGCATTTTCAAGCGTGAGTTTTCTTTGTCCTGTTAATTCTGATATCTCCTTGGTCGTCATGTTTAACCTTAGAAATGCACAAAGTTTTAGTTCATTTTGCGTTAGAGTCGGAAACTTCTCCAATAAGGCTTCATAAAACCCGCTGTGTACTTCCTGGAATCGTGCCGAAAATTCTTTCCACATTTTATTGTCTGCACTTTTTCTAAGCTCTTTACTAATTATTTTTATTGCTTCTTTGGTTTCTTCTTTTACTGCCTTCTTCTCAATCTGAATCAATCTACTTGAAATGTCATACATCATTTCATTTTTTTTCATTATCGCTATTAAGTTTATTGATAATTCTTTATTCTTAAAACTTAACTCTTTCTCCATTGTTTGTTTTTCGAGAATAGCATTTTTTGCCTTGATGCGATTTTTGGATAATACTAAAATGGTAATAATCAGACCTGAGATCAGCCCAATTATTATTATCATCATCATGGTTTTTATTTTCTGTTGGGCTAATTCTTTCGCGAACTCCTTTTTTTTAGTTTGATATTGAAATTCAATATTTGATAGGGTTTTCTCTGTTTGTAAATGGCTCAGACTATCTTTGCCCTGATCTTTAATGATGCTATATTTATAAGCATTGCATGTATCTTTCTTTTCTAAATATAGATTCTCTAAATTTTCAGCGGCATTAAATATGATATTATTATAACAATTTTGTTGCGCTTCCCTAAGAGCACTTTTGAACGCATCAATGCTGGTAGATTTTTTGCCGGTTTCAGAATAGCATTGGCCAATGCTGAGATAACAATCGGCAATTTGAAAATGATTATTAATTTCCTTTTCTAATTCCAGGGCTTTAAGAAAACTGTTTAAAGCTTCGTCATATTTTTTTTGTTCAAATTGGGCATAACCAATATTGATGTAATTAATTCCTATAGAAAGTTTATCGTTGTCTTTTTTGTTCATTTTTATCGCTTCATTAATATATCGTATCACGGTATCATATTTTTTCAAATTGAGATATACGACTGCAATATTATTTAATTGCTTTGTTATTAGTGATCGATCTTTTAAAACTGTTGCCATCGATAAAGATTTATTCAAATATCCAAGGGCCTTGTTATAATCTTTTTGTGTGAAATACACACTACCAATAAATCCAAGGGATTGCGATATTCCTTTATTATCATGTATTTTTTCAAATATTCTCAGACTTTTGAAAAATTGTTCTGAGCTGTTTTCATTGTCGCCCAGTTGATAATAGATCCTGCCAATGATATTCAATGATAGTGCAATCTCTTTTTCCATTCCTAATTTTTCAGCCCTGGCTTGTGAACTTTCTGCACATTCCATTGCACGCTTATATTCACTCATTCTAAAGTAACAATTTCCTTTTTGTATCAATGCATTGATTTCTCCGTTGTTGTCCTGTGTTTGTCTGGCGAGTTGGTAAGCTTGCTGAGCATAATTCATCGCCTGTTTCTGATCATAACCTTCAATTTCAGTGGATAAACAAAGTAAGACTTCAATTTTCGACTTTGAGTCTTTCGAAAAAGATAATACATGTAATAGGTTGTCAACTGTTTCAGAATTCTGAGAAAATGAAAAGTTTAGCGTGCTGCAAAAAGCCACTGCTATAAATAGTAATCTATGCATTTATGTAACGCTGAAGTTAAAAGTTGACCAATATTTTAGTTAGAAAAAACGCCAATAGACAAAGATAATAAAAAAGGAGCTAAGGAGAATAATGACTTCTGAGATGATTTTACACTCATTCATTATTCAATTTGCAATATGGGTATTTCCGGTTCGAGCCTTCGGGAGAAATTTATAGGATAATTTTCACAGATCACAATTTACCATTTCATTTCTTCCAAAAAATCACTTTTTTTCTGTGACTCACGGCAACCTAAAATCTGTGCCTTTGCACTTTTCTTATCCCCGGTAATAAAGTAAATAGCACCAAGGTTGAAACGGGCATCGTCAAAAAAGGGATCAATGACAAGTGCTTCCTTAAGGGTGTTAATTGCCTCAGCAGGTCTGCCAGTTTTGAATAACATCGCACCGTAATCATTGAGTACCCTGACCTCATAAGGAGTCATTTTTAAAGCCCGCTGGAAACATTTCCCTGCAACATCAAACTCACCAAGCCGGTAGTGTGCCACTCCTTCGAACCAAGGAATGGGAAGGGCGTTGGGCGTGATATGGTAGAATAGATTTTCGGCCTTATGGCAGTATTCTATAACCCGGGCATCATTTTTTCTTTCATTACGGAACATTAGCACGGTGTAATATTCTCCCCGAAAGCGAACTAATCCGACATAAACCGTAAATAGTAACAGGCAGAGGAAGATGATATTTGGCCATTTCATCTGTCTGTGAAACAAGGAATGCCGCAGTTGATTCAATGGAACTTTGTGAAGCATAAAGGCGAATACCGACCAAAGCACTATATTATGCTCAACCCGTCGCATTGGAAAATCAAAGGCAGCAAAAAGATAAAAACCAATAATGAAAGCCACATAGAAAACAGTTTCCGGTGGTAGTTTCTGAGGTGAAAAGAGGATCCGGTAAAGAACAAAACCTGGTGGGAGAAAGAAAATGAAAATTGCAAGGATAAAACCTGTGATTCCGGTTTCTGAGATAATTCGCACCCATTCATTATGCGGTTCGCTATATGTGCAGTTACCGATGGTATGTTCAGGATTGGGAGGATTTATAACTGAAGGAATGGCTAAGCGCCAGTTACCGGCTCCGACACCTGTAATCGGCCTATTGGTGATCAGTCCGATTGATTTTTGCCAGAATATTAATCTTAGGTTAGCATTCGAGTAATAATCTTCAGAATAATCGAAAGCCGTCATTATTGTATGGTCTTCCGGGTAAGAATGTCGTAGCTTTCTGATGTTTTGTGCCTGCAGATCCTCATATGACCTGAAGTATTCCCATACCCTGATTTTTTGAAGAAAGTATTGCTTGCGCGTATTGTCAAGCGAAGCAGTAAAAACGAAGATACCTGCCGTAAGAAGAATCACAGATAATAACCCCGTCAGAATATTTCGCTTTGAAAATGCTTTTGGATACCTTATCTTTAGTAAAACGATAGAGATTAAAAGTCCGGTAATTATACCGAGGTATGCCGCCCTGCTCTGAATTATAATAATAAAGAAGATAGCAAGAATCCCCACAAAAATCGAAAGGTATTTCCATATCCCATGAAAAATGACGTAACCTGAAAAGACCAGGGGTAACGAGATTATCAGAAAACCGGAATATAGATTATTATTCGCAGAAACCGAGATGATCTTATAAGGATTGTAGTATGCCAGGGTTGACATTTTATAGAAGGCCAGACCAAATGAAAACAACAATACCAGGAGAAAAATCTGAATATACCGACTCTCAAAGTCTGGATATTCTTTGGTGAGAGCAGAAATTAACATATAGAGAGCCAGTGACAAGAAAACCAGCTGGGATTGGAGGATTGCCTCGGAGAGATCAATCGACCATAAAACACTTAACAGGCTCCAACCATAAAACAGGATAAAAGCAAGTTCAAACAGGTCGTACCTGAAACGAACCAAACGTCCCATGCCTGTAATCCAGGCGATTAATAATATGAAAGTAAGCAGGATGAATCTTGGGGCAAATGAACGGTCGACTATAATCCCGGAACGGATTGTGCAGGCAAGGAAAAGAAGGCAAATGCAAAAGATGATCAGCCTGATATTCGTACCTCTATGCATGATCGGTGAACAGAAAAAACTCCGCCTATTCAAAGAAGGTAATAACGGCGCATCCGCTTTCACCAGAAACAGGCGGAATATTCGATGAATAGCTCTGGATAGATCCTCCTGTACCGGGTTTGGAAGTCAGTGTCCTGTCGCCAAGAAAAGAGCGGTCCAATCCCATCCAGACATCAAGTATGTTGGAGTTTGAGACTCCGGAATACCCTGTCACCGGGCCAACGTTATTGGTACCTGCCAGTCCATTGACAGTCTGTGGGGCATAGCTTCCTTTTCTTCCGGCTTTACCTCCGGCTGCTTTCATAGTTCCAAACCAGGAATCACTACCATTACTACCATCTGTATCTCCATACCAATAGCCTGCATATTGTGCATTATTTCCATGATTTCCACCAGACCCGATTGTAATGGCAAATTGCTGGTTTTGTGTGACGCTGACAACTTCTTCAGCAAATCCACCGCTGCCACCAGCTCCCCCATTATTTAAAATGTAGGAATAAGAATAGGCGTAAGCTCCTGCTCCACCGCCTCCTCCTGAAGCACCCCACAATTCAACCTTAATTTTAGAAACTGAGGAAGGAACTGTCCAGGTTTGTGAACTTGTTATGATTATTGTATTGTTCTGCGGGTAGCCGCCATTACCAATAACATATGGGTTGGCTATAGTCCCGGTTCCTGAAACCGAGATGTTTGTTCCGGCAACGATCTTGGTTTCAGAACCATCAACATTGGCCTTTGCAGCGTAGAGCGCATAAGGTACACTCAGGAACTGGCTGACCCCGGTGATGGAGTAATTTGTTCCGCCTGACGGATCAGTCTCACTTTTCAGGTAATAAGGCCCCTGTGACCAATCTATTGTACTAAAGTTTCCTGTTGTGATACCGGTACCAATCTCAACGGAGAGGAGACCATTCAAATTCGTCATTGTGGTGAATGTCTCGCTGTATACATTGAGTCCTGTTGATGAGCCTTGCAATATACTGAACCTGATCCCTACATTTGTGTTGGAGACAAGTTTACCCTGCACATTCCTGATCACAGACTGATAGGTCAATTTCTGAGGAGATTGTGCAACGAGGAGGCAGGTAATCAGAAGTAAACCTCCAAGAGATAAAAGTTTTTTCATTGTTTGATTATTTTATAAGTCTTTACTGGCTGATTCTTTTCAAAAATGACTAATAAATAGGTGGCTGATTTAAGGGTTTCCATGGGAATGCAACTCTCTTCAGAATCAATTTTATCCTTATATACCTGTGTGCCTTCCATATCATAAATGCAGAAAGTCAGGTTATTCTGTGTTTTGTTGAGAAATTTGAGGGTTACATTACTGGTTGTGGGATTTGGAAAAACGACGCATCCGGGATCTGATGTAGATTTTTCGGTAATCGCCATAGTGAATATCTCATAGGGCTGCTGAACGCCCTCGGTTATTGTACCGAATTCAGTGGTCCAAGCTGAATGGGGCACCTCTCCAACACTCCAGGAAACGGTTCCACCTGCCCCGGCAACGTCACAACCGGCTGAAAGAATATCCTGCTGGGCAAATAACGCCGGTATCTGTAATCCAGTCAACGCCATTACCATCAATACTTTCAGAATAATTTTCATAAACTACAATTTACCGTTTGATGTCCCGTAAAAAAAGAAGTCACGAATATACAATAATATTTGAAATTACAAAATAAGAAAAGCAGGAAAAAGTAAAGTTTTTTTTGGGGAACAGGAAATAAGAAACCTGAAGGATTAGTGATTTTAATCACTTGTTAGTTTCACCGGGATCATCACCATCATAAATCCTTTGTGGGCTAGACGGTTTTGTAATGTAAGCTGAGTTTGGTTATGAAGCATCCTTGTAAGAGATGATGGTCGGGAAAAGATCGGGTTGCCGACAAAGAAAATGACCCTGTGATATTTGTGGACTACGGTCTTTGAAAGCTCCTTAACTTCATCAGCAACATCAGTACCTATAGCATAATAACTATCGGCAAAGCAACCATACGCGCGGGCTAGCTCTTCATATTTCTTAAGATTTGATTTCACATTTTCCTCAAGGTTCTGAAGTTCCTCTTCTCCCTTGAAAGTACCGGTATCGACCATTCCGACTGAAATAAAAACAAAGTTTTTATAGCTTTCAAAGTCTTCGCGTATCTTAAGGAAAGTGTTAATACCAACGCCATTGAAATTTTCCACGCACATGCAGGCTGTATGAGCATCTGGATTAAATTCGGGAAAAGTCCTTGTGGATGTTTCCCAACTATGCATCGCTCCTTCAACCAGCTTAGACATTTTATGATCAAGCCTGCCAAGCAGTTTTGAAGCACGGTCATAATGATTTCTTACCCTGACAACGAAAAAGATAAGACTGGATGTTATAAGAATTGTAAGCCAGCCACCCTCTGTGAATTTGATAAAAAGAACCGTGAATAAAATACTGACAGTAAGGATCAACCCGAGACCGTTAATCAGAAGTTTCGGGATCCAGCTTCCTTCTTTTCTTTTTACCTGCCACCAGTGCCTTACCATTCCGGCCTGAGAAAGCGAGAATGTTATAAACACATTGATACTATAAAGAACAATCAGTGTAGTGACTTTGCCACCCGTTACCAGTAGAATAAAAGAAGCTGCGATAGCCATCAGTACCAAGCCATTCTGTGTCACAAGCCGGTCGGAAAGAACGGAAAAGCGTCTCGGAAACCAATTGTCCTGTGCCATATTTGAAATCACCCTCGGGCCATCAAGAAAACCCGTCTGTGCCCCTACAAATAAAAGAGCTGCTTCAGAAAGCAGGGTTATGACCACAAAAGGTTCGCCAATCCATTTGCTCCATCCTGCCGACATGGTTTCAAGCAGGTTGGCATTCATGGTCTTGCCTGGTATATGTTTCAGATGAAAGATGGAGTACGCCGCAAGTAGTCCCAGTACGGTTATTCCCAATGAAAAAGCCATCAAACGCATGGTATGAATTCCTGTTTTGGTTCTTGGCTCCTTCAGGATTACCATGGAATTGGACACAGCTTCAATTCCCGTATAAGTTCCTGCACCCATACTGTAAGCCCTGGCAAGTATCAGCAGCACTGCCAAAGTACCCATGCTATTGCCTGCCTGTCTGAATTCCCTGGTTGCATCTGGAACGAGGTTAACGAATTCTTTGGTATGGAAAAAAATAGGATAGATGATGGTAAAGGCGTGAGTCAGCAGGAAAATGATGAATATGGGCATTAGTGAAAATACTGATTCTTTTATACCCCTCAGATTTAACAGCAAAAGTATCAGGATCACAGCTAAGGTAACGAAAAGTTTATAGGGTTGAAAAGTCGGTGGGAAATTACTGAATATGGCATCCACACCGCTGGCAACACTGATTGCAATAGTAAGAATATAGTCAACGATCAATGAACAGCCGGAAACCATCCCAAGACGGGGAGTAAGAAGTTTAGTAGCGACTTTATAGCCGCCGCCGCCCGAAGGGAAAAGCTTTATGATCTGGGAATAGCTGCTGCTGATGATGGCAATGGTTACCACCACTGCAAAAGCAACGAAAATAGTCATCCCATGATACTGGCCCAGTGCGCGGTACGATTCTTCAGGGCCGTAACACGAGGAAGACAAACCATCGGAACCAAGTCCAATCCAGGCAAGGACAGCAACAAGGGTGACTTTTTCAAAAATGTGTTCATCCTTGAGATCCCTGGCCTTACCAACAAAGATATTTCTAGCCCTTTCAGAGGTACTAAGCCTTTCTCTTGGTTTCATTAGGAATAAAATTGACGTCAAAAGTACTATTTTTCTATTAACAATAGACATCATGGGGAATGACCCCACCCCCTAACCCCCCTGCCTACCGGCAGGCAGGCTCCCCCAAGAGGGAGGGGGAAGAATGAATTTATCGTCATATGACATATATTGTTAGTTCCTCACATCTTTTCGTATTTTTGTAACTTAATGACAATCCATTGTTCAGGTGACTAAGAAAAAACGGGTTAAATTTGCAAAGTACCAGGTTTTTAAGCACACAACCGAGTCGAAGAAAAAAAACATGATTGGTGCTAATCAGGAAGTCCTGAAAAGAAAAGAAATACAAGCTGCATTCAACCCTGCTTATATTTCAAACAATACGGCAGCGCCTGAAACCCAAATTCTGTATACCCTTGTACCAGCCAGTTCAAAAGGGAAATAATCAAAGTGTTATCTTATAATAAATGGTTTTGTTGAAGAATTTAGTTCCAGTCATTGATCTGAATCCTGAACTTAAAATGATCCTTTCAGCCTGATGAATAGCACGGTTTGTAGCAAGGAGGCCACGGCTGGGTCGTATGATTGAAATGACTGTGCTATCAATGACAGATCAAGGTTGTTCATCAATGAAAACGTAAATGTCGGTATAATAAAGACCATGCGGTTGGAGGGATTGAAAATACCAGCCAGGGAAAAATTGATCAAGGGAGTGAAAGGATAGGAAATATTACCGAATATTGAAAACCCGTTCAGAAAAGGATTCTTTGCATTCAATAATTCAGAATTGACTTGGCTAAGCAGAAGATTGGTGGTACTGGCTGTATTTGAATTATAGAAAACCTCAAACTGAATGAATATCGAATTCCTGAAAGTATAGTCATATTCCACTGAAGAAAGAAATACCCCGGTTGTATCACTAAAGCGTTTAACAGGCTTGAACCAACTCATCTCTCCTTTGAATCCGCCTTTTGCTATCTGACCCGCCCATCCTAATCCCAATACAAGATCACTCTGATTATAGATCCCGGCCAATCCCTGGAAATCATACTTCCAGTGATTGAACCGGTACAAGCCAGCTGCAGTGATCTTTCTATCCTTGTTTACCTTGACAGCAATCTCCGCTTTTGAAGAGGGACTTGTAAAGTATTGTATCCTAACTGCATCACTACCGGGCTTTTCCTCATAATCAAAATCAAAATAAGAATAGGTATTAAATATATCATTGGGGTTCCAGACGTAGGTCTGGCTCCAGTTTATCCGTTGCCGTCCGAGAGTGATCTGAAAATTACTCCTGGTATAATCAAGCCAAAGCCTGTCGATGGTAGTATTCAGGACATAGGATTTTCCCTCAAAAATGTTCCATGACATATTTACGATCCCATTGTCAATAGCAACTAAATCTTTGTATTGCGGACTAATCATTGTCAGATCACCCCAGTAAAACCGGTTTCTCTCTTCAAGGCAGAAAGTAAAACCAGTTGAAATGTTCCATTTGAAGTTAAGCCGGTTATGTATCAGGTTGCTTGTTATCCAATCCTGGTCAAAATTATGGATGTAAACTGTTTGCATATCCTTCACATACCCGTTAAACGACACATGTGAGGGTTTCTTTTTGACAATTGAGTCCTGCGAGAAGGTATTCACAGAAAAAGAGATCAGGAGAAAACAGAGGAGGATTGCAAGGAAAGGAATTTTTCCTGCATATTCACAGTGAGACAACAATAACCTGTGCTTCAACATTCCTGCAACTACTTAATTCTTAGAAACATCACTTACAATCTTTCCGTCTTCAAGTGTGATCACCCTCCTGGCTTTTGCAACTACTCTTGCATCATGCGTAGAAAAGATAAATGTGATTTTTTCTTCTTTATTCAGCTTTTCCATTATCGCCAGAAGGTTTTCTGCTGACTTCGAATCCAGGTTTGCCGTAGGCTCATCAGCAAGGATAAATTTCGGTTTAGAAGCCAGTGCCCTTGCAACAGCCACTCTTTGCTGTTGTCCACCTGATAATTTGTTGGGTCTTGAATTGATCTTCTCACCCAATCCTACTGATCTGAGCAGGTCGATCGTGCGTTTGTCTCTCTGATCCTTGTTCACTCCCTGTAACTGCATAATAAACTCGACATTCTCTTTGGCCGTTAATACGGGGATGAGGTTAAAAGATTGGAAGACAAATCCGATATTCCTCATTCTGAAATCAATAAGTTCTCTCGAGTTCAATCCTGTGATATCTGTATCATCAATTCTGATAGACCCTGATGTTGGGGCATCTAATCCGCCCAATAGATTCAAAAGGGTTGTTTTTCCCGATCCCGAAGGCCCAACGATACTTGTAAATTCTCCTTCTTTAAAATCCAGACTGACCCCATTTAAAGCATAGACCGGTATTGTCTTTGCATCGTATACTTTGCTCAGGTTCTTGATTTCTATAATATTCATGTTATGGGTATTAGGTTTTAGGTATTGGGTATTAGGATTCATTTTTAATTCCCTTCTCACCTTTCACTCCTCACTTCTCA
>Ga0224559_1002203_pt1 | contig 10168 bp, 6 predicted proteins | sample 714S33034metaG_FD_180676 | JGI IMG/M metagenome (GOLD analysis project Ga0224559, IMG submission 180676) | Peat soil microbial communities from Stordalen Mire, Sweden - 717 S3 30-34 | ecosystem: Environmental > Terrestrial > Soil > Wetlands > Peat | place: Sweden: Norrbotten County, Stordalen... | reverse complement strand
GAATCCGTCAGCGGTTGCAATTCCATCAGCTGTCTCGGATCCATCAGCAGTTGCAATTCCATCAGCTGTCTCGAATCCGTCAGCGGTTGCAATTCCATCAGCTGTCTCGGATCCATCAGCAGTTGCAGTTCCAGGGGCCTTACCAATGCCAGGAGCGGTCTCATTACCAGGAACTGTACCAATGCCAGGCCCTGTAGCATTACCAGGCTCGGTCCCATTACCAGGTGCTGTAGCATTACCAGGTGCTGTAGCATTACCAGGTGCTGTAGCATTACCAGGTGCTGTAGCATTACCAGGTGCTGTAGCATTACCAGGTGCTGTAGCATTACCAGGTGCTGTAGCATTACCAGGCCCTGTAGCATTACCAGGCCCTGTAGCATTACCAGGCTCGGTAGCATTACCAGGAGCGGTTCCATTACCAGGTCCGGTACCAGGTCCTTGGATATGAGTGTTTCACCTCATGAGTATGGAAATGCTAATGCTAATAGTAACAAGAACTGTAACAGATAATAACTGTAGATAAGGTATAACTGAGGGCCTTACTGCTCTGTAATACTATGTAAGACTACACAAAAAAATCATTCACGATTTTCATAAAACAGGAGTAAGACCCTCAACTTAATTAATAAAAGTTGTGGCGGTGCTCTAAGTATAAAAATAATTAATCCAAAATGGTTATGTCAAGTATGTGTTTGCTCAAGAACGCTGTCAAAAAACGTTTTGTTGAATTCCTGAGAGTACTAGGAAAACCCCTAGTGTATGGATAAATTTAGATAGATTGTTGTGAATTGTTGAGATATTTGATTTTGTTATTCTTTGGAAACTTTTTTGAAATTTGCTTAAAAAGCTGATTATTTTTGTTATCGTTTCTCCAAAACTCGATTTTAGATCATGCTCCAATATACGCAAGATACTCCATCCTTTTTTCTAAATCTCAGTCCTTTTTTCCACAATTCATTGGTAACAATACTCCAGTTTTATTTTTTTGGACTTCACTGAACACATTACTTTACTTCACGTCTCTTTAGGAAATACGTCTTTCACATCGTTTAACAAATTATATACTTTTTCTCAGTTTAAATGTCTAATTCACACTTACAATTTGGGCAAATTCCAACTAGTTAGTTTACATTTATAATGAGAAGTATTTCGGTATAGTTAGTTGTAATAGGAATCGATGATTCATGATTTTTGACAAACCAGCTGATGAGCTGAAGCATTTCCTACCTTTTATATTGGAATACTTACACTCAATTTGATGTCATCTAGTCCATTTGATTTCTTATTTGACTGTTAATTTTGCGTGTGTGAATTAGAGTACTAAGAATCTATCTTACTTTTATTCCATACCAGCTCCTTTATTCAAGAAAGTTAATCAGCATTTGAATACTCGGGCATTCGATATTTAAACATAAACAAACAAATATGTGCTCCAGTATTAATATCCATTAAAGCCTTCACGGTACATATCTACATTCATACTTGCACATTTAATTAAGAAATCATCCTCCTCACACGGTGGTATTTTGTCCTTGAAAATTAACCCCAATAACTTTATTTGGTCTATTGTAAATCTTTTGCGAAAGGCGGAAATCGAGCTTCCTGAAGACGTCAAAAGTGCACTCATAAGAGCTGAAACCATAGAAGAAAACCAGGTTGCAAAATCCCAGCTTCAAGCAATCCTGAAAAACATTGAGCTTGCAAAAAATCATGGGATTCCCATGTGCCAAGATACAGGCATTATGATATTTTTTGTGGAATTGGGGACAGAATTTCATCCTGGCTTTGATCTGGAGGCTGCGATTAAAGAAGCAGTCATCCTTGCAACAGCTGAAATTCCTCTGCGTCCCAATGCCGTAAATCCACTGACACGTCAGAACAGTGGAGATAATACAGGGATAGGAATCCCGGATATTAACTGGAAACTGGTTCCTGGAAATCAGTTAAAAATTACCGCAGCTCCGAAAGGGGCAGGTTCGGAAAATATGAGTGCTTTGCATATGTTTAACCCTAAGGAAATTGAACACATCCCAAATTTCGTGCTTGAAACCGTGGTAAATGCAGGTGGAATGCCCTGTCCCCCCCTTATGATAGGTGTGGGAATAGGAGGTTCCTTTGATGCAGCAGCCAGGCTTGCAAAAGAGGCTCTTCTAGAACCTCTATATACCCCAATGAACAGTTTTGAGGAAGAAATACTTGAAGCTGTAAATGCTCTCGGGATTGGCTGTATGGGCCTTGGAGGCAGCATAACAGCCCTTGCGGTGCATGTGAAAACTGCATACTGCCATACAGCTTCTCTTCCAGTTGCAATAAACATCCAGTGCTGGGCTAATAGACACGCTTCAGTCGTTTTCGGAGGAGAGGAATAATGGAATATCACCTGCAAACCCCACTGAAGAAAGAGGATATCAAAAAACTCAATGTAGGAGATATAGTCTATATCTCCGGAGAGGTACTGACAGCACGGGATGAAGCACATTCTCGAATTCTAGAATTGGACGAAACAGGGGAAAAACTTCCTTTTTCCCTTAAAGGAGCAGTTATTTACCACTGTGGTCCACTTATGCAACAGACCGAAAACGGATGGAAAGTAATATCTGCAGGCCCTACAACAAGCGGTAGAATGTCTAAAATGACTCATTCTCTTCTGAAAGCACATGAAGTTCGGGTGATCATAGGAAAAGGCGGCATGGAGTGTATTGCCTCAGAAATGAAAAACAGATGTGTTTACCTGGCCTACACTGGTGGATGTGCAGCTCTTGCCTCAAAGTTGATTCAAGAAGTGAAAACCGTTCACTGGTTTGATCTTGGAATGCCTGAAGCAGTCTGGGTGCTCAGAGTCGAGGATTTTGGGCCTCTTATCGTAGGAATTGATTCAAATGGCAACGATATTTTTGGAAAAGTTAGAGAAAGGGCTGAAAAAGTGCTTGAAAATCGGAAGCGATAAAAAAACGATTGTTTTGTTTTTCTTTAACCTTTATTTAATCCTTTATTCATTACTTTGGCATGAAAGTACAAGAGGCTATCTTCCTCATCACTCATTTCAATAAAATAACCACACCAAAATTTGCTCATTGGATCTGAGGAAAGATGACTATATATATTTTTTGTCCAGGCTAATGGTCACTATAAAATTTCCATTTAGAATTATTTTTTGTCCTGGATTCCTTTTCTTAAACTATTTTTTTTCTTCCTTTGATTCGTGCTTTTCAATTACATTATAGTATAATTCAAGGGTCTTTTTAGCTATTGTTTTCCAGTTATATTTATGTTTGAGAAGATTATATCCTTTTTCCCCCATTTTGTTACGGCCAAGCCCTTCAATAACATAATTAAGACCCCATGCAATGGATGAAGGTTCTCTATGAGCAATAACACCTGTCTTGAAATTATCCACAAGAGCTACTGCATCACTTGCAACTACAGGTTTCTTTGCATCCCAGGCTTCAAGTACAACGATTCCAAAAGGTTCATTTCGACTAGGTACACACACAAGATCACAGGCATTAAACCACTCTATTACAGTATTATCCGGGGCATATCCAAGGAAGTTACAAGAATTGCCAATGCCAAGTCTTTGAGCCTGATATTCACAGTGAGCACGCATCTCCCCTTCTCCTATAAGTACAAACTTGGCATTCTTCTTTTTGAGGACCTTTGCAGCAGCTTCCACAAGCAGGTCAGGCCCTTTCTGATATGCCATCCTTCCAGTGAAAAGTATAACTGGGAGACAAGGATGAATGCCATAATGCTTTTTTACTTCCCCAGGATCAATTTCTCTTTTTATTTTCCCGACATTTATTCCATTAGGAATCTCCCATAGCTTATAATCAGGAATTGTGTAAATCTGTCGAATTTCTTCTTTCAATATGGTCGAGGTCGTGATCACAGCAGAAGATTCGTAGCCTCCAAGCCACTCCCTATGAGATATTTCCTTTGCCTCCCACCAGTCTCCGTGACGATTCCCATTGCGTCCCCATTCAGTACTGTGAAAAGTCATCACAAAAGGCAACCTAAACTGGGCTTTAATCCTGCATAGGACGTTTACAGGATGCCAGTCATGTCCTTGTAAGATGTCAAATTCACCTACTTTTTCTCTCACATCCAGGAACCGACAGTACATATTGTCACACATCCTGTTCATTTGTTCCACTAATCTTCCATTTTGATCACATGCAACTCTATGATAGTGGACCCCGTTAATCACTTCATCGCTGTTTCCATGGTCTCGTGTAAACAAATGGACATCATGCCCTTCTACCGCTAGAGCATCTGAGAGTTCAGATACATGGGGTGCAATACCTCCGACACGTATCGAATATATACTTTCCCAGGAAAACATTCCGATTCGAATTTTTTTCATAGATCCGTTAACTCCTTTTTGTCAAAATGAGGGCTAAGGAAATAAATAATAGAAAATGAGGATTTTTCTATTGTCTGTTGAATATTAACACCCCCCGGTTTATAGTAATTAATATTACTTTGCATAACATTCAGACAGTTGTTGAAGAATTCGAATCACAAATATCCTACAATAGTCCATTTTCAGCCCCAGAATCCTTCAATTGACCATAAGTAGGTAGGTATCTAACCCTTAATAAATATCTGTGAAGGTAGCTTTTGCATTGCTTATCGAGTCCTATAATCCAGTAACTTACCTTATATTTACTTCTAGATAAATATATCTGTGAATTTTCCTAATGTTTTGGACTAGGTAATAATAAATTTTTCATCCGAGCTCCTCTTATGGAACACATTTCTCGGATATTATTAATTCTCCAGGTATGATCTTTTCCCTAAGGTAGTGGGTGATCCACTTTCCGGAGGAATTGTATTGATAAAGTAATGTATTTTGCTAAAGCTCTGCAGGGATGGAAAACTTTGAAAGCATCCGAAGATTCAGTGATATTCAGAAATCCCGAAGATGTGAACAAGATATGATTAAAAGGCAAATTCTCAAAGACTTTTTCGTAACTTCTGAGAATAGATCTTCGAATATACCAAACTGAACAAAAAAGTTTTGCCAGTGCAGTTAACAATAAAGCTTGAAATGTTTCCTTGGAAATATTTATACTTCAAATGGTCTTATTGAGGAATAAAAGCAAAAGCTATACATACTTTTTTCCCGAAAAAGAAGCTATTAGAAGCTTTTGTTTCATCAATAATTGCACAGTGTAGGCATTTTCTGTTTTCTCTGATAGTTCTAAGTTCCTTTCATAGGGGAGAAAATAAATGGGAGGGCAAGGAGATGGCTTTGGTAACTATTCGTGGAAGTTTCGGCGGTTTTCCCGGAGTTCTTGACTCGGAAAGATAGATATCTATCTACCATGCAGCTTGCTTAAGGATATAAACTTCTCTGAGAACCTTTATTAACTAACTGATTTATATTTTAAGTTACCTTTGCACTATAAAAATAGAACTATGTCATTCAAAATCATTTGTCTATAAAAATAAAATATCATATGTTTTTTTATATGAAGTATCGTAAAAAATGTATTTTAGACAATGATATTATTAACTATTCGAAATATGTATCTTTGAAATTGGTAAAATGTACTGTTTTGAGTTTGATGCAATAGGTAATGATGGTGATTACATATATTTTTTGTTGTTGATAAATCAAAGTATTATCCGTCAAGATCGATGCAGCTTATAAAAAATATACCGCAAGAAAAGTCTTTAAAGAATACTCTGAGATCAAAAAAAATATTTGGTGATGAACTGTTGAGAGATTGAGGTTACATTGGAACTGTGGTTAATGGTACAGCTTCTAATTTGATTAAAAACTATTTTAAAAATTCGGGAAATCAAGAAGAAAAAGGATAAAATGAAGCAAATGAAAATATTTGATCTTGAATCATTCCTTTATATTCTGAGCAGTGGAGCGAAACTGCTTAGTTGCTTGCAGCGAGGTTGTCACCGAAACTTTGATTTTTACATCAGTTAGTGATCATAAGTATCTATTGAATCAAAATATATCTCATCAAATTGATTTTAGGTAGGCTAAACAGTTCTCTAATTTGTTCCTCCTTCGTCTCTATTTTCATTTTAGTCTCTGATTTTTTTTCTAAGAGTACCCTTTTTGGATATTTCCAAGTATAAGTCAATCTCTTTTCGAGTGCTTTTTACTGTTTCAGAAGTGTGTTCCGCTCATCAGCTCATAATATTGTTTTGTTGGCTCTTCCCAATCCATATCCTTTGCGAGGAGAAAGGCTTCCATACACAGAAGTTTGTACTTTACCCTATCATCTATGAAATTTTGCGTAAAGTAACTAACTGCGAGGGCATAATCAAGGACTGCTTCATAATAGGAAAGATCGATGTTGTCTACGATTATTCATACCTCCCAAGCCTTCTACAAGAGGTTCGATAGCCCTTATGGCATCGCTCAAGCCACATACTCTGCTGACTACGCTTGGAGTTCCCTCTTTCCCGGCTTCAAGTCCTGTAAGCAGGAAAGGATCATAACGCGAGGGAAAGATGCCTGCACAGCAGCCAGCCATAAAATCCCCAACTTCCATACCCAATCCTCCATCGGATATTTAGAGGATCTGAGGATATAGAACCGCTGCAACTGAACCCTTTCCCCTTACCATTTTCGAAAAATCGAGCCCTTTTTCTTCGATAATCTGCTGAATCCTTATTTCGTTTCCTACAAGCACTTCTTTTGGTAGGTTAACAGGAAAACCTTCCGGCAGGTTTTTCTTTGGGCCTTCTGCAGTAACAAGAAAACAGATCACCTTAATTCCTTCTTCCATATGCCCTTCCAGAATGCTGTTCTTTATTATATGATCAAGAGCAACAAGAGAATCGAGGAGTTCAGGATACCCTTTGTTTTCCACTTCTATGCGGGAGATTGTAAAGATAGGGATTATCTGTTCTGGTTTAATCCTTTCCCCCCATGATGTTTGTACAGGTTTTCAGAAAGAAATTGTTGAATCTGTTCAAGACAACGTTCTTTAAGATTCCAATCTATTTTATCGGATCCTATAGTAATCCCATTTCGGATCACAATTCCCTTAAACCCATAATAAAGCTTGGCTTTCTGCCTGGTAGACTCACTTACGGAGGTAATAGCATCTGCATATGAGGCAAGGGATTCGAGGGCAGCCAGATTTTCCGGTACTCTAGGAGCCCATGTGCGGTCATAAGTCCTTATTTTTTGAATAGATTTGTATCCTGCAGCTCTTCCGGGAGTGTAGCGTGCAAAGTTACAACTGTACTTACCGGAACTCCAAGCTTCTTAAGCCTGGCTGCAGCATAAAATACCCCAAATTCATGGCAGTGAAGGGAAACACTAGGGTAGGAGCTAAAATTCTGATTTGTGGAGGGATCTTTCTTCCAATTTTAATAAGTTCCCATAGTCAAGTTTATGAGAAGACGGGCGAGTTCGGAAATTGCATAGGAAAGAGAAAGATAATGAGTATATTCCAAGCCATTTGACATGCTCTCATATTTCAAGGAATCTAGCCCGAAGAGTTCATAGGCTTCAGCTTTGATCCTGTTTTCGAGTGTAATCTCCCTTCCCATGATGTTGTGAGTATTTTTCCAAAATCGCAAGTTTGAAACTGCAGATAACAAACTCTCTTTTTTCCTATCCGTTTTTCTCCTGTAAAAACTTTGATACCTGACTTTTCAAGTAATTCTAAGCTTTTTTGAAGTTCCCCATCAATGTGAAGGGGACTAAATTCCCCAATATTTGTAATCCTATTCAGTTCTCGGTTCCAGTCTGCACCTCTATGTCCATAATAAGGCCCAACAACAAGTATTTCAGTCTCATCTTTTAATTCCAATGTCCCAGAATTGAATAAAGTCGCAAATGTAAGCGCTTCTCCATCAATGACATTCCAGATTCCGCCCATTTTGTTCGATTTAGGGCCAGCTTCTTCTCCGGTGACCATGACAAAATGCTTTGCCAAAACATTAACCCCCTTTTTTTGCTATCTAGTTCTGTATTTATATTTTTAATTCGCTTGTGTATATTATAAACCTATCAATCTAAAAAAAGAAATAAAAAAATTATACTAATACACCTGGCAACAACTTGAAATCCTGAAACTGTGATACTCAAGAAGTTCTTAATCCCAGTCGAATACCCCCAAAGCTTTTCGAGGGTATATAAACTTCCCCTAGAACAGTTAATAAACTAACTTAATTATATGTTAAGTTGCCTTTGCACAAAAAAAATGAAACTAAGTCCTGCAAACTATGTGCCTATGAAGTAGGATCTTTCATGATTTTTGTGTGAAGTATCGGAAGAAATTTCTTTTAAACAATGACATCACCAACTATTTGAAATCTGTATTCTCTCTAATTGGTAAAAAATACTTTTGTTGAGTTTGATTCATGTTACTTATAGTAACATTTATATATTTTCGTTGGTGATGAACCAAAATATTTCCCTGCAAGGGTGATGCAAATTGTAAAAAATATTATTGCAAGAAAATCTTTAAAGAATATTCTAAAATTAAAAAACAGATATGTGATGATGAAGTTTGGATTGAGGGTAGTTACATACTGAATCAGGATTGAAGTTGATGCTTCAGTCCAAAGGCCTGAAGACCTAGTATTTTTATGCTTTGTACTATAAATTATTCAATCTTTCCTAAATCTCTTTCAGCTCAATTGATAACCTTTATCTCCTTTTAGCGTGCTTGCTGACAAAAGTATGAATTATTTCTACCTTCAATATTCCTAATTGCCTAAATTTCGTCGTGTATTTTTTTATTCGAATGAGTTCTGAATTTAGCTCTCTTAAATACTATGATTATGTCAGGTTATTTTGATATCAAATACCAAGATTGTTGTATTTTATTTATGATTAGAAAGAACGAATCAAAATCTCCACCAGATCTATATTAAATTTAAAAAATTTTACTTTTTTTAGAGTAGGTAGTGATTCAATGCGATCTCTATCCAGTTGATTTATACTATTCTTAGAATATCCATACTGTTTACACGCCCTTTTTCTCCAAGAAGGAGATTATAGCTGAGATTCTTTGATGCATGAAAAACGCAAACTTTCTCAGTAATGGAAATTTAATTATGGAAACATCAAACATGTAATGATGGATTACCATTATGTGTTACCTAAGTTATTCTTTAAAGAGCCCAGATAGTTTCTTGTAACTCTTTTTTAGGGATGAACTTAGGAATTATGAAAATTACTAAAAATAAGAAAGCATTACATAATTAATATAAAAGTGTTGTTTGTCTTTATATTTTATTACGCGTGAATAATTTTTGTTCATATACATTTTTTCTTTGCAAAAATTAGAAATAACTTAGATCGATATTAGTTTATAGTTTATAGCTGATTAGATCTAATTGGATCTAGTTAAACTAAGAAAGAGCAGATAATAAGAAAGAATTTTTCGGGAAATATTTTTTAATAAATACCATTGATTATAGAGAATTTCGATAAACTTCCGATTTCAACAAATTGGTAATATAAGGTTTATAACCACCACCTCAATATTAGGGTTTATCTTAATCATCTAAAGAATATTTTTCTGGAATTGGGATAAGGAATATAAAACCCTGAACTTTCTTCCAATTATTTTTTAGTTGTATTCGAATATTAAGTTTCCACGGAGAATCCATCTCCAATAAAACTCGAGATTCAAGCTCTCTTACATCATTCAATAGCTTATCTTTGAAGGATTGTGGCAACTTCCAAAATCGAGTGATTTTGTAATTCTCTGTTTATCACTAGATCTTGGTATCGTGTCTCTAAATGTTAGAGGCAACGAAGATAAAGACGAATTATTACATCTTAGGACTCAAGCAGTTGAACCAAAAATTTAGCATTAAAAGTCCTAAATTTAATAAACAAGCTAAGGCTAAAATTGGGAATAGAATTAAATTATGTAAGTTTGGAGGGATCAATTGACTAAGCAAATGCGAGTATTATTTATAGGAACTTATATCCCAAAGGAATGTGTGATTGCCACATTTACTTATGATCTTTTAAATTCGGTTTCTGTAGGAAATAAAGATATTCATTGTGAAGTTATTGCTTTGATAGATCCTTCTGAAAATTATAATTATTCAGAAGAAGTTGTTTTTAAAATTGAAAGGAACAAGCTCGAAGATTACTACCGAGCGGCAGATTTTATAAATCATTCCGATGCAGATGTTGTCTGTCTTCAACATGAATTCGGTCTTT
>Ga0224559_1002202_pt1 | contig 10171 bp, 8 predicted proteins | sample 714S33034metaG_FD_180676 | JGI IMG/M metagenome (GOLD analysis project Ga0224559, IMG submission 180676) | Peat soil microbial communities from Stordalen Mire, Sweden - 717 S3 30-34 | ecosystem: Environmental > Terrestrial > Soil > Wetlands > Peat | place: Sweden: Norrbotten County, Stordalen... | reverse complement strand
GAACACAGCGGCAGCGTGACGGTTTCCGCGGCGCCGTCGTCGGCCAGAATGTCGATCTGGCGCAGGCGCCCGGCGCCAAGATCCTCCTCGACGAGATGGGCGGGCAGGCCGCCCCAGCCGAGCCCCGCCTTCAGCATCGCGTGCTTGGCGCCAAGATCGGCGAGCCGCCAGGTCTTCGGCGAATAGACGCCATGGTCGCGGTCGCCGGAGAGGCCGGAGCGATCGGACAGCACGAGCTGGACATGCTGGCGCAGCTCCTCCCTAGCGACCGGGCGGCCGATCGCGCCCAGCGGATGATCGGGCGCTGCGACCGGAACGATCCTTATGTCCATCAGCTTGTGCCGCTGCAGCGCCTCGAAATCGCTGTTGAAGCCGAGCAGCAGGCCGATCGCGCAGGTCTCGTTCAGCAGCAGTTGTGTCGCCGCGCCCAGCGTGTCGACGAAGATGCGCGGCGGCGCCGAGGGAAAGCGCGCGCTGAAAAGGCGCAGCGCATCGACGAGCGCGGACATTGGAAACATGGCGTCGACGACGAGCCGCAATTCAGGCTCGACGCCGGCGGCAATGCCCTCGGCGTGATTGCGCAGCGCCTGCATCTCCTCGGCGATGAGCCGCGCGCGGGGCAGCAGCGTCCGCCCCGCTTCCGTGAGACCCGGGCGGTAGGCGGCGCGGTCGAACAGGACGACGCCGAGCTGCTCTTCGAGCCGCTGCACGGCATAGGTGATGGCCGATTGGGCGCGGTTCAGCCGCCTCGCGGCGGCCGAAAAGCTACCTTCGTCGACGACGGACAGCATGACCTGCAATTGATCGAAAGAGGGAGGGGGAATGGACATGATCTAAAATCAAGATGAAGATCTTCAAGTCTTTATCAGTTTTTTCGGCAAAAGAACGGATCTAAAACTTGGCGCAAATCCCGGGGGGCGACGTCGCTCCTCACCAAGAACGAGCCAATCTCATGCCGATGAAACTGCTTCCGCGTCTTCTTTGCCCCGCCCTCATGTTCTCGCCGCTCGCCGCATCGATGGCGCAGGCGGCCCAAACCTCCCCCGCCGCCGCTCAGGCCGGCATCTATTCCGTCGAACCCGTTCACACGCGCGTTCTGTTCAGCGTGTCGCATATGGGCTTCACGACCTGGTATGGCGAATTCGCCAATGTCTCCGGCGCGCTGAAGCTCGACCCCAAAGCCCCGGAAAAAAGCGCCGTCGACATCCATATCCCGACCAATACGGTCTCGACCAACAACGCCAAGCTCGACGGCGAACTGAAGAGCGACCAATGGCTCGACGCCGCGCAATATCCGGACATTGCGTTCAAATCGGTGAAGGTCGTCTCGACCGGCAAGGAAACCGCCAGGCTCATTGGCGATCTGACCCTGCATGGCGTCACCAGGCCGGTGACCCTCGCCGTCAAGTTCAATGACGCGGGCGTCAATCCGCTGGACAAGAAATATACGGTCGGCTTTAACGCCACGGGTTCGATCAAACGCAGCGATTTCGGCGTGAAGACCTATCTGCCGCTGATCGGCGACGAGGTCGGACTCATCATCAGCGCCGGTTTCGAGCGTGACGAACAGCCGGCCGCCGACGCCGGCGCCGCGAAATAGCAAAGGCTGGTTCCATGAGCGCACGTCTGCCCGTCTGGTACATTCCGCATGGCGGCGGGCCGTGCTTCTTCATGGATCCGCCGCCCGGGGCGCCAAACGCCTGGAAGGGCATGGAGGGCTATCTGCGCGGGATTCCCGCTGCAGTGGGCGAAAAGCCACGCGCGATCCTGGTGGTTTCGGCGCATTGGCGCGAAACCCGCCCGACCGTGACGGGGGCGCTCGCGCCCTCGCTGATCTACGACTACCGGGGTTTTCCGCCGCACACCTATCAGCTCAAATATCCGGCGCCGGGCGATCCCGCGCTCGCCGCCGAGATCGTGCGGCGGCTGGGCGCGGCGGGGATCGACGCCGGCGTCGACGACAGCCGCGGCCTCGATCATGGCGTCTTCATCCCCTTGTTGCTGCTGTACCCAGAGGCCGATATTCCGGTCATCGAACTTTCGCTGATCGATTCGCTCGATCCGGCGGCCCATATCGCCGTCGGCCGCGCGCTGGCGCCCTTGCGGGACGAGGGCGTGCTGATCATCGCCAGCGGCATGAGCTTTCATAATCTGCAGAATTTCTTTGGCGCGGACCCGCGCGCGCTCGGCGTCGCCGAGAAATTCGACGCCTGGCTGACGGGCGCCGCGACCGCCGATCCCACCGCCCGCGCGGCTGCGCTGGAGGGCTGGGAGCAGGCCAATGGCGCGCGCTTCAGCCATCCTTACGAGGATCATCTCATTCCGCTGATGGTCGCGGCGGGCGCCGCCGGCGAGGATCGCGGCGTGCGCGATTACGCCGATCATGTGTTCGGCCTGCCGATTTCGGGCTATCGCTTTGGCTGAATGGCGGCGGAGCCATCCGCCCTGTCGCGCGTTACTTCGCGAGCGCATTGACGCGCGGCGAAGGAGATGGCCATGGCGATGAAGAAAACCGGTTCGGCGGCCTGGCGGGGCGGCATCAAGGATGGGGTCGGCTCGATCTCGACGGAGAGCGGCGCCCTCAAAGCCTATCCTTACGGTTTCGCCAGCCGTTTCGAGGGCAAGGCGGGGACCAATCCGGAAGAGCTGATCGGCGCCGCGCACGCCGGCTGTTTCACCATGGCGCTGTCGCTGATCCTTGGCGAAGCCGGATTGACGGCCGAGCAATTGAATACGAGCGCGGAAGTCACGCTCGAAAAGGATGGCGAGGGCTTCTCCATCACGAAGGTGCATCTGACCCTGCGCGGCAAGGTTCCCGGCGCGGACGAGGCGCGTTTCCTTGAACTCGCCGGCAAGGCGAAGCAGGGTTGTCCCGTCTCGAAGCTGCTGAAAGCCGAGATCACGCTCGACGCCGCCCTGACCTGAGTCCGGGGCCGAGGCGAGGGGCGCGGCGTTCGTCGCCGGCGCCTCTCGCGGCCGGTGAAACGAGGCGACGACGCAATATATTGCCGCCGGCGCCCGGCGCTCCAAAGCCTGTGCTGGGAGCGAGGCCCGGTTCGCATGCGGCCCTTGGGCGCCTTAAACTACAATAAATAATATCAACAACTTAATGAAGCTCCCGGTCTTGTCGTGGCGTTCAATGCCGCGACTTTGGCCCAGCGCCGCTCTTGCGCGAGCAGAGTGAAATTGCGTCGAACAAGTAGCGCGCTCTTGTCAGATTCGCGGCGGGATGACACATTGCGGCGCAGCGTGCGGACGGCGAATATGCGCCGGTTCAAAGCTTACAAAAAAAAAGGATAGCATTTATGAGTTGGTTAGGAGGAAACAAACGGGGGGCCAAGGCGGGCCTCGCGGCGTTTGTCGCCGCCGCGGCGCTCGCCGCCAGTTGCCCGGCGAAGGCGCAAACGGCTTGCCCCGATGTGCCGCCCAACATGACGATAAAGATCTTTAATGATTCGAAAGACAAGTGGCTTTTTCCCGAGCTTGAGGTTGGCCTCACCGGCCAAGATGTCTGGATCCAGGCGACCTGCAAGGTGCCCAACAGTCAGATCCCCACGCATCCCTACCCGACGACATTAACCAATCGATTCTACGTCAACCCGACGACCGGCATCGCGCCGGGCGAGAGCGTCTTCATCACGCTTCCGCTCTACACGCAATTGGTCGCCACCGTAAATCCGACGGTGGCGAACCAATATGTCGAATGGTGGCAGGGTCAGAACATGCAGATGTTCGTCAGCGACTCGTCGACGCCGCCGAAGGCGTTGACGGAGTATTATAGCGGCACCGCGGTGGGCCACACCAATCAGACGACCTTGACGTCGCAGGCGCAGAACCCGACCTGGCCGACCTGCACGGGCACGAGCGCCTGCACCTTGGCGTTCAAAGTCGACCCCAACGGCACGGTCGGGAAGAACGGCCCGAGCCAACTCATCGAAGCGACGCTCGGCGCCCGGCAGGCGCAGAAGGTCGTCAATGATTCCCCGCCAAACCGGCTCGATGTCCGCAACGTCGATTTCGACGTGAGCTATGTCAATGTCGGCTTTGCGCCGGCCGCGATGGGGCCGGTTGGAAACGATCAGGTCGGTTATGTCGGTTCGCCGATGCCGTTCGGTTCACCAACGACGCCAAAAACTTTCCAGGGCGCGCTCGCGCAATTCCTGAAGGATTTTCCAGGCTGGCCGCGCTTCGTGTTCACCAATGCCGACAGTTCGACGACGACGATTCAGAAGCTGCCGTCTATCCTTGAGCTGGTTTCAAGATTCAGCGGCGCCAATGCGCCGACGGATCTGGAGCCGACGCAAGTGCCAGGCATGACGAAGTCGTGGCCCGACAGCTACTGGCCGCCGATACAGACTCTCCGCACGGATTTCGCAAAATTTTCGAAGTCGTGCCACCACAGCCCTACGGCTGGCACGAATCCAACCTTCTGCGACGCACTACTCGACGTGAATGCGCTGATCGCCGCCAATTACAACCAATATAAAGCGCTCATCGCAAACAAGACCTGCGCCGGAACCGCGGTTCCGAACACGTCCAACGCCATTATTTCACATGTCTATTCATGGGCTCCTTGGAATGAGAACCTTGTGGCGAGCTCAACGTGCGACCCCCCGACGGTGAATTTGCTCGAGAAGACGCCGGGCTATTGGACATGCGACGTTGCGGTCCCGTCTGGCGGAACATGCCCGGCGGCGAAGGTGAATTACGCGCTCTATCAGAAGGTCAAGCTGGAGTTCGACCAGCTGCAATATGGCACGCTTCCCCAGCAGCAATTCGTCTTCGACCCCTGGGTGGAGTTCATTCACAACCCTAAATATCTGGGCATTCCGGGCGTCTACGCCTATTCGGTCGATGACGCCGTGGGCAATATCCAGGCCGAGGGCACTGGCTATATCGTCGATTTCGAAAGTCTCAAGAATCTGGAGAATCAATTCCCGGCCGAGCCGCCGATCAATATTTCGCTCGGATTTGATCCGGCAGATCCGAACAGGTTCAAGAGCTATCGCGTCTGCGTCAATGATTTAGCGCACGACAAGCCTGTTAGCGATTTGAATGCCGCGTTTATCATCAGCGCCCGCGATCCTTCGCAATGTCCCGTGTATCTGATCGATAGAGGCTACAACAAGAGCGCGCCCCAGACCTACACATTCAAAGTCACCAAGCCGCCGCCATTCACGCTGTTTACGACCAAACAAGTCAATGCCGGCGTGCCCGCCTGGAACAACAGCTCGAACAAGGATTTGAACACGACCAACATCATCGATTGCAGCGGCAATACGTCGACGGCGCCCTTCGCACAGTCGAGCAAGTCCTGGTGCTGTAATTTGAAAAATAGCTACGGCGCCTGGGCCTACACGAAGCCCGATCCGACCAGCGCCCATAAGACGCAGGTCCATACGGTCTCGACCTATCCCGCGCTGCCGAACTCGACGACAACCGATCCGTCCTGCAGCTTCGGGCATTAGCTCCGCTCGCCGCGGCCTTCGACGGTCGCGGCGGACCCGCTTCTACGCCGGCTCCGATCATTTTGATCGGGGCCGGCTTTTTTTGCGATCGACGGCGGGCTGCCTCGCTGGCTTTCCGGCCAATGAAACGGCGGCGCTGCGGCGCCCGGCGCGTGAGGCCATAAACGAAATCCGCCGCGACCCTTGCGGGCCGCGGCGGATTCGCATGCGCTTGTAACGGGCCGATCAGTATTTCGCGACGACCGCCGCCGGCGCGTCGAAGTTGAAATGATAGGAAATGCCGGCGCGCACGACATTGCCGTTGAAGCGCGTCGAGGCCTGCGGCGCGCTCGCATAGAGCGCCTCCGTGAAGCCGCCGTAATAGGTGAGCGGGCTCAACGCGTAGGTCGCGCGTCCGAGATCATAATGCAGATATTCCGCCTTGAGGCTCCAGTTCGGCGCGAACATCCATTCGAGGCCGCCGCCGACGACCCAGCCGGTGCGCGTGCCGGAATAATTACCGCTCGAGGCGTAGGAGCCGGGGTCCGCGCCGTAGGTGTCCAAAATCGCCTGGTTGATGTTGGCGCTCGATTTGACGCCGCCATAAGCAAGGCCGCCCGTTGCATAGGCGAGCAGGGTCGGCGTCGCCAGATAGCCGAGGCGACCGCGCACGGTGCCGAGATATTGCGTGCTTTGCGTCGAGACGTTCGACGACACGATTGTTTCATTGGGGTAGTCGGCGGGAATGCCGGTCCCGAACGCCGAGGCGGAGGAGTTGGAGCCGGCGATGCCCTGGATATCGGTCTCGAAGCCAATGACCCAGCTGGCGTCATATTGATAATTGTAGCCGATCTGTCCGCCGCCGATGAAGCCGACCTTGTTGTGGCCGAGGACGGCGTTGGCGAGAGCGGACGAGGTTGCGACTTCGGTAGTCCAAGTGGGGCCGAAGAAATACGCCGGATAATCGGTCGTCGTCACCGCGCCATTGCCGCCGAACGAGCCGCCGGCGTTTACGCCCGCGTAGAAGCCGGTCCATATCGGCGGCGGGGGTGGAGTGACCGGAGCCGGCGCGCTTGAGGGAAGATCCGCCGCGAAGGCGGTGCCGGCGAGCGCGAGCGCGCAAACCGAGGCGAGAAATGTGTGACGCAGCATGGTGGAGGTTCCCCTTGTAGACTGGCGAGGAGCGCGAATTTTTTCTGTGCGGAAATGAATCTACACGCTTCGTGCGCTAAAAAATCGCGCCGGGTCAAAAATCAGGCGAAATCATGGCGAATTTTCCGCGCTGTGGCATCGGAGCACCAGTTCGATGATCCGCTGGCGACGCCGCCGCGCGCGAGCGGCGTCTCCCGCCCCTCTGCGCCGCGCCTGCGCTTCGTCAGGCCGCAACCGCCTCTAGATCATGATGACTTTGGATCGAATCGATCAAAAGTCATAAACGTGATCGGTTCCAACAGTTTAGAGCGGGATGAGAAAAAGTGCTCACACTTTTTCTCATCCCGCTCTAAAGCGCTTATCGCCCGAATGGATGATTCGGTCGATAAGAAATCGCGCCAAATTCAAAAGTTCAAGCCTGTTCTTGTCGATCAGACTGTTTCAATCCGATTGGAACAGGCTCTAGCGCCGCCAGCCGTGATGCCAGCCGCCGCCGTGCCACCCGCGATGCCATCCGCCATGCCAGCCCCGATGCCATCCGCCGTGCCAGCCATAGCCCCGATGCCAGCCGTAGCCTCGATGCCAGCCGTAACCGTAGCCGTAGCCCCAAGGCCTGTGATAATAGCCCCAGGGCCTGTGGTAATAGCCCCAGGGCCGGTAATAATATGGCGCGTAATAATAGTTCGGCCGCCACCAGCAGCGCCAGGGTCCGCAAACCCAACGCGCATTTTCGACGCCGGCCTGCGCGGTGTCCGCGGCCCTCGCGACGCCGGGGTCCAGCATCGGCGCCGCGGAAGTTTTTAAGGGGAAAATCGCCGCGGCGGCGAGGAAAAGGCCGCTGGCCAAAACAATGCGAATGCTGCGTGGCGTCATGTCTGACCTCCCTTTTGCGCCTTGCGAGATTCTGTCTTCGGCGCTCCTGTTCAGCACGGGTATTTTTGCGCGATTGAGCCTGAATTGGGCGTGAACGGAAGCCGCTGCGCCGCGCGGATCTCCACCCGCGCGATGTAAAATTCGCCGTGGCGGAATTCGTTCCGGCCAGAGCGGAATGAGAAAAAGCGGGAGCGCTTTTTCGTCCGCATTCCGCTTTGAACGATCGGAATTGCTCATGACGATTTTGGATCGATTCGATCCAAAATCATCATGGGCGAGGCGCGGGGCGCCGATGTCGCCGCGCGATCAGCCTTGCGGGATCAGGCGGTCCGCATCCGTCTGGCAGGCCGCCGCCGCGCAGGCCGCCTCGCGCTGCGCCGCCAGAATTCTGTTCTTGCAGATCTCCCACTCGCTCTGGCGGCAGACCGTCGCTCTGCAACCGAACTCGCATTGTGAGAACTCCGCCGGAGCCTCCTGAACGATGTTTCCCGTCCAGAAGTTCTTCAACAAGCCAAACATTTCATCGTCTCCCCAAAACCCGCAGCTGATTTTGCGCGTGTTTTGAAGCGTCGCTTTGCGATGGAATAAAGAATGACAAAAAAGTTCAGCCCGGCGCGACCCGAGCCGCCAACGCTGCGCGTCAGAACAGATTGCCCTGCACCGGGGCCGTCGGCTCCTCCTCGGCCGGCGCCGGCTCCGCGCCAACCGGCTTTTGCACGTCAGCGCAATCATTGCCGGCCTTGTTCACCGCGGGGCCGATTTCGAAAAAGCGCAGGACGTCGTTTGCGGGCGGCCGCAGCAGGGCGAAGGCGGAGTCCGTCGTCGATTCGTCGGGGTCGAGCCAGAGGTCGAAGCAATCAGGCTCGATGATCGCCGGCAGCCTGTCGTGGATCGCGGCGCTCGCGCCATTGGCCGCCGTCGTGATGATGCATGCGGTGTCGACCTCCTCGCCGTTCGGGCCGATCCAGTGTTCGAAAATGCCGCCAAGTCCGAGCGGCGCGCCGTCGCCGCGTTGAAACAGATAGGGGCGCGGGGCGCGGGGCGCGTCGCGCCGCCACTCGTAGAAAGCGTCGGCGATGAAGAGGCAGCGCCGGCGCCGGAACGCGTTCGCGAAGCTCGCCTTGGTCAGCACCGTTTCGGAGCGCGCGTTGAAGATCAGCGGAAATTGCCGGGGGTCTTTGACGAAGGGCGGCAAAAAGCCCCAGCGGACGAGATCGAAATGGCGTTCAAGGGCGCCGTCCGGCCCGATCCGCCCGCGCATGATCGCGACGGGCTGGGTTGGCGCGATATTATGGCGCGGCGGAAAATTCGGTTGTTCGACATAGCCGAAGTAACGCCGCACCGCTTCGGGCGGAAGCGTGATGGCGTAGCGTCCGCACATGAAAAATCCTCATCCGCCAAGAGGTCGGTCAAGAGTTCCGTCAATATCCGCCGCCTGTCGAGACAGGGCGCTGCTTATATGGGCGCAAATCGGGGCAGCGCGACAAATCCTGGGGCGATGGTTTCCGCGCGGCCGTCGCGACGCGCGGGGGCCAACCGGCCGGCTCCGTGGCGCGGTTTTCGCTTAAGCTTTCGCATCGAAAGCCATGGTTGCAATCGAGGCGAACGGCGGTTAGATCGCTTTCTACGCAGTCGGCGTCAAGAGATTGCAACTATTGCGCAGCATAATTGCTCTGGTTCGAGCGCGGCGCGAAAGCGTCCCGGTGGGCTCGCGCAATTGATTTTGCCGCAGCAATCGATCTTGACGCAGAGGGCAAGGCGCCCCAAGAATTTTAAAACCTGACTGGAGCTATGCGGGAACCGATTTTGAAATCGGTTCAGAAAGCGGGGCCACGCGTTCGGCGACCCAGCCGAATGAGCCGGCCTCGCTCCCGCCGCCACGCGCCGAAGCCATCGTCCCGATCATCGGAGACGCGGTTTTCGGGGATGCAGTAATCGGAAAAGCAATCGTGAGGGATCAAGTGCAAAAGCGAGCAATTGTGTGCGGAGCCGGCGGGTTCATCGGCGGCCACCTGACCAAACGATTGAAGCGCGAAGGATTCTGGGTGCGCGGCGTGGATCTCAAATTCCACGAACACGCCGAAACGGAAGCCGACGACTTCGTCATCGGCGATCTCCGCGATCAGGAATTCTGCCGGTCCATTGTGGACACGCGCTTCGATGAAGTTTACCAGCTCGCCGCCGACATGGGCGGCGCCGGTTATATTTTCACCGGCGAGCATGACGCCGACATCATGCATAATTCGGCGACGATCAATCTCAACATGCTCGACGTCTGCCTGAAGCGCAATATCAAGAACGTCTTCTATTCCTCCTCGGCCTGCATGTATCCGGCCCATAACCAGACCGACCCGGACAATCCGAACTGCACGGAGGAGTCCGCCTATCCGGCCGCGCCCGACAGCGAATATGGCTGGGAGAAGCTGTTCAGCGAGCGCCTCTACCTCGCCTATAATCGCAATTACGGCATGAAGAATCGCGTCGCCCGCTACCACAACATCTTCGGTCCCGAGGGAACCTGGGACGGCGGCAAGGAGAAGGCGCCGGCGGCGGTGTGCCGCAAAGTCGCCAAAACCAATTCCGGCGGCGAGATCGAAATCTGGGGCGACGGCAAGCAGACGCGGTCGTTTCTCTATATCGACGAATGCGTCGAAGGCACGATCAGGCTGCTGCGTTCGAAGGATTTCGAGGGGCCGGTC
>Ga0224559_1002201_pt1 | contig 10174 bp, 8 predicted proteins | sample 714S33034metaG_FD_180676 | JGI IMG/M metagenome (GOLD analysis project Ga0224559, IMG submission 180676) | Peat soil microbial communities from Stordalen Mire, Sweden - 717 S3 30-34 | ecosystem: Environmental > Terrestrial > Soil > Wetlands > Peat | place: Sweden: Norrbotten County, Stordalen... | reverse complement strand
CCCCGCTTCTCGAACGGATCGCCGAGGACCCGATCTTGCGAGACGTGAAAATCATCGCCGAGGCGTGGGATGCCGCCGGTGCCTACCAAGTGGGTAGTTTTTCGGAGCGCCGCTGGGCGGAGTGGAACGGTCGATACCGGGATGATGTCCGGCGCTTCTGGCGCGGCGATGAGGGGATGCTCGGTTTGTTTGCCAGCCGCATCTGCGGGAGTGCCGACATCTATACCAATTCGGGCAAAGGCCCCGAGGGCAGCATCAACTTCGTCACCTGCCACGACGGCTTCACTCTGAACGACATGGTGAGTTATCGCTACAAGCACAATGAAGCAAACGGAGAAAACAACCATGACGGTACCGACGCCAACTTCAGCGAGAACTATGGCTCCGAAGGCGAAACGACGGATACCGGAATCGAGACCTTGCGGAAACGCCAGATTAAGAACTTTCTTCTGACCCTGCTGATCTCGCGCGGCGTGCCGATGCTCTTGGGCGGCGACGAATTCCGCCGCACGCAGGGCGGGAATAACAACGCTTACTGCCAGGACAATGAAACCAGTTGGATTGACTGGACCTGTCTTGAACGGCACCAGGAGATCCATCGGTTTGCTCGTGGCATGATCGCATTTCGCGATACGCATCCGGTGCTAAGCAAGGAGCAATTCTACACGGACGCCGAGATCCGTTGGATTGGCCCACAAGGAGGACTTCCCAACTGGGCTGACCCGAAAGAAAAACAGTTTGCCTGTCTGATCCAGGAAGACGAGCAGCGCGCACTTTGCCTGATGTTCAATGCTGGCGTCGATGTGGTCGATTTCGGCTTGCCCCCTGCACTGCCGGGGGCTCGATGGTATCTGGCCGTTGACACCTCGCGTGAAGCGCCGCAAGATCTGTCTGTCGCGGGCGAGGAACCGCTCTGGGAAGGTTCGCGAACCTACCGCCTGAGCCCCCGATCCAGCGCCATACTCGTGGCTCGAAAAACGGAGGCTAAATGAAAGGCACGCTCCCAGTCACCACGTTGTTTCTAGATATTGGCGGTGTCCTGCTCAACAACGGCTGGGATCATCATGCGCGCAGACGGGCAGCTCAGCACTTCATGCTGGAGTGGGCCGAGATGGAGGAGCGGCATGCCCTGACCTTCGAAACCCACGAGGAAGGAAAGCTCACGTTCGAAGAATACTTGGGGCGGGTGGTCTTCTACCAAAAACGACCGTTCACCCGGGCTCAGTTTCGGCGTTTCATGTGCGCGCAATCGAAACCTTACCCCGAGATGATTGAGTTAATCACCCAGCTCAAGATCCGGTACGGGCTGAAGATCATCGTTGTCAGCAACGAAGCGCGCGCAGTGAATGATTATCGGATTCACAAGTTCAAGCTGGACCAGTTTGTGGATTCCTTTATCTCCTCTTGCTTCGTGCACATCCGCAAGCCCGACGCGGACATCTTTCGGCTTGCGCTGGACATCGCCCAGGTGCCGGTCCGGCAGGTAATCTATATCGAAAACACCCCGATGTTCGTCCAGGTCGCCCAGGGTTTGGGGATTCGAAGCATTCTCCACACGGATTTCAAATCCACCTGCGCGAAAGTGGCTTCGTTCGGATTGCTGAACGAAGGAGCCCTACATGAAACCCGCTAACCCACGCATCCTGACGATCAACGGCGGCTCGTCGAGCATCAAGTTCGCGCTCTACCAGGCCGGCGAACCGTTGAAGCGAGGACTTCATGGAACGGTGGATCGCATCGGCCTGAGCGGGACGAACCTAGCTTTTAATGATCCCGCGACGAATCAGCAGAGCACCCGCAGCCTAGCCGCAATCGATCACACATCGGCAGCTAATGCTCTGATCGATTGGCTTGAGGAGCTGAATTGCTTTGAATCGGTCGAAGCTGTGGGGCACCGCGTGGTACTCGGCATGCAACACACGGCGCCCGAACTGGTCACCCAGGAGTTGTTGGACGAACTGCATCGCATCCGCCCGTACGACCCGGACCACCTGCCCCGCGAGATTGAACTGATCGAGACGTTCCGACAGCGTCATCCAAAACTGCCCCAGGTGGCCTGTTTCGACACGGCGTTTCACCGCACCATGCCGCGTGTTGCCAAGTTGCTTCCCATCCCTCGCCGCTACGATGCCAAGGGCGTGCAACGCTACGGCTTCCACGGCTTGTCCTACGCGTATCTGATCGAAGAACTCGCGCGCCTGGGCGACCCGGCGGCGACGGCTGGCCGCGTCATCCTGGCTCATCTGGGCAACGGCGCAAGCATGGCCGCCGTGCGCGACGGCAAGAGTATTGACACCAGCATGGGTTTCACTCCGACGTCCGGATTGGTGATGAGCACCCGCTCCGGCGATTTGGATCCTGGCCTGGCACCATACCTGGCGCGAACCGAGCAGATGACGACAAAGCAGTTGTACGAAATGGTCAACCACAAGTCCGGCCTGCTTGGAGTTTCGGAGATTAGTTCCGACATGCGGGACTTGCTCGCGCTGGAAGCAAATGATATCCGAGCCGCGGAAGCCGTGGCTCAAATGATATCCGAGCCGCGGAAGCCGTGGCGCTGTTCTGCTATCAGGTGAAAAAGTGGATTGGCGCCTTTACCGCGGCGCTCGGCGGATTGGATACGTTCGTGTTTGCGGGAGGTATCGGCGAAAATGCGCCCATCGTCCGCGCACGCATTTGCAACGGCCTGGGCGTTCTGGGCATTGAACTGGATGAGTTGCGCAATGCGGAAACTGCGGGAGTGATTTCCGCGGACACCAGCCGGACCACAGTGCGCGTCATTCGCACGGACGAAGAGTTGATGATTGCGCGCTCGGTGCGCCGACTTCTGGAACCCAACGCGGCGAACGCAAAGGACTAAACCATGGAACCCAAGACACTCAACTCTGAGCTTCTCAGCACAACTTCCAACCCGGGGGACAAGCAGGCGCTTCCTACGAAGGCCAATACACTCACTCCGGAACTTCTTAGCAAAATAAATGCCTACTGGCGCGCAGCCAACTATCTGTCGGTAGGCCAGATTTATCTTTACGACAACCCGCTGCTGAAGGAACCACTGAAGCTATCGCACGTGAAGCCGCTGGTGGTCGGGCATTGGGGGACCACCCCGGGCCAGAACTTCATCTATGTGCATCTCAACCGGGTCATCAAGAAGTATGATCTGGATATGTTCTACATCGCAGGACCAGGGCACGGTGGCCCGGCGATTGTGGGCAACGTCTACCTCGAGGGGACCTGGAGTGAGGTCTATCCGAACGTCACTCAGGACGAAGCCGGTCTTAAGACGCTATTCAAACAGTTCTCCTTTCCAGGCGGTATTTCCAGCCATGTCGCGCCAACGACTCCGGGGTCGATTCACGAAGGTGGCGAACTGGGATACTCGCTCAGCCATGCCTTCGGGGCGGCGTTGGACAATCCCGGCCTGATCGTCGCCTGCGTCATCGGCGACGGTGAAGCGGAAACAGGGCCCCTGGCGACCGCATGGCAGTCCAATAAGCTCCTCGACCCAATTACCGACGGAGCCGTGCTGCCGATCCTGCACCTGAATGGCTACAAGATCAGCAATCCGACCGTTCTCGCCCGCATCGAGCATGAGGAACTGGAGCAATTTCTGCGAGGCTGCGGCTGGACGCCCTATTTTGTGGAAGGCGATGACCCTGAGAAGATGCATGAACTCATGGCCACCACCTTGGACAACACCATCGAGCAAATCCGGCAAATCCAAGCCAATGCGCGGAGTAAGAACGACACCACTCGGGCGCGCTGGCCAATGATTGTCCTCAAATCGCCCAAAGGCTGGACGGGACCGAAGGTAGTTGACGGCCTGCAAATCGAGGGTACCTTCCGAGCGCACCAAGTGCCATTGCTGGTGGATCCGGAGCACCCCGATCATGTCAAGCTGCTAGAAAGCTGGATGAAAGGCTACAAGGCCGAGGAGTTATTCGATGACAATGGCAGCCTCATACCGGAATTGGCCGAACTGGCGCCGAAGGGTGACCGGCGGATGGGCGCCAATCCGCACGCCAACGGTGGCATTCTGCTGCGCGATCTGCGAATGCCGGATTTCCACGTCCACGCGGTGACTGTGCCTTCGCCCGGCGCTGTTAACGGCCAGGATACGCTGGTGCTAGGTAAGTTCCTCCGCGACGTGGCTAAGCTCAATCAGGATCAGCGTAACTTCCGAATCTTCGGTCCGGATGAGACACTCTCGAATCTCCTGGGCGCGGTCTTTGAAGTCACCAACCGCCAGTGGGACGCCCGGGAGGTAAAGAACGACGAATTCCTCGCGCCCGCTGGACGCGTGCTGGACTCGATGCTGAGCGAGCACCAGTGCGAGGGTTGGCTGGAAGGCTATCTGCTGACCGGGCGCCACGGTCTGTTCAACAGCTATGAGGCTTTTATTCGCATCGTGGACTCGATGTTCAGCCAGCACGCCAAGTGGCTGAAGGTATGTCTGGAACTGCCCTGGCGGCGGAAGATATCGTCGCTGAACTATCTGCTCGCCTCCCACGTTTGGCAGCAGGATCACAACGGCTTCACGCACCAGGATCCCGGTTTCCTCGACCACGTGATCAACAAGAAGGCCGACATCGTGCGTGTCTACCTTCCGCCCGATGCCAATTGTCTGCTGTCGGTCTTCGATCACTGCCTGCGCAGCCGGAATTACGTGAACGTGGTGGTTGCAGGCAAACACGCCCTCCCGCAATGGCTGAGCATGGACGCTGCGGTGGTGCATTGCACGGAAGGAATTGGCATCTGGCAGTGGGCCAGCAACGATCAGGGCGGCGAACCCGACGTGGTAATGGCGTGCTGCGGAGACACGCCCACATTGGAGATTCTGGCCGCCGTCTCGATCCTTCGCGAGCATTTGCCGGATCTGAAGATCCGGGTGATCAATGTCGTCGATCTGATGAAGCTGCAGTCCAGTAGCGAGCACCCGCATGGGCTGAGTGAGACGGATTACGATTCGCTATTTACTAAGAACAAGCACATCATTTTTGGCTTCCACGGATACCCCTGGCTGGTCCACCGGCTGACCTACCGGCGGACCAATCTCAACCTTCACGTCCGGGGCTACATAGAAGAGGGCACAATTACAACAGCCTTTGACATGAGGGTACAGAATGATTTGGACCGGTTCCACCTGGTGCAGGACGTGATTGACCGTTTACAGCATTTAGGCTCTAAGGGCGCCTACCTGAAGCAGATGATGCAGGACAAGCTCATTGAGCACAAGCATTACATTGACAAACACGGCGAAGACATGCCGGAAATCCGAAACTGGAAATGGAGCAACCTCAAATGAATGCGCAAGAACTGACAGACACTGCGAAGAACATGGTCGCCGGCGACAAAGGACTGCTGGCGATGGATGAAAGCACTCCGACCTGCAACAAACGATTTGCGAAGTTGGGGATTCCCCAGACCGAGGAGGTCCGACGCGCCTATCGGGAGATGATTGTGACAACGCTCGGGCTGGGTGAGTCTATTAGCGCTGCGATCCTCTGTGACGAAACGATTCGCCAGCAGAAGAAGGATGGTACTCCTTTTGCCAAGGCTGTTACCATTGCAGGGATCATTCCTGGCATTAAAGTGGATGCGGGCGCAAAGGACATGGCCGGTCATCCCGGAGAGAAGATCAGCGAAGGTCTGGATGGACTGCGCGGCAGATTGGCTGAGTACTCTCAGATGGGCGCACGGTTTGCCAAGTGGCGCGCGGTGATCGCCGTGGGCGATGGCATTCCCAGCAGGGGTTGCATCGAAGCCAACGCGCAGGCGTTGGCCCGCTATGCTGCGTTGTGCCAGGAAGCCGGGCTGGTCCCTATTGTTGAGCCGGAAGTGCTCATGGACGGCGAGCATACCTTGGAGTGCTGCCGCGAGGTAACGGAGGAGGTCCTGCGAACGGTTTTCAGCCAGCTTTACAGGCAAGGGGTGACATTGGAGGGTATGATCCTGAAGCCCAACATGGTGCTTCCGGGACTGACCTGTCCCAAGCAGGAACCGGTGGACGAGGTGGCCGATGCCACAGTGAAATGTCTGTTGCGAGCCGTTCCCGCTGCCGTTCCGGGTATTGCATTTTTGTCCGGCGGCCAATCATCCGAACTGGCCTCGGCGCGATTGAATGCCATGAACGTCAGATTTAAGCCACGACTACCTTGGGCGTTGGCGTTTTCGTTTGCCCGCGCCATCCAGCAACCGGCTATGGAGATTTGGAGAGGCGAAGAAGCTAACGTGGTGGCGGCACAACACGCCCTGTATCATCGAGCCAAGTGCAACTGGGCTGCGCGCCGTGGCGAATACAATGCCGCTATGGAGAAGACATCAACAAGGATTCCGTAACTCACGAAACCTACGTCATAGCAAAAACAGCAGGAACATCCATGCCTGAAGCGCCGCAGAGCAACCATGCCGCACCGAGTTGGTTGGCGATGGAAAGACATGAAGCTGATCAATGAGTAACTACGGTAACCCCGGGAACGAAGGGCCGGCTCACGCCAGCGTTCATCATGGCCATAGTCCTTACTGGAAACGTGCGCATCATGATTGGCGCTTCTGGGTCGGCCTTTTTTTAATGTCTGTGGCCATAACGATCTACGTGCTGAGCGATAACCTGGCTTTGATTCCTCGCAGGCAACCGCGGCAGCAACTGTCGGGCGTTGCCGGAAAATAGTAGAACTTATAGGCCGATTAATGCTTTATCCACTGCGATTCGAACCGATCTATCAGTACCGGCCGTGGGGCGGCCGGCGTTTGGCCAGCCTGCTCACGGCGCCGTTGCCAGGCGACGGCCCTATCGGCGAGGCTTGGTACTCAGCGACCGCGATGACCATCAAAGCCTGGTTGCCAACGGGCCGCTCAAAGGGCAGACTCTCTCTCAACTGCTGGCGCAATTTCCCGAACAGGTGATGGGCAAGCTAGCCGGGCGATTCCGCCGATTCCCACTGCTGCTGAAGTTCCTGGACGCACGTGAAATGCTCTCCGTCCAGGTGCATCCGACGGACACAAACGCAGACCTGTTGCCCGCGGGCGAGACCGCAAAGACCGAAGCATGGGGCGTGCTCGAGGCGAGGCCAGAAAGCCGCATCTATGCGGGCCTGAAGCCAGGCACCACCGAAGCCGGTCTGCGGCAGTCGATCACGAATGGAGGAGTAGCAAGTCGCCTCGCATGCTTTACTCCGACGCCTGGGGACGCCGTTTTCCTGCCGGCTGGGACGGTTCACGCCTTGGGCGGCGACATCGTAGTCTTTGAGGTGCAGCAGAACAGCGACGTGACATTCCGGCTTTACGACTGGGACCATGTCGACGCCAAAACAGGCCAGCCGCGAGCGCTTCAAGTCGATCAGGCCCTGGCTTGTATCGATTTCAAACAGAGGAACGCCGGTTTGGTCGCCCCGGTGGTGGAGGGGACGACGCCGGTGGAGCGCGAGCGACTCTTTCACTGTGAACATTTCGGGCTGTGGCGGTTGCGCGGGGAATTGCGGTTTACGGTCGGCGCCGCGGGCGTGCCGCGCGTGCTGGCATGCATCGGTGGTTCGGGGCTCGTTGAGCACGGCGGAGCCACTTATGCCGCACGCAAAGGCGATGTGTTTCTGTTGCCTGCGGATCTTGGATCGTGTACTTTTCTTCCACGAGGCGCAGTGAACGTGCTGGAAATCGAGATACCGCAATGAAAAAGCTGATCGTGTTTGATCTGGATGGCACACTTGCCGAAAGCAAGTCGCCGCTTGATGCTGGGATGTCGGCACTGCTGCACGATCTTCTGGGCATCGTCAAAGTCGCCGTGATTTCCGGAGGAGATTGGCCGCAATTTGAAAAACAGGTGCTTTCCCATCTTCCTCATGACGACAGCCTCGTGAATTTATCGCTCCTGCCTACATGTGGAACGAAGTTTTTCGAATACAAAGGGGGCTGGAAAAAGATCTATTCGGAAGATTTCATGCCGAATGAAAAAGAGAAAATCATCAGTTCAATAAAGAAGGCAGTTGAAGTAACTGGCTTCAAGGTCGAAAAGGTTTGGGGAGATGTAATTGAAGATCGGGGAAGCCAGATCACATTTTCCGCACTCGGTCAGCGTGCGCCTTTAAAAGAGAAGAAGAAATGGGATCCCGATTATGCCAAGCGGAAGAAGATCAAAGCAATTCTCGACACATTGATCCCCGAGTTCTCCGTCCGCATGGGTGGCGCGACGTCCGTGGATGTCACCAAACCGGGCATTGACAAGGCCTACGGAATCAGAAAACTAAGAGAGGTTCTTGGGATTTCACTGAAGGAAATGATTTTCATAGGCGATGCCTTGTTCGCGGGAGGGAACGACTATCCGGCTGAACAGGCAGGTGTTGTTTCCATTCCGGTTCGGGGTCCCAACGAGACGAAGCGGGTTGTCGAAGCAATCATCTATTGTTTATCGGATCGCGGTCAGGAAGCGTGAATCTACACGGAGGATTCGATGAGTGGATTTAAGTTGCAGCGCGTGGGGATCGTGATGGAGCCTGAGCCGGGCAATCCCCAGGAGATCGAAGGCGTCCTGAATCCGGCCGCCGCTCGTGGCCCCGATGGCGCGCTGTACCTTTTCCCGCGGCTGGTCGCGCGAGGGAATTATTCGCGCATCGGCATTGCACGAGTGCGGTTTAATGAAGCTGGCGACCCGGCCGGCGTCGAACGTCTCGGCATCGCGTTGGAGCCGGAAGCCGACTATGAGCGGCGTCCCGGCGGAGGTGGTGGGTGCGAGGATCCTCGGATCACGTTTGTGGAACCACTCCAGCGCTACCTGATGACTTACACCGCATTTTCGGTCCGAGGTCCACGGATCGCTCTGGCCCTGTCGAGGGACCTCTTCCACTGGAAGCGCCTGGGGCTGGCGACCTTTGGTCCGTATCAGGGCATCGAATTTGACGATGTGGACGATAAAGACGCCAGTCTTTTCCCTGTCGCGATTCCTAATCCATCCGGCCATCCGGAACTGGCCATCATCCACCGGCCGCTGTTCCCCGGCACTCGTCCTGAGGAAACGGCCTGCCACCCCGCGTCTCGTGAGCTGGATCTCGATCGGGAAAGCATCTGGATTTCCTACTGCCCAATGGCACTGGACGGCGATGAACCAGATCGCCTCGGCAAGTTCACCTCTCATCACCGGCTGGCGACTCCGGTGTCGCCCTGGGAGCGGCTCAAGATCGGCGGCGGCACTCCGCCCGTCATGACCCGGCACGGCTGGCTGATCGTTTACCACGGGGTGAGCGAAATCGCGAAGCCGGGCAACGCCGGACACCATCTATGTTACTCGGCTGGCGTGATGGTGCTCTCGAAGGAGCATCCGCGCATGATCCGCTATCGTTCAGTGGAGCCTGTGCTGATTCCATCGCTGCCGCAGGAACGCGACGGGACCGTCGCCAACGTCGTGTTCCCCACCGGCATCGACCGGCGGGAGGATATCAGAATGCCGAATCGCTTCGACGTCTATTACGGAATGGCCGACAGCCGGATAGGCGTGGCGCGTCTTGACGTGCCCGAGTCATTACCGCCAGGAGGAGTCGCAGACCCGCCGGAAGCCAAGGTGTAACGCGCTCAGGAGATAGTCATCGTGAAACCGAATGCAGATAGGCCCGAGGTGAAGGACGATCTGAAAACCCTTCCCATGCTGGAACTGGAGGCGAAGTTAGGGTCGTCGCCGGACGGCCTCAGTCAAGCCGAGGCGCAGAAACGGCTGACCCAATACGGGCCTAACGAGATCGAAGAAAAGAAAACCAATGCGCTCCTGAAATTCCTCAGTTATTTTTGGGGTCCCATCCCGTGGATGATCGAAGTGGCGGTGATTCTGTCGGGTGCGGTCCGGCACTGGCCGGATTTCTTCATCATCCTCCTTTTGCTGGTTTCCAACGCCGTCGTCGGATTCTGGGAAGAAAGTCAGGCGGGCAACGCCATTGCTGCCCTGAAAGCCAAATTGGCGATCAAGGCCCGGGTGAAACGTGACGGAAAGTGGATCACCCCGCCGGCGCGCGAGGTGGTGCCGGGCGACGTCATCCGCCTGCGATTGGGCGATATTGTGCCGGCCGATGCGCGCTTGCTTGCTGGCGACCCGGTGGAGATGGATCAGTCCGCGTTGACAGGCGAATCCTTGCCCGCCGAGCGCAAACCTGGCGAGGCGGTGTTTTCGGGGTCGATCGTCCGCCAGGGCGAA
>Ga0224559_1002200_pt1 | contig 10178 bp, 4 predicted proteins | sample 714S33034metaG_FD_180676 | JGI IMG/M metagenome (GOLD analysis project Ga0224559, IMG submission 180676) | Peat soil microbial communities from Stordalen Mire, Sweden - 717 S3 30-34 | ecosystem: Environmental > Terrestrial > Soil > Wetlands > Peat | place: Sweden: Norrbotten County, Stordalen... | reverse complement strand
TAAATCCAAGGCGGCACGCTGGAGCTGGCGCAGAATGCCCCCACGTTGGCAACCCTCTCGACGGTTTCCATGGCTGGCGGCGCTCATCTCAAGCTGGATGATGGCACGGTGACCAATGTGGTGACCACATTTATCTTAAGCGGAGTTACCAATGCGCCGGGGATTTATGGCTCCGCGAACAGTTCCGGTTATATCACGGGTTCGGGTCATCTTCAGGTCCTGACCGGACCGGCCGGGCCGACTGGTCCGGGATTCATCACGAACCGCATCAGCGGCAGCACCCTGGCGTTGACTTGGCCCGCGGGCCAGGGCTGGCGGCTGCAGATGCAGACCAACAGCCTTTCGACAGGCCTTGGCACAAATTGGGCCTACATTACCGATGGAAGTATCAACAGCACCAATATTACAGTTGATGCGAGCAAACCAACGGTGTTCTACCGGTTGATTTATCCTTGAAATTTGGTGGGCGAATGAGGTTGCCGCAGTTTTGGGTTGCTGCGGCAACCTTTTCATCACCAATGAAATTCCATAAATTTAGGAATGAAAGCATCCCCGCCGATCCGCCCAATGCGAAAGGCCTTTACATTAATCGAACTTCTAGTGGTCATCGCCATCATCGCTATTCTGGCGGCGATGTTGCTGCCTGCACTGGCCACTGCTAAAGAAAAGGCCATGCGCACCCAATGTCTGTCTAACCTCAGGCAGATTGGTTTGGGGGCGCACTTGTATGCCGGAGATTATCAAGATAAAGTCCCTCCCGCGAACTACAACGGCGGCGGCACGACGTTATTTGTGCCGGACGCGCTGGCCACCAACATCGTGGACGCCGTGAATTCATACTTGAAGTTTCAAAACACCAGCGGTCATTCAATTTGGACCTGTCCCGACCGTCCGCCGGGCGTGCCGTTCCTTTCCGGGGGCCAATGGTATATTGGCTATGTCTATCTTGGAGGAAATTCATACTGGGCCAACTCGCCGGGCAATATCTCCTACAGCCCGGTAAAGCTTACGAGTTCCAAGCCCTATTGGTGTTTGGGGGCAGATGCCAATTGGAAGGCGGGCTGGAATGGACCCAAAACCGGCACTTGGACGGGGGTTATTGCCCCTTCTCAAGCCAGTCCATTCAATTTGGAATACGCCAATGTCCCGGCCCATTCGGTTAAGGGCAATCCCGCGGGCGAAAATGAAGTGTTCGCTGATGGCTCGGGAAAATGGTGTAAGGCGGCCCAGCTTTATGGTTTTAGCAATTATTCCAGTGCGCTGGGGCAGCAGGTGACTTATTTTTGGTATCAGGACCCATCTGATTTTATTTCGACTCTGGTCGCCAAATTGCCGAATTTGCTGCCTTGAAAACATGGTTGCCATTCCTCGCCGCTAACATTCTGCCGGATGTCGCCATTAGCCTTTTCATCAGCGGCAAAATCATGTCTCAACCTTTTGCTCCGGCGGCTAGAGGCAGACTGAATGAAAACCGCCAAACTTGTTGCCGTTTTGGCCCGGTCATTTTTGGTTTGGCCTTCGGAACGCCTTGGGGCGCTTTCGGCAGCTCGGCGCCGTGGGATGCGGAGTCCGGCCGGTTCGGTTCCCATTGGGCGGTGAGCACCAGCAGCAGCCCGGCCTGCCTCGCGATGATCATCGGCATCACTCGTGGCCGCACCAATAACAAAAACCATTCCATCCGCTTTGGAACCTGCAAAGTCACGTTTTCCACCAACGGCAGCGACAGTCATTTCCGGCATGTTCTGGTCGGATCGGGTGCTTGATTTGGTTAATCGAACGTTAATTAAATTATCCAGCCTGCCTTCCAGAAGATTTGGCTCGTAACAAGTAAATGACAATCTCACTGAGAACCACAATGGCATGGTTCGTTATATTTCTGCTGACGGCCGGATCGGCATCGGCGGCAACCGTCACCGTTACCGACGGCGGAACGGCAGTGTATGGAGCTTGTAATGGCCTGGCGGTTGATTTTGACGCAACGGTGGCACCGAGTGCCGTCTGGTCGCCAGGTTTGGTCGGCGGACAAATCTATACGTTGAGCTCTGTGGCCGTTAAGAATGCCACCAACGCTGGAACCTATTACCTTGGGTGCTACACCGGTTTCACCGGCGGGGTTTTGTCCGGTTTTCAGGGCGTGTCTGACACCGCAAAGAATTTTGCCAGCGTCACCAACAACTGGCTAACCTTCACCTTCAGCAATCTCAACTACAATGTGATTGTGGATTCCACGGTCGGATCGGGATCCGGCTTGCTCTATTTTGTCTATCAGTCCGGCCCTTCAGCCATAACCTCGCCGAACGTCACGCTTGGAACCGAGCGATTTGGCGCTGATACCTACATGACCAACAGCCTTGCTTGTGTAATTGCCTACGGTGGACTCGTCGCCAACCGGTCACCGCAATATCAGGCGACGATCACCCCGGTTTTGCCGGCGCTGCCGTCGGCCCCGACGGGTTTGACCGCCCAGGGCAGCAACTCCGCAGTAAGCCTGGCTTGGACGGCTCCCGGTGGAGCGGGCAGTTACAATGTGAAACGTTCGCTCACCAGCGGGAGCGGCTATGCGATGGTGACCAATGTGGCCGGAACGGGTGTGATGGATGTAGGTTTGTCTAATGGGACGACCTACTATTACGTCGTCTCCGCGACGAACTCCGTCGGGGAAAGCACCAATTCAGCCGAAACCAGCGCGACCCCTTTGCCGCCGCCGGTTGCCCCCACCGGCGTGAGCGCGACCGCCAGCAACCTTGCGGTGACGTTGACTTGGACGGTGTCCGGCGGTGCCAGCAGCTACAACGTGAAACGTTCGTCTACCAGCGGGAGCGGCTATGCGACGGTGACGAACGTGACTGGCACGAACGTGTTGGATGCAGGTTTGAACTACGGCACGACTTACTGCTACGTCGTCTCGGCACTGAACAACAGTGGCGAAAGCCCCAATTCCACCCAAGCCAGCGCGACGACGGCGGGGGTCCCGGCCCCGGTCGCTGTCACCAATTCCATCGGGCTGTCGGTGGTGTTGGCCGCGAATGGCATTTATACGGTTAATTACGTTTCACCGGCCTGGACCTTTGCCGGCAACCTCAATCAAAGCCTCACCAATCGGACGGTCAACACCGGAATGGACCGCATTGGCGCTTATTCCGAAATCACATTCAACTATACCGGCGCCGTGCCGCACACGGCGGGCATCCGGCTCTACAATAATTCTACGGTGGTGACATTTAACGACACGACGCTGGCCGCCGGCACGAACGATTTGGCCTTTCCGCATTGGACAACATATCCCTCAACTCAAAGTCATTTGAGCTTTGGCAATATCTTTACGCTTTACAATTTCAGCTCGCTGTTCGACGATAACCTCTGGCTTTATTTCAACACCAATCATGACGCGTTCATTATTTCGGCGGCGACCAATTACATGGTGGCCAGCACGGTGAAGAACGGTGACGGTTCCATTTCATGCGGCATCAATTCGGCCATAACCAATCTGCCGTCCGGCTTCACCCATCGGTCCATTCTCACGGCGCAGAACGGCATCAATCAGATTTACACCACCTGGGGCAACGCGCTGCTCGCGCTGGCGGGCAAGACTCCGCCGGCCAATGACGCGGTTCCCGAGTTGAACTATTTTAGCTATTGGACGGACAACGGATCGGTTTACGATTACAACACCAATGCGCCTTTGGGCATTGAAGCAACCCTGATAGCCATGCGGAATGAGTGTATCAACAAGGGGGTTCCCTTTGCCAGCCTCCAGCTTGACAGTTGGCATTATCCGAAGGGAATGGCCCAGAGCTGGAGCGACATCAACAGCGGGATTTACCAGTATATTCCGCACCCACTCCTATTCCCGGACGGGATCACCAACTTTCGGGCGCAATTGGGCGTTCCATTTATCCGGCACGCGCGCTGGATTGACACGAACAGCCCGTATCGAAGTGTTTACCAGATGTCAGCGAATGTCTGTGTAGATCCGGCTTATTGGTCAAACATCATGGCCTCGGTAAAAAGTTCCGGAGCGATAACCTATGAGCAGGATTGGCTGGGTTACCAAGGGACTCCGCTGATGAATTTGAATGATATGCCCGCTTACTTGAACAACATGGCGTGGTTCGCGGCATCCAATGGTATCAACCTGCAATATTGCATGGTGCAGGGCCGGGATTATCTGCAGGGAACGCTCTACCCCAATCTGATGACCATCCGCACCAGCCAGGACCGGTTCAACACTAACCGCTGGACGGAATGCATTTACGGCTCGCGCCTGGCCCAGGCGGTGGGAATATGGCCATGGACGGATGTCTATATGAGCAGCGAGACCAGAAATATTCTCGTATCCACGCTTTCGGCCGGGCCGGTTGGTGTCGGCGACGCGCTTGGTTCCATCAATGCTGCAAATCTGCTCAAAGCCATCCGTTCCGACGGCGTCATCGTCAAACCGGATGAGCCGCTGGTGCCGGTGGATAATACTTACGTCAACGATGCACTGGGATTGGGCCAGCCGTTGGTTGCGACCACCTACACCGACCACACCAATTCGCTGGCAGTCTATGTGTTTACCTATGCTGAAAATGCAAACAATCTCACCGGCAGCTTCCAGCCGGTTGATTTTGGCATAACCAATAATGCCTATGTTTATGATTACTTTGCGGCCACGGGGGCCGTGGTGCATGCCGGCAGCGCGTATAATTTCACCACCAGCATGCCCGCCACCGCCAGCGGAGAAAATTATTATATTGCCGTGCCTATTGGTTCCTCCGGCGTGGCGCTGATCGGGGACACCGGCAAATATGTGACGCGCGGCAAAAAGCGCATCGCGCAACTGACGGACAATGGCACTTTATCTGCCACCGTGAAATTCGCCACGGGAGAACCGTCCGTGACTTTGCTTGGTTATTCGGCCACTTACCCGTCCATCGGATTCAGCCAGGGCTCCGGCGGACTTGTGTTCTACAACCCCAGCACCGGCGTTTTCACGGCCAATGTTGCGCCCGATGCAACCGCGACCGCCGTGGTTCAAGTCGGCAGCAATGGCACCCCGCCGCCAGTTCCATCCGCGCCGACAGGACTGACGGCATTTTCTTTCAGTTCCCGTCAGATAAATCTCTCGTGGTCGGGAAGTAGCGGCGCGGCGGCTTATAACCTGAAACGAGGAATGGTCAGTGGCGGACCTTACACCAATGTCACGAGCAGCTTGGCGACGAGTTACTCGGACATCGGGCTGGCTTCGGGCACTGCTTATTATTATGTCGTTACCGCATTAAATGGCGGCGGCGAAAGCGCCAACAGCCCGGAGGCCACAGCCAGCACTGTGCCCGTTGCCTACATTGGGCCGGTGGCGGATGCGTATGTGAACGATGGTGGTTCAGCCGGCAGTAATTTTGGAACCGCTGCCAATTTGACCGTGAAAAACGATGGTGGAACCAATACCGGACTCAACCGCATAAGTTATCTGAAATTTGACGTGCATAGCTTGACCAATTTATTGAGCGCAGAATTGATTTTAACGCCGAGCCAGGTGGACGGTGCCGCCAACTTGGCTTATCAGGTGTGGACAAATGCCAACTGGACTGAAACCGGAATCACCTGGAACAACCAGCCTTCCGGTTCGGGAGCGCTTATCACAAACATCAATAACTATACGCTTTGGACGCCCGTGCTGGTGGATGTGACGTCCGGAGCGACGAGTCAGGCGACCAATGATGGGTTGCTGACCATTCAAGTGACGGAGCCAGGCGCCAACTCCATCCGAATAGACTTTTGCTCCAAAGAACACCCCACCAACGGTTTCCGCCCAGTATTGCAATACTCGATTCTCGCAAACACGCCGCCCATTTTGGCTGCCATCAGCAACCAGATGGCTGGCGTCGGGTTGACGCTGAACCTCACCAATTCTGCGACGGACTCGGACCTGCCGGCACAAACGCTGATTTACAGCCTGCTTTCTGCGCCAAACAATGCCGCGATCAATGCCCGCAGCGGCGTGCTCACCTGGCGGCCGCTGACGACTCAAGCGAACACGACTAACCTTATCACGGTCAAGGTGGCCGACAGCGGAACGCCGAGCATGAGCGCCACGCAGAGTTTTGTGGCAACCGTCAGTCCCTTGGCGTCACCGCGGTTTTCGACGGTGCCGCTGTTGTTAAATGGCGGCCAATTGGTGTTGCAAGTCAACGGGGCCAGCGGGCCGGATTATCAGATACAGGCCTCCAGCAACCTGATGAACTGGAACGCGATCTTCACGACCAACTCGCCGGCGATGCCATTTGTCTGGACGATCGGCACCACAAATGGACCGTCCAGCAGCTTCTTCCGTATCCTTGCCGGTCCGCCATTTCCATAAATCAAAATGCGGGTTACAATGAAGAATGATTTCACTTTTATGATTGCCAATAGGTTCATCGGTTATCAGCCTCCAGTCAAAACCCAGCGAGGATATGCCTTAAACGCCAGCCACTGGCTCATTTGGCCCGTTGTATTTTGTGCGGCATTTCTCGGCGGCGTTCTCTCATCATTCGGGCAAACGATCTATGAAGCAGAAAATGCCACGCTATCAGGTCCCTCGGTGGGCACACAATACGCGGGTTACTCCGGCACCGGCTACGCCGATTACAATAACGCGACCGGCGATTACATTGAGTTCACGCTCAACGCAAATACTGCAGGCGTTTATCCCGTTGCTTTTCGCTATGCCAACGGGGGCGCCAGTGACCGGCCATTGTCATTGAAGGTGAACGGCGGCATCGTGGTCGGCAGTTTAAGCTTTCCGGCCACCGCGGGTTGGACGACCTGGGCCTATACGGCTACCAACCTTTTGACGCTCACCGCTGGAATCAACACCGTGCGTATCACCTCCATCAGATCCAACGGGGCAAACGTAGATCAAATGTTGGTAACGACCGCCGGAACCGGCCCGCTGGCGGCCAGTGCCACGAACGCGCCATTGAGACGTCCGGTTACCCCGAACCAGCCCATGTTGCTGGTTCATATTGACACATGGAATTATCCGGATCCGGAGAAGATTATTAATTTGATCCCGCAGGACATTCGTCCGTATGTGGTGATGAACATTTCCCTCTCCATCAGCCATGATACAAACAATGTCTTCAACATCGTTCAATATGGCTATGAAACCGCCAAATCATGGGTGCGGACTTGTGCGGAAAATAACATGTGGTGCATGATCCAGCCAGCCAGCGGCGGATACAGACAGTTTTCCGACTTTGACATGAGTGTCTACGAGGAATTTTACCGGGATTATCCTAACTTCATCGGTTTCAACTACGCCGAACAATTCTGGGGGTTCGACAATAACACACTTTCTCCGACATGGACCCAACGCATTGCCCATTTTGTGGATTTGATGAAGTTGAACCAGAAATACGGTGGTTATCTGGTCGTCAGTTGGTGCGGGACTCAATACTCCCCCAGCATCAACCCGATTGCCATGATGAAGCTTAATCCCGCTTTTGCCGCCATCTGCAAGCAGTCTCCGAAAAACTTTATTCTGTGTGAGAAATACACCACGACATCTTACAAATCGGACATTGAAAGCATTTGTCTCGGCACTTATCTGTCAGGATACAGCGGGCAATATGGCATGCGTTACGACAACTCCGGTTGGTCGGATGCCACTGGAACTAATCAAAACTTTACTCTGGCGACGGGTGGAGCACCGATGCTTGAGCATATCATGCTAACGGGCGAGACCGTCATTGACGGCCCTGAAATCATCTGGCTGCAGGACATTCAAGGCTTGAACAATGGCACCACCTCTGATGGCTACACCACCCGCCAATGGGGATTTTTCTCGCAATATTCCAATGTTATCCTCGACATTTTCCGCAAGATATTGGACGGAACCGTTCGTATTCCAACCCGGCAGGAAGTCATCAATCGCACCAAGGTGGTTATCATCCAAAATGTCAATTCCGGCAGCTCTGATAATATTTATAGTTCTCCCCAAACACTGTTCGAGGGGCTTTATCGGATGGATGTTGACGGCGATTATCAAAACAACCTGTATTTTACCAAGAAAACGGGGCGCTATCCGACGATTCCAACCGCTTATCTATTGGCTGATACCAATGCCCAATCGTTTCAGTTGCAAGTAAGCAATTCACTCTATTCAACACGCTGGCCGGCCTTGGCGGCCAAAACAAATGAGTTAAACACGCTCTTCCCGCAAGAATATACTGGCGATATTTACGTTGGGCGCAATGAGAACGCGTGGGTAATTTACAACCCCTACAAGACTGACGTGACCAAGACCAACCAAACCGCCAGCGGCTCCATTCCCTTCAAATACAACACCTGCGACCATGTTGACATGACCTTATCGCAGTATACTTCTGGAGTTATGAAGGAATACTCCAACAGCGTGACGTTCTATCTGGGCAACTATGATAGTCAGATCAATCTTGGATCGAGGACCGACACATTTACCATCTATGGCAGTTCTTCGCAGCCGACTTATTCCTGGGCGGATCGAGCCAGCCATTCCGGGAGCACCGTGACCAGCGGTTGGACAAATGGAATGTGGTCTTTGACGGTTTTACACAATGGCGCGCTTGACATCACGGTGAATTGTGCCGGAAGTGCAACCGGACGTCTGACCAACTATACCCCCGCCACCATTGTGCCGCCGACTTTGCCTTCAACTTATACCGGCGCTCACCAGTATGAAGCGGAATGCTTCGATTATAAGAGCATTAACGGTTACACTCAAAATGGTTACGGCTCCGGCATAAGCAATTACACCGGCCAAGGCTTCCTGAATTTTGGAACCAGCTCTTCCGCAGACGTCAGGGATTACGTCACCGTGTTGAAGAGCGGAACCTACCAGTTGAAAACCAAATATGCCGTCACTGGGGCGAACATCAGCACCATTGACCTGTATGTGAACGGAGCAAAGGTGACCACACCAGCATTTACCCAGACCCCTTCATATAGCGACTGGGCGATCCACAAACAAAATTTCCCCCTGAATGCCGGAACCAATACCATTGAGTTCAGGGCCAATGGCACCGGAGCAAGTTCCATCTATTTTGACAATATTGTCGTTACTCCCACCGTGATTACCGGCGGTATCGTCATTCAGGAAAACCGGGCGGGTTTCACCAGTGTTGACGGCACGATTGATAATACCTATTCGGGATACACGGGTAACGGATATGCCAACCCAACGCATTTATACGGCACCGGCATTGACTGGAACCTTAATTTTGATGCATCGGTGACCAAGTCCCTGACCTTCCGATATGCCAGCACCAATGACAGCACTGCGGACCTGTTGATCAATGGCACCAATGTGGCGGCAAATATCCAATTCCCCTCCACCGGGGCTTTGACCAATTGGCAAAATGTCACGGTCTATCCATACATTGCTGCCGGAACGGCTGATGTTCGACTTCAGTCCAGCACCAACACCGGCCTCCCCTTTATTGATTACGTAGAAGTCACCGGTGGCTGGGGGGGGACGCCGCCGCCGACGGGATTAACCGCGGTAGGCGGGGCTGACCAGATTAATCTATCCTGGATTACCAGCAGCAACGCCGTCAGTTACAACGTAAAAAGGTCGCTGACCAGCGGTGGAAACTACTCCGCTGTGGCGAGCGGGGTTACCCCCGCCAATTTCACTGACACGGGGCTGGCCGGTGGCACAACCTATTACTATGTCGTGTCTGCCGTATCGTCCGCCCTGGGCGAAGGCGACGATAGCGCGGAAGCGAGTGCGGCCACCTTAACCCCGACTCTGTCGCCCGTGGCCGACTCGTATGTGGAGAGCGGCAACGCGGGGGTCAATTATGGAACTTCTACAAACTTGCTGGTGAAAAACAATGTCACCATTTCGACCCGCAACAGCTATCTGCTGTTTGACGTGCATGGCTTGGCCGGGGTGTCGAGCGCGACCCTGACGCTCATGCCAAACCGGGTGGATGATTCAACGGTGAAGATGTATTATGGCCTGGCTCCGACCAACTGGACTGAAGCTGGCATTACTTGGAACAACCAGCCCGGAGGTTTGGGGGTGATTTTCGCCACCAACACCGTCGCTGTGGGGGTGGCGGATGTCGTGGACGTGACGAGTGTGGTGAAAAGTCAGGCGACGAATGGCGGATTGCTCTCGATTGAGATAACGCAGCCCACCAACAGCCTGAACGGACTGGTTCAGGCTG
>Ga0224559_1002199_pt1 | contig 10178 bp, 9 predicted proteins | sample 714S33034metaG_FD_180676 | JGI IMG/M metagenome (GOLD analysis project Ga0224559, IMG submission 180676) | Peat soil microbial communities from Stordalen Mire, Sweden - 717 S3 30-34 | ecosystem: Environmental > Terrestrial > Soil > Wetlands > Peat | place: Sweden: Norrbotten County, Stordalen... | reverse complement strand
GCGAAGGCCGGGACTTCCGCCGCCGGGTCGAGCGAACGGACGTAGTCGTAGAGGTCGGGCATGCCGGAGCCCGCGCAAACCCGCTCATAAGCGGCGTGGCGATAGCGAGAGGTCAGAAAGGCCAGCAGCCCGACCTGGGTCGGGTTGGTGGGCCCGAAGTCGGCGTGTCCGCCCTCTGAGGAGCAGGCGATATAGTTCTTGCCGCCCCAGATCAGGAAAGCTTCGCCAAGCCCGGTGCCAGGCGCCATGACGGCGATCGCTGAACGTTCGACGGCCTTGCCAGCGTTGATGACGACGATTTCCTCCTGCAACAGATGCGGGACGGCGTGCGCGATGGCGTGCAAGTCGTTCAGCAACGTGACGTGCTGGAGCCTGAGCTCGCGACAGAGCGCCGCTTCGTCGAACTCCCAAGGCAGATTCGTCAGGTGGGCGCGTCCGTCGATCACCGGCCCCGCGACGTCGAAGCACGCGGCGTCCGCGTGCCCCCCGGTGTTGGCCAGGAACGCCTCGACCACCGGCTGCAAACCCTTGTAATCGGCGGTGTGAAACTCCTGTTCGGCGATGTAGTGGCGAGGGCCTGTCTTGGTCGAGACGAGCGCCAGGCGGGTTGTCGTGGCGCCGATGTCTCCAGCGATGAGCATCATTTGCGCAGTCCCTTCCAGATCCCCTGGATTTGCTCAAGCGACTGGCCCTTGGTCTCCGGAACGGAGATGTAGACCCAGATCCAGCCGATCACGCTGAACGCGCCGAACAACCAGAACGTCGCCGAGCTGCCGATCGCGGCGACAAGCGAAAGAAAGAACTGGCTGACCAGAAACGCCGAGCCCCAGTTGACGGCAGTGCAGAGCGCCACCGCCCGCCCGCGGATGCGTCCCGGGAAGATTTCGTTGATCACCGTCCACACCACCGGGCCGAGCGAAAATGCGAAGGAGACGATGAACGCGACCAGACCCAGGAGCGTCACGACGCCGGCGACGCTCGGACCTGCCGACGCCGCGGCGGCCACACGCCAGGCGCGGGCATCGAAATGAACTGAAAAGCGGCGCCCACGACGATCAAGCTGGCGCCCATGCCGATCAGACCGGCGAGCAGAAGCTTGCGCCGGCCCAAATGATCGATGAAAGCGATCGCGATCAGGGTCGATAGCACGTTCACAGCCCCGATCGCCCAGGTCGTCGCCGTCGTACGCGCCGCCTCGGTGGCGAAACCCGCCGCGCCAAAAATCTGATCGGCGTAGTAGATGATGGCGTTGATTCCGGTCACCTGCTGAAAGATCGCCAGCCCAAGTCCGACCATAAGCGGACGGCGCCAGTCGCGGTGGAAGACTTCGCCCCAGCTCCCGCCACTGGATTCATGATTCAAAGCCGCAGCAATTTCGTCCAAGTTCGCTTCGACGTCGTCGCCGGCCGGAGCGATCTTCTGCATTTCGTGCGCAGCGTCGGCGCGACGCCGCATCTTCATCAACCAGCGTGGCGACTCCGGCGCGACCAACGCGACAAAGAAGAGAAGCAGACCGGGCACAGCGGCTGCGCCAAGCATGATCCGCCAATCGGCGTTCGCCGACAGCCAACCGTCAATGAGATATGCGAGGAAGATGCCGACCGTGATCGCAAGCTGATAGGCCGAAACGAAGCGACCTCGCCACGACGCCGGCGCGAGTTCCGCCGCATAAAGCGGCGCTGCCACGGCGGCGACGCCGACGCCGGCGCCGATAATGAGCCGCCCGGCGACCAGAATCGCCGCGTCCGGCGCAAAAGCCTGAATCGCGGCGCCAAGTGTAAACAATGCGCCCGCGATGAGCACGGTGCGCCTGCGGCCGATGCTGTCCGCGAGTTCGCCGCCCGCCAGCGCGCCCAAGAGTGCGCCCAACGTGACCCAACTCGTGACGACCTCGACGATCAGCGGACTCAGAGTGAACGTCGATTTGATGCCAGCTAAGGCGCCAGAGATCACGCCTTGGTCATAGCCGAAAAGTCCGCCGGAAAAGAGCACGACGACGAGCACGACTGCGAGCCACGGCGTGAACGACGCGCGCGACGGCGATGGAGCGGCTGGTTCCGTGTAGGGGCGGCGCGAGGTCAGGTCGGGCTTGGCGCCGGTCTTGCTGGCGGAAAGGATCGTCACGAGACTTGCTCCTCAGTTTGCGTTGGACTCGCGAGCGCACGGACCGCGCTTGCCGATCGTCGCCGTTCGGGTCGGAGCGGATGCTCGCGGAGCGTTCATCGCAACCATCTGTGTTGCTGACGGTTGCCAAGCTCACGACCATCGCTTCGACCGCAGGCGCTCGCCTCTCTCGGCGCGCGTCGCGGCGTCAAGCGCAAATCTAGTCGCTGACGTTTTGCGGCGACCAGATTCGGAATGTACGCAAACCGACCTGGGCGTCGTCATGAGTACTTTCCGAGGCTGCTGGCGTCACGAGCGATCGCGGTAAAGCTGTCTCCAGCGCGACCGCAATCCTACTTCTTCGCCGTGAGCGGTCAGGAGCCGCTGGCTTAACGCGGTTCGCGACGAGATCGGATCGCGCGCACTGAGCCGGGCAAGAGCGGGGCTTCAACGCGATCCCGCCCTTTCCCGAGTCATCATTGGCGAGATTCGCCAGCGGGTCGAACCGCGGCGCAGCGAGAGGCACAGGACAATGAACGTTCCCGTTTCAACACGAGCCTTGCGCCCGAGCGGCGATGTCGACGCGATCGCGAAACGTCCGGCCGCTTTAGAATCGCACGAATTGCGGCAACTCGACGCCTACTGGCGCGCGGCGAACTACCTCTCGGTCGGTCAGATCTATCTCTACAATAATCCGCTGCTGCGCGAGCCGCTCACGCAGGTCGACGTCAAGCCGCTGGTGGTCGGCCACTGGGGGACGACGCCTGGGCAGAATTTCATCTACGTCCATTTGAACCGAGCGATCCGGCTTCATGATCTCGACATGATCTATATCGCCGGTCCGGGTCATGGCGGCCAGGCCCTGGTCGCCAACACCTATCTCGAGGGCAGCTACAGCGAGATCTATCCCGACATCAGCCAAGACGAAGCCGGCATGAAGCGGCTGTTCAAGCAGTTCTCCTTTCCGGGCGGCATTTCGAGTCACGTCGCACCGTCAACGCCGGGCTCGATACACGAAGGCGGCGAACTCGGATATTCGCTCAGCCACGCCTTCGGCGCCGCGTTCGACAACCCCGGCCTCATCGTCGCCTGCGTCGTCGGCGACGGCGAGGCGGAGACCGGCCCCCTTGCGACGGCCTGGCACTCCAACAAGTTTCTCGATCCGATCAGCGACGGCGCGGTCTTGCCGATCCTGCATCTCAACGGCTTCAAGATCAGCAATCCGACTATTTTCGCGCGCATCGAGCACGAGGAACTGGAACAATTCTTCCGCGGGTGCGGTTGGAACCCCCTGTTCGTCGAGGGCGACGACCCCGAGGAGATGCACCGCCTGATGGCCGCGGCGGTCGAAGACGCTATCGGGCAGATCCATGCGGCCCAAAACAAGGCGCGAGAGAACAACGATCCCTCGCGGCCGCGCTGGCCGATGATCGTCCTGCGATCTCCCAAAGGTTGGACCGGCCCCAAGGTCGTCGACGGTTTGCAGGTCGAAGGCACGTTCCGCGCCCATCAGGTGCCTGTTCTCGTCGACGCCGCCCACCCCGACCACGTCAAGCTGCTCGAAGAGTGGATGAAGAGCTACCACGCGGAAGAGCTTTTCGACAACGCAGGCGCGCTGAGAGGCGACTTGGCCGCTCTAGCGCCGAAGGGGAACCGCCGCATGGGCGCCAACCCGCACGCCAATGGCGGAACTCTGCTGCGCGATCTCAGAATGCCGGACTTTCGCGATCACGCGATTCAGGTGCCTGCGCCCGGCGCGGTCGGCGCGCAGGACACACTCGTGCTCGGCAGGTTTCTCCGCGACGTCACGCGTCTCAACGACGACCAGCGCAACTTCCGCATCTTCGGCCCCGACGAGACGCTGTCGAACCTCCTCGGCGCCGTCTTCGAGGTCACTGATCGCCAATGGGATGCGCGCGCGGTCGATGGCGACGAGTTTCTCGCGCCGCAGGGGCGCGTCGTCGACTCCATGCTCAGCGAACATCAATGCGAGGGGTGGCTCGAGGGCTATCTGCTGACCGGTCGACACGGCCTGCTCAACAGCTACGAGGCCTTTGTCCGCATCGTCGACTCGATGTTCAGCCAACATGCGAAGTGGCTGAAAGTCACGCTCGAGTTGCCGTGGCGGCGCAAGATCGCGTCACTGAACTACCTTCTCGCCTCACATGTCTGGCAACAGGACCACAATGGCTTCACCCATCAGGATCCTGGCTTCCTCGATCACGTCATCAACAAGAAAGCCGATATCGTGCGGGTCTATCTGCCCCCGGACGCCAATTGCCTATTGTCGGTGTTCGACCATTGCCTGCGCACTCGCCACTACGTCAATGTCGTGGTCGCGGGCAAACACGCCATGCCGCAGTGGCTGACCATGGAGCAAGCGATCGTACATTGCACGCAGGGCGTCGGCATCTGGCAATGGGCGAGCAATGATCAGGGAAGCGAACCGGACGTCGTCATGGCCGGCTGCGGCGACACGCCAATGCTCGAGGTCCTCGCCGCCGTTTCAATCCTGCGCGAGAGTCTGCCCGATCTGAAGATTCGCGTCATCAATGTCGTTGACCTGATGCGACTGCAGCCGCGCGCGGAGCATCCGCACGGGTTGAGCGAAGCCGACTACGACTCGCTCTTCACTCGGGACAAGCCGATCATCTTCGCCTTTCACGGCTATTCCTCGCTAGTCCACGGGCTGACCTACCGCCGCACCAATCGCAACCTGCATGTCCGCGGCTACAAGGAGGAAGGCACGATCACGACGGCGTTCGACATGCGCGTGCAGAACGAGATCGACCGCTTTCATCTCGTTGAAGACGTCGTCGACAGACTGCCCGACCTCGGCAGCAAGGGCGCCTATCTGAAACAGTCGATGCGCGACAAGCTGATCGAGCACAAGCGCTACATCGACGAGCATGGCGAAGACTTGCCGGAGATCCGCAACTGGAAGTGGGATGCGGCAAGATGATCTTCGGCGCGCTGCTCGCGACTGGGCAGCCGCGGTTCGAGTCAGGCATGTTGCGCGTCTGTCTGCAGGACCGCGACTGCGGATAAATCAACCGGGATCGAGCGCCCGACGTCACGTCGGCGAAACGCAAAATCCGTCAAGGGTCGCCGTTAGATGAATAAACCCATCCGCAAAGCCGTCCTGCCCGTCGCGGGTCTGGGAACCCGTCTTCTGCCGGCGACCAAAACGATCCCGAAGGAAATGTTGCCGATCGTCGATCGACCGATTGTGCAACATGTGATCGACGAGGCCCGCGAGGCGGGGGTGGAGGAATTCATCTTCGTCACCGGGCGCAACAAGAACGTGATCGAGGACTATTTCGACACGTCCTACGAGCTCGAAGACATTTTGCGGCGGGGCGGCAAGACCAAGGAACGAGAGGCTCTGATGGCCGACCTCCCCAAGGCCGGCTTCGCTTCCTTCACGCGCCAGCATGCCCCTCTGGGCCTCGGGCACGCGGTGTGGTGCGCCCGCAAACTCGTCGGCGCCGAACCGTTTGCGTTGCTGTTGCCTGACATGGTCACCATGGCTGGCGCACGCAAGAGCCGCTGCCTCGCCCAGTGCGTGCAGGCCTACGCCGAGCACGGCGGCAACATCATCGCGGTCGAAGAGGTCCCCTACGAACAGACCAGCCAGTACGGCGTGGTCGCGGTCGGCGCCGATTTCGGACAGGCGTTCGAGATCAAGGGCATGATCGAAAAGCCTGCCAAAGGGACGGCGCCTTCGAACCTGATCATCTCCGGCCGCTACATCCTGCAGCCGGAAATCTTCGACGTCCTGGAAAACATCAGCAGAGGCGCCGGCGGCGAAATCCAGATCACGGACGGCATGATCAAGCTCGCGGCGTCGCAAGCCTTTCACGGCGTGCGCTTCGACGGGGCGACCTACAATTGCGGATCGAAGCTCGGCTTGCTGACCGCCAACGTCGCCTTCGCGCTCGGCCGCCCCGATCTCGCCGCCGAGCTGCGTGCGGCGATTCGCAAACTCGTCGGCTGACAGGATGGATTCAGTTCAGCGACGCGGGCGCATCCAGTCGTCGCAATCCGTCCGGCGACGACGCGCCGTGTTTGCGGCCGCGTCGACTTCCAGAAGTCGGCTTCACTCGCTGGTTTGACGACGACTCCGGGCGACGCGCGAAAGAGCCGCCCGTGTCGTGCTGATTGTCGCCTTCAACTGCCGGCGGCGGCTGCAACCATCTCCGCGGGCAGCGGGTGGGAGCGGGAGAATACGTCCAGACGCGATGCGTTGGCCGCGCCGAGCACGGCCTTGGCGCGGGACGTCTCCGCCTCGCCGCCATGCGCCATCACCAAGAATTCGTCAGCTTTGACGGCGGCCTCATACGCGATCACGCTGTCTTTCGGAATGCCGACGCTATAGAGGGCGGCGCCGAGCGCGCTCATCCCGCCGACCACGACGGCGCCTTCGACGGCGGAGATCGCCGCGGCGGCAAGATAGCCCAGAACGAAGACGGGCCCGATCGCCGGCGTGGTTACAAACAGCCCACCAAGGAACAAACCCCAGAGACCGCCCCAGAACGCTCCCCGCTGACCCCAAAACTTGACCCGGTCGCCGACGTTGTAGAAGCCGACGACCTTCTCTTCCGTATGATACCCGTTGCCTATGACGCTGAGCGACTTGAGGTCGAAGCCGGCCTGAGCCAGTTTCTTCACCCCGTCCTCGGCGGCGGCGTGGTCTGAAAATACCGCGACGAGCGTTTCGGCGTGTTCCATTGCATTTCTTCCTCGGAAGGGCGGCCAAGAGATCGGGCCAGGTTCGCATCGCGAGCTTCGGGGTCGGATGCGAACCGGGCGGCTCTGGATCGCGCGTACAAAGCGCGGCGCACAGCCAGGAACACGATTAGCCCCCGCAGTCGTCAATCCGGCAGACTCGGAAACTACTCAGGCTACGGCTGCGTACTGCGCGCCCGTCGACCCTTGACGGATTGTCGTGATCGACATTTGCGAGCGCGATCGTAGCGACCGCCGAGCGCAAACGCGGCTGAGTACTTTCCGACCCTTTCCTGTCCGGTCGCGAAGGCGCGGAACATCCACTACTGGCGATGTCTTCAACCTACGCACGTCGCGGTCGATTCCATCCTGGTCAGCGACCTTAAGCCAAACGCGCTGTCGCTTTCCGCCAGGCCGCCGCATCGCCGCAACTCTGGAGAGAATCATGACTAACGATAGCGAACTCAAGAAAGTCGTTCTCGACGAACTGAGCTGGGAGCCCAGCGTGGACGCGGCGCATATCGGCGTCACAGCGAAGGACGGCGTCATCACCCTCACTGGTCATGTCGAAACCTACAGCAACAAGGCCGGCGCCGAGAAAGCGGCCAGTCGGGTGAAGGGCGTCAAAGCGGTGGTCGAGGAAATCGAGGTCAAGTTGCCCTACGACGTCAAACGAAGCGACGAGGATATTGCGGCGGCGGCGATTGATCGTCTTGGCTGGAACTCGTCGATTCCCGACGGCGCGATCCACGTGAAGGTCGAAAAGGGCTGGGTCACCTTGTCCGGCACGGTCGACTGGCATTTCGAGAGGGAGGCGGCCGAACTGGACATCCGGGCGCTTTCAGGCGTCGTTGGCGTCTCCAATCAGGTCCTGGTGAAACCGACGGTCAGCGCTTCGAGCGTGAAAGACGACATCGAGCAGGCGCTTCGCCGGTCGTGGTATTACGATCCCGACACGATTCAGGTGAACGCTCTCGGCGGCAAGATCAAACTGACCGGAAACGTCACGACCTGGAACGCCCGACGTCTGGCCGGAATGACCGCTTGGTCAGCGCCCGGCGCGACCTCGGTGGACAACGCCATCACCGTCGACTCCTGACCACAATCCCCGCTGGCCTGACTCTCAGGCCGGCGGGCGACCCGGCCAAAGGCCGGCGATCGGGCGTCACGGACGCCTACGCGCGCCACGTCAGCGACAGCGCCACATTGCTCGCAATTCCGTCGATGTAATCGACAAGCTGGGCGGAGAGCCCGAACTTGGCTGCGCGCAAATCGTGTTCCCAGCGCGTATAGAACTCGGCCGCTTCTCCCCTCAGAGTCGTCGGCCAATCCTTTTCGGCGACGTCGATTTTGCGACCGCCATCGCTGCAGAGATCGCAGGGAAAGCGAAAGAGCTCGAAGCTATTCTCGCCCAGCGCCGCGGCGGCGCGAGCGCGCTCGAGCAGCGCGGTCCACGCCGGCGTGCCGACGTGTTCTTGCAGCAGAGCCTTAACCTGGCGCTGTTGCTCCAATTTCGCCTGGTCCTTGGCGGCGACGGCTTCGTCCAACCCGGCTTGCTTCGAAGCGGTCACGAGGGCGAGAAACGCTTTCGCCGTCGTGGCAGGCTCGACGACGACCGGGGGCGCGGACGGCTGCGCCTCCGACGGTCGGCTCTCGCTATTCATCATGCCGGCGAACATGCTGGCCAAGCCGCCGACAGGCCCGGTCGCCGCCGGCTGCGGAACCTTGGCCGCCATAGCGCGCACCAGGTCCGACCGACTGACGATTCCCGCGATGCGGCCGCCACGCATGACGGGCAGCCGCTTGATGTCGTAGACGCGGAACATTTCGGCGATCTCATGTAACGGCGCCTGCGCTTCGATCGTCATGACGGGCGCGCGCATGACCTGTTCGACGGGGCGGGCGGCGAGCGCTTCAAGCGGCTCCGCCAAGGGCTGCGCGTCCCCACAAAGCAGGGCCAGCCACCAGTCGCGCCTGGCGACGCGCTCGGCGTCGTTGCGACCGACAAGGTCGCCTTCGCTCACCATTCCAAGCAATTGCTGGTCGGCGCCGAGCACGGGAACGGCGCTGACGCGCTTTTCGAGCATCAGGCGCGCGACGTCGCGCACGCTGGCTCCAATCGTGACCGAGACGATAGCCGTCGTCATGATGTCGCCGGCCGTATCCAGGCTCGGCGCGACTGCCGGTTGCTCTGCTTCGGCGCTCGGCAATTCGTGTGTCATGCGATCCTCTTCCCCGCGCCAACGGCGCCAAGCGTGTAACGGCTCGAATACGCGGTCAGCGATTCCACTGTCTTCACCCCGCCGCCGACATGCAGATCGGCGCCTTGACCGACGTCGGCATGGAGCAGCCTCCGACCGACCGCGGCCCCGGAAAGGCAGCTCTTACGTCGCTGGAGAATACCAAGACCGCGTCCAACGCGGCAGCGTCGGAATCTACTCAAACGTAGATCGGACGGGCGACGACAGTCGTTCGCGCTTCGCCATGCGCAACTCCGGCGAGACGAGCGCGTCGGCTTGCCCGGTTGAACGTTTAGGGATTTCGCTCGCGCGGCGCCGTCGTCGCAGCTTCGCTCGCAGGAGCGGCCGGCGACCTGGCGCCGATTCCTGGCGCCGACGAAAGACTGGCGGAGAGCGCAAGGGCGATCATCGCCAGAATGGCCAGAGCGCCCAGAGCGAAGCGGATCTGCGATTGCTGCGGCCCGACCGCCGCGAACACGCCGTCCGAGGCGCCGACGGTGAAACCAGCCGGCTTTGGCAACAGCGTCACAAGATCGGCGGCGATCTTCATGGCGGGAACGTCCTTCGTCGGCGCGTCCGGCAGGGCGACGATCAAGGCGGTCAAGCGCGTGGCGGCCGCGTCCCTGGGCATGCCGGCCAGACTGCGGGCTTCCAGCCACGGGTCGATATCCAACCTCGCAAGCGCGGAAAGGACGCTGAGCGGCGTTCCGTTTCGGCCGTCGCCGATCGGCGCGCCAAGGAATTTGTCGAACTCCGCTCCGATGAGAGGCGTCAGTGGGGCATGGGTCATGTCAAGGGGCGGTTCTCGTCGTTGGCGCGGAAACTATGCGCTGATCAAAGCGACGCTCGGCTTTTCCTTACATCGACCTGCGCTTCAGGTAGGACGTCGCGGCTGGCGCCGTCAGACTCGGAAACTACCCACGCCGCCGCTCTGCGCTCGGCTGCGTCGTCGGGCGACCGCCGGGAGGACGCGGCAACGCGCCGCCCTCGCCGCGACTAGCCTGAATTATGCAGCGCATACTGACGGATGTGGCTTAACCATCTGATTTAGCGTATGATTTGGTTGTCGACTCCAATCGGCGCCATTTCAGAGAAGCCACACCCGCC
>Ga0224559_1002197_pt1 | contig 10190 bp, 11 predicted proteins | sample 714S33034metaG_FD_180676 | JGI IMG/M metagenome (GOLD analysis project Ga0224559, IMG submission 180676) | Peat soil microbial communities from Stordalen Mire, Sweden - 717 S3 30-34 | ecosystem: Environmental > Terrestrial > Soil > Wetlands > Peat | place: Sweden: Norrbotten County, Stordalen... | reverse complement strand
GTCGGAACTATGAATCGAATGGGTTCTGCCCAGTCTTCTTCTTCTGGTGGTTTCGATCAAGCAACATCATGGACAACTGTAAATACACAACAGACAGATTATGCCATTCCACTTTCAAATGCCGGTGCACCCAATGGAACAAGAGCAATAGCAAAACAACCAAGTTCGAATTATTATACTCCGGCTGGTGGAACTCCTTATGATCCATCCCAGAATATTTACCCTTCTACATCATATTGGAATAATTCTGGATAATACACTATACTTTTTTACTAAATACTTCTATGAATAATAATAATTTTATAGGAGTTGATAATGAAAGAAAAATATGGATTTGTTTATATTTGGTACGATAAAAAACATAAAAGATATTACATTGGTTGTCATTGGGGTGATGAAGATGATGGTTATATTTGTAGTTCCAATTGGATGAGAGATGCCTATAAAAGAAGAACACAAGATTTTAAAAGACGAATATTAGTTATAATACATGATAAAAGAGAATTACTAAATGAAGAATATAAATGGTTATCTTTAATAAAGAAAGAAGAATTGGGTAAAAAATACTATAATCTTAAAAATAGTTTTATAGAAAATTGGGCATTTGAAAAAGAAAAAAAATTATCAGTATGTGAAAAAATGAAGAAAACCAGAGGCACAAACGAATATCGTGAAAAGATGCGCAAAATAAAATTAAATAACCATGATAAAGCATCAATAAAAATGAAAGAAGTATGGGTTGATTTAGAAAAAAGAAAAAATATGTTAGAAGGAAGAAAAAATTCAGAAAAAGTTAAGATTATGTATGAAAATTGGAGTGGAGAAAATAATCCTAATTATGGGAAGTTTCAATCAGATGAATCTAAGAAAAAGATTTCAATTAAGCAGAAAAAAAGATATTTAGAGATGTCAGTAGAAAAAAGAGAAGAATTGAATAAAGTAAGAAAAGAAAATGAAAAATGCAAAGAAGCTCAAAGAAAAGCTACTGATTATGCTGTATATAAAGTAAAAGGAACAAAATGGTATAATGATGGTAATATTAATTTTAGATTATTTCCTCAAGAAGCAAATAATTCTGTGATATTAGGAAAGATATAATAAATGGCTGATTTGTTTACAGAAATAATAAAGAAATTTTCAAATTATAATGATCCTGCCGGTGTTGCTTCTGCTTCTCCTGGAACTAAATCTGTTAAATCGGCCCTTGATCAAACAGATCCTGAGAGAAAATCACAAGTACTTCCTCAATTTGCCACACAAGTTCAGCAAATAATTAATATGATGGGCATTCTCTCTATGGGAAGTGCTGCAACATCTTCCACTCCTGCCCAACAAACAACGAATAATATTTCAAATACGGCAAATGTGGTTTCTTCCAATTTATATTCTAATAGCACTTCAAATGCTCTTGCTATTGCAGTTTCAAATACTTCTATTGGAAATAATGCAGTTGGTGCAAATATAACTGGTATTGTTTCTGAAGTTATGCAGGTAGGTTTGTCTAATGCACTTGCAAAGGAGTCACAGAATAGAGGACTTCATAAAACGATGGGAGTTATGGCTTCTGTTCTAAATAATCCTCAGTATTTTAGCTTATTATCTACAGACTATCAAATTATAATATTAAATGCTCTTTCCGATTTTGAAATTAACTTATTTAAATATGGGTTAAATAATTATCCAATCCTACAGGCTCCTCCTATTATAGTTGAAAATGTTGTTCCTTCTCCGATTGTAACAGTTGTTCCTGATTTTTATGCTCAAGTATTTTATTATCCTAATATAGATCCATATCCTGGATATATTCAATATCAAAGTATTGTAGATTTTAATAATAATTTATATACAATCAGAACAAGCATTAATCCACCATTTTCAGATGCTTCTAATTCATTCATTTATACAGCTACTCAAGCATTTGTTACTGATTTAGATCCTTATATTGTCCAGGCTAATCTTTCAATATCTGCATTAGCTTTTATTATGACAGATGTTCTTAATCAGACTTTAACAAATTGGCATAATATCTTGCTTGGTACAGGTTCTCAGAATCAAGTTCTAACCAGTAATACAATTGCTGCTTCAACTTCTACAAGTTCTTCGAGTGGAAGTAATCTTGTTGCTCAATTATTACCATGGTTGAATACTATGATGCAAGGAGCACAATCAAATCATCTTCCAAAATCTGTATTAAATCAAGGAGCAATTCAACAATTGTTGAATAAACATGGTGATATGTGTGCAAAAATGAAAATGTGTCAACAATTTGGACAACAAGCATTACAAAAAGGTGCTGGAGGTTCAGGGCCAAATTCAGATTTTAGTTAAGGGTAAATAATATGACAAAAGACAATAATAAAATTCCTCCTTCTCCTTTGTTACATTAAAGTCATACTAAATATTCCTATGAACAATAATTTCATAGGAATATTAAATGAAAAAAGAAAAATATGGTTTTATTTACATCTGGAGAGATAAAAAACATAAGAGATATTATATTGGTTGCCATTGGGGATTAGAAGATGATGGTTATATTTGTTCTTCTAACTGGATGCGAGCAGCATATCGAAAACGAAAAGAAGACTTTAAAAGACGCATTTTAAGAAAAAATATATTATCAATTAAAGAAATGTTTTTAGAAGAAAAAAAATGGTTAAGTATGATAAAAAAGGAAGAAATGAGTTCTTATTCTAATAAACCTAGATATTATAATTTAACTATTACAGATGGTCATTGGATGACTGATGAAAAAATTGAAAAAGATGTTAGAAAAAGAAAATCAGAAGCAGTGATGGGAGAGAAAAATCCATTTTTTGGAAAAAAACATAAGGAAGAAACTAAAAAACAAATTTCTGAATCTACAAAAGGCGAAAAAAGTGTTTGGTTTGGAAAGAAACATGCTTATGAAACAATAGAAAAATTGAGAGAAATTAATACAGGTGAAGGAAATCCTATGTTTGGAAAAAGTCCAACAAAGGAACATAGAGAAAAAACTTCTTATGCTTTAACTGGAATTAAACGCTCTGATGAAACTAAAAAAAGAATGTCTAAGGCAAAAAAAGGACAAGTTCCAAATAAGGAAACAAGAAAAAAAATGTCTATTGCTGCAAAAAAACGTCATGAAAGAAATAAAATTTTAAAAAAGGAAATGATTTATGAGTTTTGATAAATCAAATGCGAAAATTCCTCCCTCGCCCTTCGAAACTGATTATGGACAAACAAGATCAGATCTTTATGCAGATTGTTTTCATGAATGGGAAACTTGTTTAGCAGGAACACATCAATCAAAGTATCGTGATCCACAAAATCCAAAAACTATGTTTGATTCACATGCAGATGCAACAGGTTCAATATATAATACAGATTGTAATAATGGTAATGCAATAACTACGGAAACTCATTCTGGAGCACATCGTTATTGGAGTATGAATGCCTGTGAACATGTTGGTTCACATAAAGAATCTGTGACTTGGAATGGTGTTCATAATCAAGGTTCTCAGTTTGAACATTCCAAGACTACTACAGATAATATGACAAATGGTTCATCTGGGATGAAAGTAAACATTTCTGGAGATCATTCTACCGTAAGAACTAATTCATCGGGAACAGGCGGTGGTAGTGCTGCAGATGTTAGTACCTCTTCTTCTTCTCAATCAGGTACAGATTCTGATGGAAATCGGTATGTTAATCATGAAGGAAATTCAGTTCACAGTTATAATGGTCATACTTACATTATAGCAAAGGGTGATCATGGTTTACATGCGCAAGGTGGTAATATAGATCATCATGCAGATGCTAAATTACAAATGTATGGAGAATCTGCTGCAATGGTTACTTCAGGTACAACAGTAATTCTTAAGGCAGGTTCATCGACAGCAACTATTACTATGACAGGTGATACGGTAACTATTACTGCATCAAAAATAATACTTGATGGTGAATGCCACTTAGGAGGTTCTGGTGGTACATTAGCAGGTGTGTGTGGTGGTGGTTGTGCGACTAAAGTTTTTGTTACATAGAGAAAGGTAATTATGAGTAATTTTATAGAAGTAGAGACATTTACAGCGAATAATAGTTCATATACGGTGTTAGCCAATGATTGTTTTATTTTGATTAATGCAAATGGTTATGGAAATTGTTCAGTGATTTTGTTGAGTAATTCTAATTTAGCAAAAAGTTATATTATAAAAGAAACATCTGGTCTTATTGTTATATCAAATGTTGTTGCTAATACAGTAAATGTTACTCCTTTGATTATAACTACAGATAATTCTTCTTGTTTGATAGATTCTTCGGCTAGTGTTCAAATTAATATTAATTTTGGCTCATTACAAGTTATATCTGTTCCAAATGGTTCATACATAACCATATAATTTTACATAAATAAAAATAAAAAAAGAGTATTACATGGTAAGTTTTTCTAACTTTTTAAAAGAACAGGATATTAAATCTGTTGAACATGAAAATTATGGCCAAGAATTCTGGTGTGGATTATAGAAATGTTTTATTAAAGGGAAAATAGGAGATATTTGTTGGTAGTTACTGTTAATAGAGCTGATGCTTATACAAATTTAAAAAACAAATTAACTTATTATAGTGATTTTACTAATAACTTTAATCAGACTCCTTTTGGCAAAAATCTTGCATTAATTACAAATGAACAAGATGTATCTCAGTCTATAAGAAATCTAGTTTTTACAAATTATGGAGAAAGATTTTTTCAACCATCTTTAGGTTGTAATGTTACTGGTTCTCTATTTGAATTGTCAGGAATACCCTTAATAAATCTCTTAAGAGATTCTATAACAGCAACTATTACGTCAAATGAGCCTCGTTGTTTCTTACAAAATGTGATTGTCCAAGATCCAGACTCTGTTAATAGTTTAACAACTCCTGCTTCTTCTGATAAAAATGGACTTGAAGTAACAATAAAATATTCCTTAATTAATAATCCGAATCCTATTACACTTACACTATTCTTGACCAAAATTCGTTGATTTTACATAAATAGTAATGACCATCACGATACGGCAATATCCATGGTCTCTAATACTATAATTTTTCAAAGAGGAGTATCAGCATATGATATATTTATACATTAAAATGTGTAATCATTGTGGTTTAAAATATTTAGGACAAACAATACAAGATCCATTTAAGTATAAAGGTTCTGGTAAATATTGGAAAAATCATATTAAAATTTATGGCTATGACGTAACTACTAAAATAATATTTGTAACTGAAGAAACTAAAATAAAAATAGCAGAAAAATTGAAAGGAAATACACATTTTAAAGGACATACTCATACCGAAGAAACTAAAAGTATTATGAGAGAGCGTCAATTAAATATTGAACATATATTATGTATATTTTGTAATAAAAAATTCAAACCTGCACATTTTAAACGGTGGCATGGAAAAAATTGTAAGGAAAATTATCATGCCAGCTAATAGTTCTCTTATATTAACAAGTTTAGATTTTGATTCACTTAAGCAAAATTTTATAAAATTTCTTGGTTCGCAGACAATATTCAAAGATTTCGATTTTTCTGGAAGTAATATAAATGTTCTTTTAGATATACTTTCATATAATACATATTTAAATTCTTTTTACTTAAATATGATTGGTTCTGAGGCATTTTTAAGCACTGCGCAATTAAGAGATTCTGTTGTTTCTATTGCAAAAGAACTTAATTATATTCCAAGATCATCACGTTCTTCTGTCGCAACATTAAATTTAACATTTAATACTTCTGGATTATCTGGAACATTAGTAATTCCTTCTGGAACTATGTTTACTGGAACTAATTCAAATGGAATGTTTTCTTTTGTAACAGATCAAACATACACTGTTTTATCTGCTGGTTCTCAATATAATGTATCAAATGTTCATGTTTATGAAGGAAAAATATTTACAGAAACATTTATTGTTGATAATACTATTGAAAATCAGAAATTTGTTCTTTCTAACTTAAATGTAGATGATACAAGTATTAATGTTTCTGTTACTACTTCTGATGTTACTACTCCTTTCTTACAAAAAACTAATCTTCATGGTCTTGTTTCTAATTCTGCTGTATATTTTGTTCAAGAAGATCCTGGTTCTCTTTATGAGATATCTTTTGGAGATGGAATTTTTGGAATAGTGCCTCCACATGCTTCTGTTATTAATGTTTCTTATAGAGTAACTAATGGTTCCTTTGGAAATGGTGTTAATAAACTTATTTTAGCTCAAAATTTAAGTCTTGTAAATGGTGGAAATATTTCTTCTGTCGTTAATGTTGTTGATCCATCATCAGATGGGGCCGATATTGAAAGTATAGAATCTATAAGATTTAGAGCACCAAGAAATTATCAAGTTCAAAATCGTGCCATAACAGCATTTGATTTTGAAGATTTGATTACACAGAATTTTCCAGAAGTAAAAGATGTAAGTGTATTTGGTGGAGAAGACATTTTTGGTTCAATTCAATATGGTACAGTTTTTATTGCATGTACCACATTTTCAGGCGCTCCTCTTTCAAAAAGTATTGAAACAGACATAATTAATTTTCTTTCTTCTAAAACTTCTATAGGAATAACACTTAAATTTATTAATACAGATTATGTCTTTATTGTTCCATATATTACTGCATATGTTGATTTTTCACAAACATCATTATCTCCTGTAGATATATCTACAGAAATATTTCAATCTATTAGTTCTTATAATTCTAATAATCTTAAAGCATTTAATGCAGATTTCATGCTTTCCAAATTTGCTGCACAAATAGATGATTCTGATAATAGTATAAAAGGAAATACTACTACATTATCCATGTATAAGAATGTTTTATTTGCTAATGGTTATCCTCAAACACTGACAATTTCTTTTAATAATTCTATAATTCCTGGAACAATATCTAGTTCGGATTTTATATTAAGCGATGGAAAATCTTATAAAATTACTGATTTTAACCCTCTTAATAATACATTTTATGGATCAAATTCTAATGGATCATTTAATATTGTAAATAGTTCCAATGCATTATATTTCAGTCAAGTAAGCACTAATAATGTTCAAAATTTTATTAATGCTGGATTAGTAGATTATGCAAATGGTTCTCTTTATATTCAAAGTATAAATGTATTTGATTTTATGAATCCACAAGGTATTTCTATAAGCGCAAAACCATCTTCAGAGGAATTATATGGAACAAGAGAGATAGTATTAGAAATTGATGAAATAAAATCATCAATTAACGTAACTAAGATACTATGATGGAGGTTTATGTATAAACCATGAGTTCAAATAATATCATAGATGAAGTAATATCTCCATTAATACCATATGAATTTCCTCAGTTTTATCAATCTGATGGGCCGATGTTCATTGAATTTGTTCAAGCATATTACCAATGGCTTGAACAAAGTGCTAATTCACAATATGTAGGATCTATTACAACAGAGTCTAGAAATCTTCCTTCTTATTGGGATATTGATACAACTTCTTCAAAGTTTTTAAAATATTTTGAAGATACGTTTTTAGTTAATATACCAAAAAATTTATCAATAGATACTCGTTTTTTAGTAAAACATGCCTTAGAATTTTATAATTCTAAGGGAACTATTGATAGTTTTGAACTTTTGTTTAGAATGCTTTATAATCAAAGCATTGAGGTTAATACTCCAGGACAATATATGTTTAGATTATCCAATGGTAATTGGACAATACCAAAATATATTGAAGTGAACGATAGTCCATATTTAGGACAATTAGATGGAAAATTAATAATAAGTTCTTCTGGTAGTACTGCTGTTGTTGAGAGTTATAGTAAAAAGATAATAAATGGTAAAGTTGTTAATATTTTATATCTTTCAAGTTTAACAAAAGATTTCAATTTCAATGAGTTTATTTATTGTGATTCTTTTCCAGAGATGACTGGTATTAATGCTCCATTAGTTCTTGGATCATTATCCACTATTACTGTTGAAAATGGTGGAATTAATTTTAATGTTGGTGATTTACTTGAAATTTCTGGTTCTGGTACAGGTGGTGTGGCAAGAGTTGTTGCCACACGAAATGAAAATGGAAAAGTTTCATTTTCATTAATAAATGGTGGTTTTGGTTTTAGTGCTAATGCAGTCATAACAATTGATAACACTGGTACGGGTGGTTCTGGTGCTTCTTTTCAAATTGGTGGTCTAACTAATCAACAAACTATAAGTTTAAATACTGATGTTATTGATGGTTTATATAATACTGTTATTGATTTGTCAACATCTGGTTTTAAAGTCGATATAACTAATGCTAGTTCTAGTTTTTTAAATGATGAAATAGTATATGGTAATGCTTTAAGTCTACATTTAAATATTAAAGAACTTCATACTCTCACTTCTTTATCTAATGGAGAAACTATTTCCAATTCATCATTAGGAATTACGCCTTTAACTGTTTATTTTGCTGACGGCCAAGACATATATCTTACAGGAAATAATTCAGCATTAACTAATGCAAATTTGGTAAATGGAACTTTGTTAATTTGTGATGATAATAATACATTGATAGAAATTTTGTGTGTTGATCCGGTGCAAACTGTCTTTGCTAATTGTTTTGTTATTGGTTCTGGTTCTAATACATCTGTTTTAAGTGTTAATAGAATGGATACAAATCCAATTGGATATTATGTTCCTGGTATGGTAATTACTGGAAATATTTCTGGAACTACTGCTACTGTGACATCATGTACAAGACTAACAGATTGGTCTTATTTTCCTGTAGTAGGATTTAATAATCTTAATGATATTATCCAAGAAAGCTTCTCTACGGTAACTGAAGTTATTGGAACGATTTCTTTCCTTAAAAATGAAAATCCTGGTAGTGGTTATGCATCTTCTCCTTCTATTTCTATTATAGAGCCTTTAATATATAGTTTAAAAATAGATGATGGAATTGGGGGATTTTGGGGATTTGATGCTAGTATAACTGCTTCTGCTAGCAATACTGGCGGTATTGTGACTGCTTTATCAGTTTTAGACTCTGGTTTTGGATGGTCTCCTGATGAGTTTCTTATTATGTCAGAAGCAAATAATAATTCAGCGGTTTTTGGAAAAGCAATTGTAAGAACAACTGGTACTGGAGTGGGATATTGGAATAATACTCAAAGTTTCTTGGATGACGTGATGGTTCTTCAAGATGATTATTATTATCAAGTATATTCTTATGAAATTATTTCTGAAATGATGCTAAATATATATGAAAGTGTTATTAAAAATCTGGCACATCCTGTTGGATATATGCTTTTTGGAAAGTATAATGTAAGAAGAGAGCTTCCATCTCCTGTAAGTTTAATTTCTTCTTCGATTGTTCAGGATTCTGCTATTATATTTTATACATCAGATAGTATATTACTTACTTCTGATAATTATGTTATTACAGTAGATTAATATACAACAACAAGTGATTTTATTGAAAGTTTAGATCTTCAAGAAATAGATACAACAGATGGTGATATTTTGGCATATGATATGTATACCTATTTATTAACAGACGATGAACAACTTTTAGTTTCAAATGGTGATTATTTAGTAATAGGATCTTAATATTAAGATTATTAATCAAGGAAAAGTAAATGACTAATAGGATTTTAGAAAGTTTTAGTAATACCATCACTGTGAATTTATCTTCCGGTGGAATTGTTTCTATAGATGTAAATGATAACGTTGTAAATTCTAATAATGCATTATATGTTGGAGGATTACCAGCGACAAATGTTGTTTCTAATGCACAATTAATTGCTAATTTATCAAATTATCTTACATCAAGTTACTCCAATACAGCAACTTCTGGAACATTACATATAGGAATATGGAAGATTAATTTTGGTTCTGTAGTTACTAATTCATCAGGATCAAATACAGTTGTTTTTAATACTTCATTCGTAAATCCACCGTATTCAGTTATTGTTGGACCAATTGCAAATGTATATTCTGCTATAGTATCAGCTAATGGAGTAAGTAATACTGGAGTATCTATATTTTCCGCAGTTAATACTGGTTTAACAAATACTGGAATTCAAGGTGTATATTATACTGCCATAGGATATTAATATATGACAATAGAATTAATTAATGTTGGAACATCTCCTGGTGATGGTACTGGAGATCCAATTCGTACTGCTTTTCAGAAAGTAAATGATAATTTTATTCAA
>Ga0224559_1002196_pt1 | contig 10191 bp, 9 predicted proteins | sample 714S33034metaG_FD_180676 | JGI IMG/M metagenome (GOLD analysis project Ga0224559, IMG submission 180676) | Peat soil microbial communities from Stordalen Mire, Sweden - 717 S3 30-34 | ecosystem: Environmental > Terrestrial > Soil > Wetlands > Peat | place: Sweden: Norrbotten County, Stordalen... | reverse complement strand
CTTCCGAGTTTCCAAAGTGAGCATCAATTCCACCAAGTTCTTCGTGTGTAAGGATGCCGTTTTCGTGGCAGTCCATGACGAAACTAACTGTTACGCCTGTGCTTGTTGCGTCTAAGCCGTAGTAGTTGCACAGTTCAGCGGCTTTTATTATTGCATCAAGCTTATCTACGCCGCAGTTAGGTCCAAGTGCCCAAATATTGTCGTATTCCATCCGCGCCATGGTTCCTTTGTAGGGACCTTCACGAACTACTGCTTCATGTTCACATCGCATGGCACATGAGTTGCAAGCGATAATTTTTGCGACGTACCTTTCGTTTAGTTCTTCACCGCTTACCTTTGCAGCATTTTCAAAACACGAGTTATTGTAGTTGCGTGTAGGCATGCATGACAAGGCATTTTGAATCATGATATTTTCGGCTGTTCCCAACGTTCGGTATTTCTGGGCTGCTGGTCCTTTCATTCGCTCATGGAATTCTTTAACCATTTCCATGAACTCATCTGGTTTTGCAACCACAATATCGTTGGTTCCTCGAACGGCGATAGCTTTTAAATTCTTAGAACCCATTACTGCGCCTAAACCTGTTCTTCCCGCAGCACGAGTTTTCTCATTTATTATTCCGGCGATTTTCGATAGTTTTTCTCCAGCTAAGCCGATGGATGCTACCCGAACATAGTAGTCGCCAACTTCATCTTTAATTGCATCTTCTGTTTCGCCAGGTGATTTACCCCAAATATTCGCTGCATCAAGCAATTGTGCTGAATCATCGTCGATCCATAAATAAACAGGCTTTTCCGCTTTTCCAGTTAAAATAACGGCGTCATATCCAGCTCTTTTTATTTCTGCTCCAAAAGTACCGTGACTTACGGCTTCACCAACGCCGTTGGTTTCTGGTGATTTTGATATGAATGCATGTCCGTTTCCACCTGTGGGAAACATTGTTGCAGAAACTGGCCCGACTGCTAAAACTAATGGGTTTTCAGGGTTGAATGCGTCAACGCCTGCTTTTGAGTTGTCTAGCCAAAGTTTCATACCTAAGCCCATCCCGCCAACGTATTTTTTGGCGGTTTCTAAAGCTAGTTTTTCAACAGTAATTTTGCCTGTGGTTAAGTTAATGCGTAGAATTTTTCCTGCGTAACCGAACAAACCTTGTTCCTCCAAGCTAATTTAGAGTTATTAGGCAGTTAAAAAGTATATTAACTTAATGGGTTTTAATTTTGGAAATCATGGCTTAAAGGGGATTTACCAGTACCCCGTCAGGCACCAAAAATCACATCGTTTTTTAGAATTTCCCGGAGCGAAATTTAGTTTTTGGGCGAAAAAAGATATGAGAAGCTTTACTTTATATCAATCCTGAGAATTCAAGAGTAGTGTTTGAAATTGAAAATAAAGGTTCATTACATCAGCTTGGTTAAAACATTTACAAAAACAAGCCAAGACGAATTCGATCTTAAAGATGCTGCATTATTGTCAGATGTTTTGGATAAAGTCTCAGAAAAACATGGCAAGCCGTTCACTCAAGAAGTCTATGACTTGGAACAAAAACAGATGAAAGCAAATTTTGTGGCAATGGTTAACGGAGTATTAATGGACCAGCTAAAAGGTGTTAATACACCGCTGAAAGATACCGACAGCATAATTCTGATGTCCCTTGTAACAGGCGGATAGAAAGCTGACTAAAAACGAAAACCCCAAAACCGTTTACTGGCTAGAAAACAAGCTTTACCTAAACATAACCAACAAGTGCTCAAACTGCTGTTTTTTCTGCCTTAGAAATTTTAAACGGGGCGTCGGCGGCTTCAACCTTAAGCTCTCTGGGGAGCCAAGTCTTTCTCAGATTATAGGTGAACTTAGAGAAGTTTTGAACATGCGGAATTGGGTTGAAGTGGTTTTTTGTGGTTTTGGCGAACCGACCGAGAGATTGGACGTTTTGTTGGAGCTTGCAAGGTGGATAAGGCAGCATTATCGCAGACCGTTAATAATCCGTGTGAACACGAATGGGCATGGTTACGTGCTTAATCAGGGCAGGGATGTGGCTGCTGAATTGAAGGCAGCTGGCGTTGACAAAGTAAGCGTTAGCCTAAATGCTGCGGAAAAAGAAACTTACGCGGAGATTTGTAAGCCAACTTTCGATGGCGCTTATGAAGCTGTTACTGATTTCATAAGAAAAGCTAAACTTGTGCTAGACGTTGAGGCTAGTGCGGTTCGGATACCGGAGGTAGATATAGCAAAGGTGCAGACTGTTGCCGCTGGGTTAGGGGTTAAGTTTAGAGTTAGAGAGTACATCCCTTGCTTTTATTGACCTGAACAACTTAATATTTGGCAATGTTTTTGTTTTATTTAGGTTACAATGACTTCTGACGATGATAAATTCTGCTTAGAAAAGCCAGAGGAAAAAGAGCCAAAAGAAAATGAAAATAGACGCGTAATGATTTTCTTTGTAGTTTTGCTAGGCTTAACTGTATTGATAGCAGGACTATTGGATTACCTACTTTCGGGAGTCCCCCTTGGCTTTAACCTGCCACTCGTCAATATTCAAGCGACGTTAAGCGACATATTGTATTATGTCTCTGTTCTTTTTGTAGCTGCCTACATTGGCATAGTAGGTCTTAAGGAACTAGTTGTTGAAAGAAGATTTTCTGTAGAGTTTTTGATGGCTGTAGCAGCGCTTGGTGCACTCTATCTTAACGCACGATTTGAAGCGGCAACGGTTCTGTTTCTTTATTCCATCGCTGAGTACTTTGAAGGCTACATTGAAGATAGAGCACGACGAACTGTTGAGAAGCTCTCCAAATTCATGCCAGACAAAGCAAGAATCACAGCCAATGGAGTAGAAAAAAGTGTTAATGTTAACGAAGTTGAGCCTAACACGACTTTGCTTGTCCGCCCAGGAGAACGGATACCTTTAGACGGCAACGTTGTCGAAGGTTTCTCACATGTTGACCAAGCCATAGTTACCGGTGAATCCGTACCACTCACAAAAAAAGAAAACGACTGCGTCTACGCAGGCACATTAAACATGGATGGCCCGCTAAAGATAACAGTCACAAAAAAAGCAAGCGAAACCCTTGTCTCAAGAATAATGGTGCTTGTAGCACAATCAGGCAAACGAAAAGCCACCATAGAAAAACTCGTTGATCGATTCTCAAAAATTTATGTTCCAATAGTTATTACATTAGCAGTTTTAACCGCCGCTGTACCAACATTGCTCTTTAGCATGCCTTTCCACATATGGTTCTATCGTGCACTCATTCTCCTCGTGGTTTCATGCCCAAGCGCCTTCATCATCTCAGTACCCGCAACAGTCTTTGTCGCCATAACAATCGCTGCCAGAAGAGGCGTAATAATCAAAGGCGGAATCTTTGTAGAAAAATTAGCCAAAGTAAAAAGAGTCGTTTTTGATAAAACAGGCACATTAACGTTAGGAAGACCATCAGTGCATGAAGTGAGAATTGTAAATAGAACTGAAGAGGAAGCATTGGCTTACGCCGCAGCACTGGACCAGTTTTCAAATCACCCCGTCGCTCAAGCCGTCGTTAGACGGGCCACAGAAAAAGGCATTGACTTAACCAAATACAAAGTTACCGATGTAGTCGAGGTTTCTGGGAAAGGCATCGTTGGCAATGTTAACGGCCAATTTGTGGCAGTTGGAAACTTGGAATTAATGAAGGAATTTGACTGCAACTGTACTGAAGCATTTTCGATCGATCAAAATGATACACACACCTCGATTTGCGTTTCTGTTGCCAAACAAGGGTTAGCAGCAGTTTGCGTCGTTGATCAAGTTAGGCAGGATGCTCTCAAAGCTGTGAGTGACCTAAAGAAAAACGGTATAAAAACTGTAATGTTAACTGGTGACAGAGCATCAATTGCTAAGGAAACTGGAGATATCTTAAAGATAGATGAGGTTTACTCCGAACTATTTCCAGAAGACAAACTGAAATGCATAGAAGAGATGAAAGGCAAAGATGGGCTTGTGGCAATGGTCGGCGACGGAGTTAATGACGCTCCTGCACTTGCAGCTTCAGACGTCGGAATTGCCATGGGCGCAGCAGGAGTTGACGTCGCAATGGAGTCAGCAGACATCATTCTGGTCAAAGATGAGTTAGCGCAAATACCGTACTTGATAAAATTAAGTGACAAAACCATGAAAATTGCCAAACAAAACATTGCCGCATCACTGGTCATAAAACTAATTCTAGGCGCACTAGGCGTAATTGGCGTAACAGGTTTGCTAGCAACTGTCATCGCAGGAGACGATGGAGTTACGATGCTTCTTTTACTGAATTCTCTACGGTTGGAAAGGATAAAATAATTTTTAAAAAGTAAATTGCACATGTGGCTGTCTAAAAGCCTTAACGGTTTCGATTAAGCAATTGAAGAATAATATTATGAAATATTAATTAACACTAAAATATGACATTAACTTCATGCCGAAGACACCCAAGACTCAGCCAAAAAAGCAGCTGAAGACAAAGGCAAAACAAAAGGTTCAGCCTAAACCAGTCAGCATTACGTCCCGGAAATCTTACTGGATAGCGTTGACGTTAACAATGGTTGTTTTTGGTATATTTAGCGGATATACAAACAGAATGGCAGTGGCGGCAATAGGTCTTCTAATAGGCAGCGTTCTAACGCTGACAGGCTTTGCATTCTACCTCAATTTCTATCCATCCACCTTGAAGGCCACTCAAAGAGCACTATACCTATTTGTCGGCGCATCCATCATCGGCTTCAGCATCTGGGCAGTCATTGTGCTTCTATTAAACGCGACCTCGCTTATGCCGCATATAGTAACTGATGTAGGCAACAGCTTTTTCGCTATAACAACCCTAATAATCTGCTTAATTTCAGGAGCATTCATCGGCGACCTAATAGGAAAAAACAAAGAAAGACTATTTTCGTTTACTAATAAATTCAGAAGTTAACAACCTTAATTTGCGAATACGGCAATGACAAAGCCGTAAATTTTTCCACTTTCCCCAGAAACTTTAAGAGCACAATCAATAAGCATCTTCAATACACATCAGCCAAGGACAGATCTGCATTGAAATTTGGAATAATGACGCGTAACATGGAAGCATGGAGCAGCACGCAAGTTCGAGAAGCCCTAACTAAGCGTGGCATCCAATACGAATGCTTCACTTTCCCAAAAATCGTCGCACGACTCGCATACAAACCTTATTTCAAAGTCAACGGCACAAGCATTTTAGACGACTTAGACGCACTTATCATCCGCCCGATCGGGCGTGGTTCCCTTGAGGAACTGGTTTTCCGAATGGACATGCTCTACAAGCTTGAGCGTCAAGGCTTCTATATGGTGAATCCGCCAACGGCAATTGAGCATTGTGTTGACAAATACGATATTTTAGCGCTCCTTGAGGATGTGGGCGTTCCTGTACCACGAACATTAGCCACTGAAAGCGTAAATGAAGCGCTCAAAGCTTTTTCTGAACTTGGCGGAGATGTCGTAGTTAAACCGATTTTTGGATCCAGAGGTCAAGGTGCAACACGCGTAGTTGATGCAGACATTGCTGACACAGTGTTTAAAGCCATAACTTTCCATCATGGCGTAATCTATATGCAAGAATTTGTACCACATGGACACTCCGATATACGCGCATTCGTTATTGGAGACCGAGTAGTCGCATCAATGCGCCGCGTCGCAGAAGGTTGGAAAACTAACTACAGCCGAGGAGCTAGACCAGCACCAGCAACAATTAGCAAAGAATTCGAAGAATTAGCGATTAAATCAGCTAAGGCGGTAGGTGCCAAAATTGCCGGAGTTGATATCCTTGAAGGACCCCAAGGACCACGCATAGTTGACGTAAATAGTCAGCCAGGATGGAAAGGCTTGCAAGTCGTAGCAAAAGTCAACATAGCTGAAGAAATAGTGAACTTTGTGCTGTCCGAAATCAAAAAATAAAGCTATTTGCCAGAAAGAATCCTATCGTAAGGGTCGCCAGAAGTCAATGGAAAAGACTCTTGTTTGCCATTTCTAAGTAACACCCGATCTTTATTTTCGCTAAATTCACCCATGAAGCTAGCTGAGAGACCATTTTGACTTAGTGCTTCTGTGATTTTTTCTTTATTTTGAGGGTCAATTGCTGCGATAATTGTTCCTGTTGAAGACGTAGCCAGCAGTTGCTCATCAGTTAATTTGAAGTGACTTTGTAGAGCCAACAATTCTTTACAGATAGGGATTTTTTCCCAACTTAATCCAAACCCAAGTTTAGATGCTTCAGCTAATTCATTTAGTGCTGCTACAAATCCTCCTTCAGTAGCGTCGTGCATGGCATGAACAGCACCAGTTTTCACGAGTGCCTGTGCTTCTCGAACACAGCTTTGCAGGTAAACTTGTTTAGAGAGGTTTTCTTGTTGCTCAATCCCAAAAAGTTTTTTGGCTAATTCTTTGTTGGCTATTGAGAAATTTGTGATTGTTTCCATCCCGAGCGGTTTAGTGCATATGATCAGGTCGCCTGGCTTAGCGTTTGCAGGGGTAATTAGCTTTTCAAGTTGAACTGCCCCGTAGACTGTGGCGACACCAAACAAGCCTGAAAGACTATCATACGTACCTGTATGCCCTCGAACGATGGCTATGTCCAATTCATCTGCTGCCTTACAAGTTTGCTTCATTATTTTTTGGAAGGTTTCTGGTTTAGTTGATTTTGGCCCCAGCAGGTTAATGGTGCAGAATTCTGGTTTAGCGCCTGAAAGAGAAACATCTGAGGCTGCGTAATTGATTAGTAGCCAACCAAACCATTCTTCCGGAACGCCCGTGCACGGGTCAGTAGCAACCGCAATGTACTTGCCGTCAAAAAGGTGTACGCCTGAATCGTAGCCAACCATGGGTGGAACGATTACGCGTGAATCTTTCTTTATGCAGCTTAATAGTGATTTGAGTTCTTCAGGTAGCAGTTTTCCCATGTTTACTCAACTTTAAAGGTAAATGTTTAGCGTCTTGCTTCTCTGCAGTAGAGCAATCACGATTGCACAAATTATGATGCTTGGCACCATATAGGCTGCGTTGTATATTGCTGAGTAAAGGACTGGGCTCATGCCTGCTGGTGCGTATTGGGGAAAATATATGAGGCCTGAAAAGAAATGAGATAGGAAACGGCCTGTTCCACCAACAACGACGCCGACAATTGAGCCGACAGCGCCAAGGTTTCTGAAGAAACCGGCAAGTCCAACGCAGGCAAACGCCAATGGATAATCAAGGATAAATTGGGCAGGATTAACAACGAAAGGCTCAATCGCAAGATCAACCACGCCAAGCACAATGCCAGCAAATATACCAATTTTAGGTCCTCTTCTTAACGCGAGCCAAAAGATAGGCACCATCCCAAGGTTAATGGATCCTCCTTGTGGAAGACCAAAGAAGGAATGGCTAATAAGAGCCAATGCGCCTGCCATGGCGACAAATATTATTATTTCTGCTAGTATCTTGGTTGGGAAAATATTATTGTTTTCAGTTTCTAAATTAGGGTGTTTCACGTTTTTTCCCTCCGCCAGTATTACCTGGTTCAGGTTCGTTGGGTCGACAGCACTTAGCTGTCCTCTCAGCCGGGTCTTTCCCAGCTCCCCGAATTACCTTAATAAAATACAACGTGGAAGTTGTTTTATTTTAGGGTTGCGAAAAACTTGCACTTATTCAGGTTCATATGTGGGTTTGTAGAGGCCACAATTTTTTGTTAAGAGAAGAAGAAACGCGAAGGAGTAATCTTCTTCTTACGCTTGCCAAGTTGTGACCATATAACCCACATAAGCAATACACCCCTTGCTGAGGAATTTTAGCGGTTAAAATAAATCCTAAATCTACATAGAATACGACTTAAGGCTTTAAAGAACGCAATTTATCATAAGTTGTAATTGGTTATAACTACAGAAAAACCTCTTAAACTGCCCTCGGTAGAATATCTCGACTTTCGACCTCTACCTTCTGGAGCGGTCTTAAAGCATAAAGGATTAAGTAAACGGTGGAAAAAATGTCATTTAAGACACACGCTAAAAAAGAAATAAAGGACTCTTACATTAAAGATTTTTCGGATATAGCAAAAGATTATGAAAAAATATCCTTAGTACAGAAATCGGCTGCCGAAATTCTATTTACTATAGTCAATATTAGCAAAAACGAAGATGTTTTGGACCTGGGGTGTGGAACGGGAAATTTAACTAAAAGAATAAGGGATATAACTTCTGGAAATATAGAAGGAATCGACTCCGCAGAAAATATGATTGCTCAGGCTAAAGGCAATTATGAAAAATTCAAAATACAATTTGAAGTATTGAAAGCTGAGGATATTAATTATGCTCGTGAATTCGATGTGATATTTTGCAATTCAGCTTTTCAATGGGTAACTGATCCGGAAAAGGTTATCAAGAATTGCTATAGGACATTAAGAAAAGGCGGAAGGATAGGAATACAGGCTCCTGCAACAAATGAGTATAGCCCAACATTTATCCGGGCGGTGGAAAATGTTAAACACAATCCCGAAACAAAAGAAATATTTTTGCATTTTAAGTCGCCTTGGTTTTTTATGGAGACTGCTTCTGAATATAAGAAATTATTTGAGAATGCGGGTTTTACCGTAGTGTTATCTGAAATTAATACTGTCAAATCAAAACATACGCCAGAAGAAGCATTCAAGATATTTAGTTCTGGAGCAGCAGTTGGATATCTTAATGAAGATAGTTATTCAGTAGATTTAGTTGAACGTTATGTTTCCAGTTTTAATAAACTGGTGAAAGAATATTTTGCATCGCAGATAGATAGAGATGGTCTTGTTGAGGTAATATTTAACAGGATTTTCTTAGTTGCTATAAAATAAAGAGGGATTGAGATTAAATTTTAATAAAAAAAAAATAACGTTAGGTAAAGGCTCTTTGGGTAGGTAAGGTAGGTTGCTAAGGTACACTGTAGTTAGGTTGGTACGAGGAGTAAGATTTATAGTAAAAGTTACCCCCTATCAATTAACTAATTATAATAATGATATTAGGGGTAAAAAAATAAGAGAAAAGTTACTCCTCACAAACTAAAATAATAATACGATTGGGCGCAAAAAAATTATCTGAACAGAGTCTATAGCAGGTTATTTATTGCCAGCTTGACATACTGAATAATATGTTCGCGTCTTCTGAGTTTGAAAGAAGATTCGCTTCTTTTCCACCCAATTACCTTGAAAATTTTAATTACGTTTGGAAATGGAAAGTAAAGGTTGAATCTAACAGCGAAAATTATATTCTTGATAAAGAACATCGAAGAGAAGCTTATGCTCGATTGAGTAATATTTTGCCCAAATGGCAAACTTACCGGAATGGGAATAATGTAAATTCTTTGAAAACTCTAAGAGATTCGCTGGACTGCATTTGGCAAGAATACGATCTGCTTAGGAAATATACTCTTCTTGATTTCGATGATATTGCTTTAGAACCATTGAAAAAAATTTGGCATGAATTGGGACGCGTAAAGGAGAGTGAAGGAAAAAAGAATCCTGCTGGTTGTTATTCGGCAGTTGCAGTTAGTAAACCCCTATTACTAATTTGGGGGCAAACGCCAGCGTTTGATTCTTTTGTTAGAAAAAATATGTCATTAAGTTTTGACCTTCCGAAGTATTCATGTAACTGGACATTCGAGCAATGGATAAAGATCATGGGAAAACTTAGCAAGGCACTTAGAGAGAACGAGAAGACAGTGAAGTTTCTGAAAGAAAAATCAAGTCAGCTTTATGGACAAAAAGCCGTCGTTCCTTACGGTCGGTTCATAGACATATATTATTGGGAAGGAAGTGATTAAATGGCGTTTTTCAATTTCTATGACTTGAAACATCAAGTAAGTTTGATTGACATTAAGGGTTTGCTGAGGCTCTGCTCAGAAATATAGGAAGAAAATTTCTTTTAGGAGAAAAAGAAAAATGCAAATTTCTTTCATCACGAAACTATGGCTTGTATCGTGAATTTCGGCCAGAACCTACTCAGCCCCAACTTTTCTCCATTTCGTTTTAAGACTAAAAAAGGGGAAAGATAGTTTTTGTTTTGGCATTTTTATGGCTTTTTTCTTACTAACACTAAACCGACTATGGCGATTGCGATAATTATGGCAATCACTGCCGCGGCGATTCCGATAGTTAGACCGGACATTGTTGCTAAGTCAGATTGGGTCGTTGCAGTTGGCGCTGGTGTTGCTGGTGGTG
>Ga0224559_1002194_pt1 | contig 10194 bp, 7 predicted proteins | sample 714S33034metaG_FD_180676 | JGI IMG/M metagenome (GOLD analysis project Ga0224559, IMG submission 180676) | Peat soil microbial communities from Stordalen Mire, Sweden - 717 S3 30-34 | ecosystem: Environmental > Terrestrial > Soil > Wetlands > Peat | place: Sweden: Norrbotten County, Stordalen... | reverse complement strand
TACACCATCGCCACCAACATCCTGGGCGTGGGCGGACACGTTGACCCGCTGAAGAAGGACGGGCAGATCGATCTGTCGCGCAACCTGCAGATCGCCACGGCCTCGGTCGATTCGACCGGTATGTGCATCTTCGTCGCCTTCCCGGTTCTGGATAGCGCCGAGTGCTTCCAGTCGCTGCTCGATCTGATCAATGCGCGCTTCGGCATCAACCTGACCGGTGACGATGTGGTCAACCTGGGCAAGTACGTGCTCACCACCGAGCATAACTTCAATCTGGCTGCCGGCATGACGAACAAGGACGACAGACTGCCCGAGTTCTTCGAGTACGAGCCGGTTGCTCCGCACAACGCCATCTGGGATTTCACGCCGGAAGAGATCGACAGCTTCTGGAACTTCTAACCACCCCTGACACCTGGGCCGCAACGGAGATTTTTTCCCGCGCGGCCCAGGTTTTTTCATTGCAGTGTCATATAAAATGAGCCGGAGCGCGGAATTCACCTATGCAGGTTCAAGTCAGACTTTACGCTACCTTTCGCAACGACAGGTTCAATGAGCAGATGCGGGATTATCCGCCGGGCACGACCATCAAAGATGTGCTCGATGAACTGAAGATCGAGGAGTCGCTGGTCGGCACTCTGTTCGTCGATTTCAAGTACGCAACTTCAGGTCAGGTGCTCCATGAAGGCGCGCAGCTCGGCATTTTTCCGGTAGTCGGAGGAGGATAGCCCATGCCGGAGGTCTCCTTCAACGATTACTACTCACGCCAGATCCTCTTTCGCGGCATCGGGGCCGAGGGGCAGCGCAAGCTCGCGGATGCGCGCGTGGCCATTGCCGGCTGCGGAGCCACCGGATCGGCCATCGCCTCCCTGCTGGCGCGCGCTGGAGTGGGATTTCTGCGCATTATCGACCGGGATTACATCGAGCCCAGCAATTTGCAACGCCAGACCCTCTTCGACGAGTCCGACGCGGCCCAATTCCTTCCCAAGGCGGTGGCGGCGGCCAAGAGGCTTGCGCAGTGCAACTCCCAGGTGACGATCGAGCCGCAGATCGAGGATCTGACGCCTGGCAATGTGGAGAAGCTGCTCGGCGACTGCGCGCTGATCATGGACGGGACCGACAACTTCGAGACCCGCTACCTGATCAACGACTTTGCCATTTCGAAGGGCATTCCCTGGATTTATACCGCGGCCATCGGCAGCGTGGGCGTGACGATGAACGTGCTGCCGGGCGAGACGGCCTGTGTGGCCTGCATGTTCCCTGAGTCGCAGCGCGGCGCGGCTGAGACCTGCGACACCGCCGGCATTCTGAACGCGGCGGTCACCGCTATCGGCGCGAAAGCTGCCGCCGAGGCGCTGAAGTTCTTCGTTGGATCGAAGGATCTGATGCGGCGCACCCTCCTCACCCAGGATCTCTGGTGGAACGATTACGCCGAGATTCCTGCGGTAACTCCAAGAGAAGATTGCAGATGCTGCCAGCGGCGGGAATTTCCGCATCTTTCCGGGGAAAACCGGCCGCACATCTCGCTCTGCGGCAGGAATTCCGTGCAGATTCATGAAAAAAGCAAGGCGATCGACCTGGCGGCTCTGGAGCAGCAGCTTTCGGCGCACGGCGCGGTCCGGCGCAATGAATTCGCGCTGCGCTTCTGGCGCGAGCCCTACGAGATGACGATCTTCCCCGACGGCCGGGCCATCATCAAGGGAACCACCGACATAGGGATTGCCCGCAGCCTGTACGCCCGGTTTGTGGGCGCCTGAAACTGAGCCGGCAGCGGGAAATTGCACCCCCGACCGCTACGAATTCCACCCTGGCCGCAAGAACAAAAACGCGGCTAGGGTGGGGCACCCAAGCCTTACACCACGATGAAAATACTCTGAGGTGGCTAATATTGACCACCCTGCCCGGCAAAAAACCTATAAACTCAGTAAAGATATTCGACAGAAATATTTTCCTTCGACAATCTTGTGGAATGCAGCTCCGCAAGCGATTTCCCCGTTCACAACAACTACGCTCACCTAGAGCCGCCGTACTCGCACGAGGAAAGGTTGGATCGTTGAGCGTTCATCTTGTCAATCCAAGCGACAATGCCTTCGGAACCGCAGTTATTACACCTAGATGGCTGTTTGTGCTTGCCGCAGCGACCCCCCAAGAAGCGGGAGACCCTATTTTGGTCGATGAGTCGCTGGAGCAGATTGATCCAGAGACGATTCAGGCGGGGGACATCGTGGGCATCAGTGTCCACACCGGCAATGCCTTGCGCGGATACGCCGTGGGCAAAATGGCGCGCAGCCGGGGCGCGTGGGTGATCTATGGCGGAATTCACGCCACGCTCTTTCCCGAAGAAGTGCTGGATCGCGGACAGGCGCACGCAGTGGTGACCGGGGACGGCGATCTCGCCTGGGGCAAGGCGGTGACCGATTGCCTGGCGGGCAAGCTCAAAAGAATCTACGAAGGCGGCCGGATTGAAGGCGGCGAATTCCTGGCGGCGCGCTGGGACCTGATGGACCCGGAAAAATATATGTGGGCCTCGGTGCAGACCATTCGCGGATGCCCGAAGCACTGCTCCTTTTGCAGCGTGTGGCGAACCGATGGGCAAAAGCCGCGGCAAAGGAAGTTCCAAAGCGTGATCGACGAGATTGTAGTTTTGCGGCGTCTTGGATTCCGATTTATCGCCCTGGCCGACGACAGCTTCTATCCGGTGACCTTCACCGATCTGCGGCGGGCCAGGGAGCAGAACAACATCGCCAAGCTCGAAGAGCTGACGGCCATTCGCGCCGAGCGCTTCCAATTGATGGAAGAGCTGGCCAAGCTCCCCAAGGACATGGTCTTCTTTACGCAGATGACGATGGAAGCCGGCGAGGACACGGCCTTCCTGGATGCGATGAAGAAGGCCAACATCAAGGGCGCCCTGGTGGGAATCGAAGCGGTGACCCCGGAGGGGCTCAAAGCGGTTTACAAGGACTGGAATCTCGCCGGCGACGCCATGGCCACACAGCTGCGGACCTTCAAGAAGCACGGCGTCCATGTGCTCGGTTCGTTCATCTTCGGGCTGCCGACAGACCGCCCGTCCACCTTCGACGCCACGGTGGAGATGGCCCAGCAGGCAGGCATTACCTTTGCCCAGTTCGTCATGATGACGCCCTTTCCTGGCACGGTGGATTTTGGCCGCTGGGAGAAGGAACAGGCGGGGAATCCCACCATGGTGGGCGATCTGCCGATTACGCGCTACTGGCTGATTCCCAGCGCGATTCGCCCCAAGATGTTCACGCCGCACCCCACCATGAGTTCGGATGAGATTCGGGAGCGCACACAGAAGGTCTGGGATAGGTTTTATACCTGGCGCGCGAGCTGGAAGAGGTCGGCCTGCTGCCCGAATCTGCGCTCCCGGATCGCCTTCATGTTCCTTTCCAAGCTCTACCGGCAAATGTATGCAAACACGGGCATCTCGACCGATAGCGCGCGCCGCAAGAAGTCGAAGGCCTGGGCGCGATGGACGATCCACCAGTGCAAGAAGCTCTTCCGCGCCAAGCCCATGCCCGAACTGGCTTCGCCGGAGTGGGAAGAGCCTTCGATCGCCCAAGCGGCCTTTGCGGAGGGCGATGGAGCGGAAATGGCTGAGGCTCTCGTTGTGACCCGGTGAAGCCCATCGTGGCCAGCTGAAGCTCGTTGCATTTCTAGCGTTCCTTTATAGCGAGAATCGTGCGATTCCACCCTGATAAGAAACAAGCGTGGGCGAGGACGCCCACGCTACAGCCGGCCTGGAGGCCGGCGCTACGGTGTGGGGTCCCCACGGGTCGGCAACGCCGGTGAGAGACTGGCGACAAAAACAAGAACGTCGCGAGGGTGGGGCACCCGGCTCATTCGCTCTCTACCAGGGGATGAGGCCCATGCACCCTCCGGAATCTCCGATTTACTGCTGTCACAGAATAGGACGTATTCTGTGACATTTTGTAGCTGCTCTCTGACTATGTGATTTGGATCACATTATCGCGGATCTTGGTTGGTAGTATAATCCGCTCAGGTCAGGGTGTGTGTGCTTACGGCTAAGAATAATCTCGTTGTTCAGAGCGCGTGGCAGCAGTACACCGCCGGCGCGTCGCTTGACGTTCGCCACCTGAGCCCCGAGATTGCCAGCTCCTGGCAGCGCTGCCAAAACCTGAACGTCGATCCCTTGCGCGCGGCCGACAGCGAGATTGACCACAGCGAACTGAAGGAGCGGCTGCATCAGCACCGCGCCCTCATCAAGATCGCCCGTCCGGTGATGGAACGGCTCTACGAGTTCGTCAAGAACACCGGATTCCAGGTGGTGCTGAGCGACGAAACCGGCTACCTTCTCGACGTCATCGGCGACCCCGAGGTTACCGCCCGCACCAGCGAGATTCAGTTGTGCCCCGGCGGAAACTGGAGCGAGCCCGCGAAGGGCACCAACGCCATCGGCACCGCCATCTTCGAACGCAAGCCGGTGCAGGTCTGCGCCGCCGAGCACTACTGCCAGGCCAACCACTTCCTGGTCTGCGCCGCCGCGCCGATTTTTTCCGCCGAAGGCCAGATGGCCGGCGTGCTCGACCTGAGCGGCGACTATCACGCCTCCAATGCGCACACCCTGGGAATGGTGGTGGCCGCGGCTGGGGCCATCGAGAACCAACTGCGCCTGCAGTACGTGACCGACCAGCTCCGCACCGCCTACCGCTACTCGACGATTCTGCTCGATCATATGTCGGATGGGCTGATTTCGGTCGATCACCGGGGAATTATTACCGAACTCAACGACCGGGGGGCGGTGATTTTTGGCGTGGACCCCAAGGTGGTCAAAGGGCGGCACGTTACCCAGTTGACCGATTGCCAGATTCCCATGCTCCAACTGCTGAACGACGGCGCGGGCTACGAGGAGAAGGAAATTGTCTGCAATCGCTCGGGGAAGAAGATTCGCAGCTCGGCTACGCTGCTGCGCGACGACAATGGGTCGGTGATCGGCGCGGTCGCCCTTTTTCACGAGATCGACCGCTGGAGGACAGCCTCCAAACAGCACTCCCTGTCCGCGCGCCGCAGCACTTTCGAGGATATTGTGGGCGAGAGCCCGGCCATGAACGAGTTGAAGCGGCAGGCCAAGCTGGCGGCCGGCAGCTCCTCGACGATTCTGCTGGAAGGCGAGAGCGGCACTGGCAAGGAACTGATTGCGCAGGCCGTTCACAACGGTGGGCAACGGAGCGGAGGGCCCTTCATTGCGGTCAACTGCGCGGCCTTGCCGGAGTCGCTGATCGAAAGCGAGCTCTTCGGCTACGAGGAGGGCTCGTTTACCGGCGCCAAACGGGGCGGGCAAGCGGGCAAGTTCGAGATGGCCGACGGAGGGACGCTGTTTCTGGACGAGATTGGCGACATGCCGCTGAGCGCGCAGATGAAGCTGCTGCGGGTCATACAGGAGCGTCGGGTGGCCCGCATCGGCACCACCATCGAGCGCCAGGTGGACATTCGCATCATCGCCGCAACGCTGAAGAATCTGAAGCTGGAGGTAAAGGACGGCCGCTTCCGCCAGGACCTTTACTACCGGCTGAATGTCCTCAGCCTGCGCATTCCCCCCTTGCGCGAGCGGCGGGAGGACATTCCGCAGTTGGCGCAGCACCTGGTGGAGAAGATCTCGCTGCGGCTGAAGATCGAGCCCAAGAACTTTGAAGATGGCGTGCTGGAGAGATTCAAACTCTATTCCTGGCCGGGCAATGTGCGCGAACTGGAGAATGTGATCGAGCGGGCCATCAATCTGGCCGACGACGATCCGCTGCTGCGGGCGGCTTACTTCAACCTGGGCGATCAGGACGCGCGGCCGGCGGGAACCTCATCGCCGGAAGAGACTCCGGTGCGAAATCTGGCCGATCTGGAAAAAGAGATGATCTGCAAAGCGGTCGCCTCCTACGGAGGCAAGATTCACAAGGCCGCCCTTTCGCTGGGAATCAGCCGCAACACGCTCTATCGCAAGATGAAGGAATACGGAATCGGCGACAGCGCAGCTCCCGAGGCCGGAGCGCCGGCTGACGCGACGGAGACGGTCACGGCCGGGCGCTGATTTCTGTGGTTTCAGAGGTTTTTCCCGCAATCTCAGGCGGTTTCTCGCTTCTCTGGCCCGTAAATAATGGAATAATGCCGGAACTTTCTCGGCATATGCGACCCGACCGACCCGATGATGATGACGGCAATCAGGATGGGCAGCCGGTGGGGCCACATGAACGGGACCAGGCAAAGCAAGGCAAGCTTACTGAGTAGCATCACTCCCCATCCCAGGTGGAGGAACTCCAGCGTGGGGTAGCCGTCGACGAAGGCCATTCCCCCTCCGGTGACGATGGCGCCGTAGAGCAGAGGGCGCAGTTGATCGGCCGGGGCTCCAAAGGCGTGCCCGCCGACCAGAATGCTGATAAAAATCAGGTGGAGGGTACGGAAGGCGATATTCCAGACGCGCGCGTAAGGAATGGTGCGCCGCTTGGTGGTGGAGCAGCTCTTGGTGGAGGAATTGTTCTCCAGACTCTCTTCGTCGTCATTCATCGGTAGAACCATTATCTCCTGCCGCGCTGAGTGGGCCGCGCCGTGCGCCTCCAGCCTGCCCTGTGAACTTATTACGGTGCTACTACCGTCGACCGTGTGCCTTCGTAATCTCCCAGGTCCCAAAAGCGGGACACTTCGGCTACGCTCAGTGCAGGCTCTGGGGCACCCGGCTCTCGGGAACGCTCAAATCTTCTTCAATTCGAAGCCAAGCTGGCTGAGCTGCTTGCGGACATCTGGCTCGGCGAGCAGCGAGAGGAACCTCCGCACCGGAGGGCGCTCGACGCGCTTTTTGGGAATCATGAAATCGTAGTGCTCGACTTGCAGGGGCAGGAATCCGAGCCCGTACTGCCGCGCCACGGTCTCGATGGCCACTCCCCAATCGGCCCGTCCTTGGGCGACGGCGGCGGCCACGGCATTGTGGGTCTTGACCTGGTTCGAGTATCCGGGCGGTTGCGAGCCCTTCAACAGCCGGTCGATGAGAATGCGCGTGCCGGCTCCGGCATTGCGGTTCCTGAGCAGGCAGGCGGGATCGGCCACGGCCATGGCGGCGGCCTCTTCCGCCGTACGGCCCTCAAAACGCGCGTCGCCGGGGCGGAAGACGATCCCCTGCAGGCGCATATAGCCGGGCACGAGCACGAGATCATCGGTGAGATAGGGGCGGTTGTACTCGCCCGTGGCCGGGTCCATCAGATGCATTCCGGCGATGTCGCACTCGCCGCGCTTGGCCGCGGTCAGTCCGCCGTTGCTGCCCACATTGAGCGCCCGGACGGAGAAGCCGTCGCTCATTACGCGGCCGACGAGCAGGTCGAGGCCGACGCAATGGCTGCCGACGATCACCAAGTCGGCTAGCTTGTGATGCGCGCCAATCAGTGTGACCTCAACCTCGGCGCCCTCGGAAACGGCCTCCGACTGCGCGTCGATGATGAAGAAGCCGTCGGCCTGGCCGAAGGCGGTGACCGCCCCCGAGCCCTTGTTCGTCGGGTAGGCCACCAGATTCCCATCCAGGTCGCGCAAAAGCGAGGTCATCACGAACTCCGTACGGCCCCGGTCCGAGGCCGTGCGCGCGGCCACCCGAGCCTTCACCGTCTCGGGGCGTTCAGGAGGCAGCCCGGCAAAGGCGCGGATCACCGGCGCGACAAACTCGTGGAAGGTGAAGATCGCCGAGGTCGGGAATCCGGGCAGAATGACCACCGGCTTTCCATCGGTCACTGCCAGGCAGACCGGCTTGCCGGGCTTGAGGGCCACGCCATGAACCACAATACCGGGGTTCGCGAGCTTGCTGACGGCGTGGTAGGCCAGATCGCCCGCGCCCTTCGAGGTTCCTCCCGAGAGCAGCACCAGGTCGTAGTTCAGGCCCTCCGTAAGCAGCGCGTTAATTTCACTCTCAACGTCGCGCGCCCGGCCCAACTGCACCGGCTCGCCCCCGGCCTCTGCGACCGCGGCGGCAAAAATGGCGCTGTTGGAGTCGTAAACTCCACCCAAAGGGCGCGGCTCACCGGGAGCGACGAGCTCGTCGCCGGTGGAAAAAATGGCCACCTTGGGCTTACGCCAGGCGTAAATCTGGGACAGACCGATGGCCGCCAGAGAGCCGATCTCCCGCGAGGTGACGACCTGGCCGGCGCGCAGAATGGTCTCACCTTGGGCGATGTCGCTGCCTGCGGCGGCGATGAATGCGCCCGGAGCAACGGTCCGGTAGATGTCGGCGAGGACCTTGCCGTCTTGCTCGCGCGCCTCCGTCTGCTCGACCATCACTACGGCGTCGGCGCCGCGCGGAATCAGACCTCCGGTAGCGACTATCGTCGCAGTTCCCACCAAAACCTCTGACTGGGGCAGAACGCCGGGGGTGAGAATCTCGGCGTTGAGCCGCAGGTTGCACGGCGCATCAGCGGAGGCTCCGTCTGTGTCGGCCGAACGCACGGCAAAGCCGTCGACCCGCGAGCGATCGAAGCCGGGAACGTCCACCTCGGCCGCCACGTCGCGCGAAAGTACGCGTCCCAGGGCCTGAGCCAGGAGAACCAATTCTTCCCCCAACGGCTTCAGTTCAAGGAACTTCTGGAATTTTGCTTCGGCCGCGTCGCGCCCGATTACTTCAAGAAACTGCTGCTGCTGCGCGGCTCGCAGCAGCTCCGAATTTGAGCGCTCGATTGTCATAAATCCTCGTCTTCCACAGTATCAGCTTGATCGTAGAGATAGACGGAAACCTGCCCCCCCGGCCGGTAGCCCTCCAGCGGAGCGGGAATCAGGACGAAGCCCTCCGCTCGGGCAGCGGCCGCGAGGCCCCCTGATCCGGCCGAACCCAGCGGCACAACCTCGCCGGAGACAAGATGCACCTGTACGAGTTCGAAGTTGCCGATCGAGGAGACGATTTTGCGTCCTACCACAGCCTGCCGAACAGGATAAGGAAGCTGAGAAGAGCGCCCCCCCAGCCGGCGAATCAGGCGGCCAGCCAGCAGATCGTAGGCGCAAAGGCAGTGCAACGGGCTGCCAGGAAGCAGAATCACCGGGGTCTCGCCCACCCTCCCCAAGCCGGCCGAGCCGCCAGGGTGCAGAGCGATTCCATGAAGGTCGAGGCTGCCTGCCGCGTCCAGAGCCAGAGGGGCCACGTCGTCCGGCCCCGTGCCGGTAAGCCCGCAAACCAGAACTAGATCCGCTCCCGGCTTGGCCATCAATCCGGCCAGGGTGGATTGGACGGATTGGGCGGAGTCTTCTGGAAGCTCGGATTGGGCAGAGTGCTCTGGGGTTGCGGGCTGGGCGGAGAGCCCTGGAAGTTGATTCGCACCAGTCTCGATCACGCCCCCGTCGCGGGCAATCAGCGCGCACATCATGGGGCCGTTGGCATCGCCTAAGTTGCTTTCGAAATGTGACTTGCATCCGGCAAGAATAAGCCGGACACGAGGGCGGCGAATGACCTCCACCGCAGTGACGCCGAAGGAGGCGAGCAAACTGAGATCCGCCGGCCGCAGAGGGCGGGAGCGGTCAATCAGAGCAGCGTCGGCCTGCGCCTCCTGCCCCTTGAAATTCACGCCCGCGCCACGGGTGACCGGCTCGATCACCTCGATGGTCTTGGCGTCAGAACGAACCAGTTCAAAGGAGGCGATGGCGTCCGCGCCCAGCGGCATGACGGAGCCAGAAGAAATCAGCAGCGCCGAAGCGGGGTTCAATTGACGCGGGTCTTGCTGAAGGCGGAAAGGAAGAGGATTATAGCCGCCCGCGCCAATCGTCTCGGCGGATCTGAGCGCATAGCCGTTCATCTCCGCAGTGTCGGCTGGCGGCTGATTGGCAGGAGCCAGAAAAGGCTTTGCCAGAACGCGTCCGGCGGCCGTGGCGACAGTAATCTCTTCCGCATTCAGGGGTTGGGAATGGCCGTCGATCCAGCCGAGCGCCTCGTCGAAAGAAGAGCGGCTATCGAAGCCCTCCAGCCGAATGTCGCGACGCGACCCATCGGAGATCAACTGCGCACCTCGGTGAATTGGCTGTCACCCCGCATCCGTCAGCCGCCGATTTGAGCCATCGAGAATGGCGTAATCAACGATCCAGGTTCGGCCCCGGACTCGGAACAGGAGTCGGCGCCGGGCTCGCACAGATGGTGGCCGGCGGGCTTGCTCAGAATCACCCGCTCCAGAACGGCCCGCAACTGGCTGTCGCTGCCCTGCAGGTAAGGCTTCA
>Ga0224559_1002193_pt1 | contig 10195 bp, 3 predicted proteins | sample 714S33034metaG_FD_180676 | JGI IMG/M metagenome (GOLD analysis project Ga0224559, IMG submission 180676) | Peat soil microbial communities from Stordalen Mire, Sweden - 717 S3 30-34 | ecosystem: Environmental > Terrestrial > Soil > Wetlands > Peat | place: Sweden: Norrbotten County, Stordalen... | reverse complement strand
GTTGCCGACGGGCGGCTACGACGTGTCGGTGGAAGTCAAAGGTTTCAAGAAATGGCAGGGCACGGGAATCGCCCTGAACAGCTCCGACGATAAAACGATTAACATTAGCCTGGAGGTCGGAACCACCAGCGAAGTGGTTGAAGTAAGCGCGCACGCCAATGACGTTGCCGTCACCGATAGCGGTGAGAAATCTGCCCTGATCACGTCCAAGGAATTGGAGCACCTCTCTTTGGTCGGACGCAATGCCACCGAGTACCTCAAGATTCTTCCCGGTGCCGCCCTGTCGGCGAATGGCGGCGTGAACAGGGCCGCTTACACTGGCGAGGTGGTCGGCATCAACGGCTTTTCCGTGGGCAGCTCTGCCGGCGGTTTGTCCGGCGTGAGTATCAACGGTCAAAGCGGCCTGGGGGTTTCCATTACCCAGGACGGGCAGAACGTCATGGACCCGGGCGCCGCTGGGTCCGCCACGCCGGTCAATCCCAACCCCGATATGATCTCGGAAGTGAAGGTCCTGACTTCGAACTATTCGGCCGACAACGCCAAGGGCCCGATCGTGGTTAGCACCATCACCAAGTCGGGCGGCGCCGGATTCCACGGCGACTTCCACTTGTATGCCCGCAACTCAGCCATGAACACGGAAGACGCTTTCAACAAGTCTGTTGAGGATGATGCGGCAAACGGCTTCAAATCGGGTCAGCTTAAGGTTCCGAGCAATTACTACTACCCGGGTTTCACCGTGGGCGGTCCGGTACTCATTCCGGGCACTGGACTTAACAAGTCGAAAAAGAAGTTCTTCTTCCACGAATCGTTTGAGAACTATCGGCAGCTCATCGACGGCGGCATCAACCGAGCGTTCGTTCCTACCGCGGCCATGATGAACGGCGACTTCAGCGCCCTGGGCACGTGGACCAACCAACCTGGGCGATTCGCGATGGGGGGCGTGCCCACGGCGCCCAGTGCCGGCAGCAATGCCGGGTTTGACACTCGCGCTGCGGCGGGATGCACCATCACCGGTGGCGTGATGTCTTCGGCTTGTATCTCCCCCATGGCGAAGCAGTTCATGCAGACCGATATGCCCGCGGCCACCTCCGCAACTCCGGACGCCAACGGGTTCAACTACGTCGCGCCGGTACAGGAGCGCCAGAACTCCACCCAGAACGTGGTCCGCGGCGACATGAACTTTACGGATAAGACCATGGCGTATGTGAGCTGGAGCCGGCAGCGGGAAACCGCTAATATGCCTCTGGGCCTCTGGAATGGTGCGGGGGATTGGGTCATTCCCGGCCCGAGTCCGTCGATCGGCGCCAACAGGTCGGATTTCGCTGCGGTGAACTTCCTGCACGTGTTTTCGCCAACGATGACGATGGAAGCGCGCGTCGGTTACACCTACATCTCTTTCCCGAGCACGCCCGCGACGCCGGACAAGGTTCTGCGCAGTGACATGAATTTTCCGCAGAAGGGCGTTTACGGAAACCCGAATGCACCGGTAGCCACCAGTTGGAGCCAGAGCATTCCGAATCTCGGCGACATTGGACACGACTACCACCCCACCATGATTGCCAACAAGGCAATACCGAGCGCGGGGGCCGATGTCACCAAAGTCCTCAACAGCCACACCTTGAAGTTCGGCTTCTTCTGGGAGAACGCCTACAACAAGCAGGACCAATGGGCTCAATACATGGGCGTGTATACCTACTCCCCATGGTCCAGCATGGCGACTGGAAATAACTACGCCGATATGCTGATGGGCACCGGCTTCAGCGGTTATTACGAGCAGGCCCTGCCGCCAGCGATCGGTTTCGGTGTGAACACAACGTCCTTCTACGCGACGGATCACTGGAAGCTAAACCGGCGTATCACCGTCGATTACGGTTTGCGCTTCGAGCACTACGGCGCGGCGTACCCCAACACTAAGTGGGGAAACGCGGTCTTCGACTCCCAGAAGTATCAGAACGGAGTCCAGGACTCGGGTATCACATGGCACAGCCTCACGCCTAGCGTTCCGATTTCCGGAGTCAGCGGACAACCGGTGGACTTCTCGCCTCGATTCGGAGCTTCCATTGACGTGTTTGGGAACGGAAAGACGGTCATCCGTGGCGGTTGGGGCCAGTACCGCTTTGCCAACTACTACGCTCTGCAATCCGGGTCTGCGGCGACGGCGATGGGGTCGACGGGTTGGGGCTGCGGAGGCTCGGCCGATTGCGCGACCTGGGAATCCATTGACAGTCACGCCCCCAATGGCTCCGGAGGTTGTGCGGCGGGCACCAATTGCGCCCCGTCCGTGGTCTATGGACAGATTACGAATTTCACCAATACTTCCGTCACGGTCGTCGATCCGCACAACCACCATACGCCGGTGACAACCAGCTACAGTCTGAACATCGATCAGCAGTTGCCGAGTCATCTATTGTTCGAACTATCCTACGTTGGAAACCACTCCAATAACCTTCAGAACAGCGTGAACATCGATGCGGTGCCGGTGGGCGCCCTGAGCAACACGGCGCTGGTAAATTCCCGCTGCGCCAGCAACCCCGACCCGACCAATGGGACGTGCCAGCAGCAGTTCCGGCCCTACTCAAACTACCAGGGCATAAGCGCATACGAAAGCTCCGGGGCATCCCAGTACGACGCGTTACAGGTTAGCCTGAACCGCCGGGTGGGCCGGGCGACGATTATCTTGAATTACGCATTTTCCAAGAACCTCGGCACCACCACCCAGTCCGGCGCCTTCAAGGACTATGGTACCAGCGAGTACTGGTCGGTTAGCCCCTCCGATCGAGCGCATGTCCTCAATGCGGCCTATGTCTTTACTCTGCCGAAGACGGGACTACACAACCAGATTCTCCGTGGCGCTCTTGACGGCTGGGAGATCTCCGGAATCACCCAGGTGGAATCTGGAGCTCAGTTAACTGCCAACACCGGCGCGAACTTGGGGCTGAGTGGCAATGCTTCGGGGGTCGCATTGGTGGGTAGCCCGGATGTCACCCCGGCTCCTGTCATACTTTGCAACCCGACCCAGGGTTTGAAGTCGGGACAATACGTCAACCCCAGTTGCTTCGGGCTTCCGAGCGCCGGCCAGATCGGTAACACGCGGTTTCCGTACATTGCCGGACCGATGTTCTGGAACAGCGATTTGACGCTGGTCAAGCAATTCGCTATCAGGGAACACCAGAACCTGCAGTTCCGCTTCTCGGCGTTCAACTTCATGAACCATCCCCTGTCGTCGTTTTCCGGCGGCGACAATAACCTCAAGCTCAACTTCGATTCGACTGGCAAGCTGAGCAACGCCGCGGATACCCAACACACCTGCCCAGGACCAGCCTGCGCGGCGTTTGGATACGCAAACTACTACTACGGACACCGCATCATCGAGATGGGTGTCAAATACTCCTTCTAACCTGCTAACCTGGAGCCTGGGGCGACAGTTGCCGTCGCCCCAGGCTTTTTTCGTGCCCTCTCTATTACCCGTTCTCCTGACCACCTTGTCGTTGGCGGCCCAGGCGGCTCCTGTTCCGGCCAGCTTTGAGACGATCGCCAATCGAGCCGACGTCGCTCGTTCTCAGAATCGCGTACAGGATGCGATCCGGCTGTACCGCGAAGGGACACATCTGCGTCCGTCGTGGACCGACGGATGGTGGTATTTGGGCGGCTTACTCTACGATCAGGATCGTTTTCCCGAAGCAACCATCGCCTTCCATCACCTTCTCGCCACTACCATGCACCACGGCCCCGCGCGTGCCTTCCTCGGCCTCTGCGAGTACGAAACCGGCAAATACGACGACGCCTTGGCTCAATTTCGTGCATGGGCCGACGCGGGGTGGTCGGGAACGCCCCAGCTTCGCGATGTTTCGGTCTTTCACTTCGCACTCCTGCTTGGGCAGGACGGCAAGTTCGTCGAGTCCCTGTACCTGAACGCTACGCTGGCGTCGCGTCTCGGCGACAATCCCGAACTCGCCGAGGCCATGGGCCTGGCCTCGCTGCGCATGCGCGATCTCCCCGGGAGCTACCCTCCCGATCGGCGGGAACGCATCTGGCTGGCAGGCAAGGCCGCGTTATACGCGGCGCAATCCCCCGCGGACTTCGAGCGCGCCGATGAGTTCGCCGCCAGGCTCGAATCGCGCTACCCCGCTCAGCCGGAGGTGCATTTCTTTCGCGCCACGCTCTACGGATTCGAAGGGAAGAAGGTAGAAGCTGAGCGCGAATATCGCGAGGAACTGAAAATCTCGCCGAACCATGCTCCTTCTTTAGTCGCGCTCGCCGCGCTCAATTTGGAGAGGGCTGAAGTCGCCGAAGCCGGAAGCCTGGCGCGGCAAGCGGCCGGCGCCGATCCGAAGAATGCAGAGGCGCATCATCTCCTCGGGCGCGTCTTCCTTGCCAATGGGGATCTCAGAGCGAGTGCGAGCGAGCTGGAAACAGCGAAACAACTCGCACCAGACAGCCCGGGCGTCCGATCCCATCTGGCGATGGTCTACACCAAACTAGGGCGAACGCAGGAAGCGAAGGCTGAGTCTGCCGCCTTTCTCGCATTGAAGAACAAGGAAGAGGTCATGGCTTCGCCCAAAGAGAAACTCGGCGAAATGCGGGGGAAGACTCATTGATTCGCAATGTGCTGCTGATCGCTTCTCTTGCCGCATGTGCCGTCCCGGCCTCGATGCTGGCGGGTCAGGAATCCCCGGCAGCGTCCCGGCAGAGTTTAGATCAACTGCTTCAGGCCGCCGCAACGGCCCGCGACGAAAACCATATCGACGAGGCCATCCGACTGTTTCAGCGTGCGCTCTCCAAACAGCCGGAGTCGGAACAGGCCTTGTGGTATCTCGGCACGTTGCTCTACGAAAAGGAGCAATACGCTGAAGCGCGCGACGTGCTGCGGCAGTTTGTGACGATTCGCTCCGATGCGGGACCGGCTTGGGCCCTGCTGGGGCTTGGCGAATTCCGGTTGAGGGAGTACCCGCGCGCCCTGGATCATCTGCAGCGCGCCATGGCGCTGGGCATGGGAGACCGCAAAGATCTGGTGCAGGCGGTGTTCTACGATGTCGCCGCCGCGCTCACGCGGGAGGAGCGGTTCGACGACAGCATGGATATGCTTCTGAAGATGCTTGCGTCCGGCTCGCCGGACCCGGCGCTCATCGAGGCCGCCGGGCTTGCCGGGTTGCGCCTGCCGCTCCTGCCCACGGAGGTGCCGCCGGACCGACGCGAACTGGTCAATCTTGCCGGGCGGGCCGTGCTGGCCTTGCAGACGCAGCACTACGAAGAAGCCGACTCGGGATTCAGGCGGCTTGTGTCGGCGTATCCGAAAGAGCCTGGCGTTCATTTTCTGTATGGCGCATATCTCACGGAGTTGCATCCGGACGATAGCGTGGCAGAGTTCGAACGCGAGCTGGAGATTTCCCCCTCCCACGTGCTTGCCCGGATACGGCTCGCGGAGCATCTGATCGCGCAGCGCGATTTCGACCGTGCTCTCGCACTCGCGCGGCAAGCCATCAAGCTCGAGCCCAAGCGCGCATCCGCCCATATGCTTGCAGGAGAGGCTTTGCTGGCCGCGGGCAACGCCGGCGACGGTCTCAAGGAACTCGAAACCGCGCGCGAAGACGACCCCAGCGTGAGCAGGACCCATTGGGATCTGCTTCGAGCTTACGCCGCCGCCGGGCGCCAAGAGGACGCTGAGCGGGAGAAACTGGAGATTGAGAAACTCCACCATGCCAAATCGTCCAGTCGTCCCAGTGAAGGCGGTGACACCCAGCACCGACCCGAGACGCGCCCAGGTAAACTGTGATGGCGGTCCGGTTTTGAAAGGGCACGGCTCTTGCCCCGCCGCAGGTTCCGCAAAGCGAGCGCGGCCTTTAGCCCTGAGGGATGGTTTACTTGCAACTTCGACGTGTGCTCCACGCTAAGAACCGCGCCATTGCTTTTGCCGCTTCGTCGATAGGCGGTCTCCTTGTGTTTCACGCCGCAGTGCTTTCCCAGGAGCGGCCCGCTTCCCCCATCCATTTTTCGCCGCGTCCCATCGCGTTTTCGCTCGACAGCAGCGAGACTCCGCAGCGGCACGCGCCGGAGACCATGGCCGGAGGGGTGGCCGTCTTTGACTACGACCGCGATGGCAGGCCCGACATCTTTTTCACCAACGGTGCGGACATCAACACCCTCAAGAAGAGTTCGCCCAAGTACTGGAATCGCCTCTTCCACAACAACGGCGACGGTACATTCACTGACGTGACCGAAAAGGCAGGCCTCGTGGGAACTGGGTTCGATGTCGGCGTGGCAATCGGCGACTACGACAACGACGGTTACGACGACATTTTTGTGGCCGGGGTCTACCGGAACACCCTCTATCGCAACAATGGCGACGGTACGTTCACCGACGTCACCGAAAAGGCAGGTCTGGCCCACCCCGACAAACAATACGGACCGCTCTGGTCGGTGGCAGCCGCATGGGTTGACATCAATAACGATGGCCTGATCGATCTGTTCGTCGTCAATTACGTGTCTTGGGACGGCACGAAGGAGCCCGACTGCAAATACGTTGGGAAGCCCGAGTACTGCCATCCGAAGTTCTACAAGGAACTGCCGAGCCAGCTCTTCCTGAACAACGGCAATGGCACGTTTACCGACATCTCCCAGCAAGCTGGAATCCGCGCGCATCCGGGAAAGGGTATGTCCGTGGGGATTGCCGATTACGACAACGATGGCCTGCCCGATATATTTGTCACCAACGACAAACTCTTCAACTTCCTCTATCACAACAAAGGCCACAACCACTTCGAGGAGGTTGGATTCGAACTTGGTGTCGCTTTGCCCGAGCACGGCAACCTGATATCCGGGATGGGGTGCGACTTCCGTGATTTGAACAACGACGGTTATCCGGATATTGTCCTGGCCGCGCTTCAGAACGAAACCTTCCCCATCTATCAGAACGTTTCGGGGACTTCGTTTCAAGACGTCACGGCGCGGAGCAAGATGACCATGCTCAGCAACCCCATGTCGGGGTACAGCGTCAACATTGACGACTTCGACAATGACGGTTGGAAAGACATCTTTGTCAGTCGCGGAGATGTAGCTTCTCCCAACATGGCGGACCGCCTTCATGTGGACCAGCCCAACACCGTGTTTCGTAATCTGGGCGGGACATGGGACGCCCGCACCGGGGAAGCAGGCTTCGCCGCTCTGCCTCCGCGCAGGCATCGCGGCGCCGCGGTTGCGGACTTCAACAGCGATGGAAAGCTCGATATTGTCGTCACCGCGCTCAGTGCTCCAGCGGAGATCTGGATCAACGACAGCCCGGGGAACAATCACTGGCTTGAGCTTTCGCTTCGGGGAACAAAGAGCAATCGCGATGGCATCGGCGCCCGGATCAAGCTCACGGCGGCAGGCAAGATGCAATTCAATCACATGACGACGGCAAGCGGCTATGCTTCCTCGAGTGCCGTACCCGTTCACTTCGGCCTCGGAGACGCGCGCGTCGCCGACGAAATCGAGATTCGCTGGCCATCCGGAACCTCTCAGACGCTCAAGAACGTGGCCGCCGATCAGGTGCTGCAGGTGAGAGAGCCGCGATGATATCTGAGCGTCAGCCTGGTCTGGAAAAGGTAAATCATCCCGAGTTCCGGAAGAACGGTGGAAGAACGGCATCCACCTCGTCAACCGGAGTTGGAAGTGTTATGATTTGCGGGAGGCCTCGCGCACGCTCGGACCTGATCCGACCCTCGACGAGCGCGCGAATCCAGACCGCTCCACAAGCTATGTCGAACTCGCGGCTACTCGTTCACTCTCTGTGTTTTCTTCTGGTTTTCGTTCCCCTGTCTTCGTTAGAAGTCGCAGGCGAGCAAACGGACCTAGCTCCGTCGTCTAGTCGGGTTGATCTATCGGTTTTTGGTTATACAGGCCTGCTTCAGTCCAGTCGATTCACAACGAATAGGTTCAGGCTGAGCCTGAATTTTATTGATTCCGATCATTTGCTGTTCACCTTCGAGGCGCGGAAATTGTTGGTTCGCCATCCGGAGTGCCCGCTCACGCACTCCGATCACATGATTCACGCTATCGTGATGGATCTTCGCAACAACCGGTTGACAGCAGAAACAGACTGGTACGCGCACGATTACCGGAGCTATTTGTGGCCTCTGGGTAACGGGAGGTTCTTGGTACGTCGGCTGGACAGCATTTTCCTGGTCGGCGCCGACCTCAACGAAAAGCTACTGTTCACCTCGGCGAGTGAATTGCTCTGGAGCGGAGTAACCGCGGATAGGAAGCAGTTGATTGTCGAGTTCCAAGGCCAGGGGCAGCCGGCAGGCGCCAACACCGGGCATCCGCCGAATCACGCCGGTGTGAGAATCGAGTTTCGAGATGTGGATTCACTTGAGGTGAAGAAATCTCTCTCGGCACCGGCAGTTTCCGAAATGGAGCCCTTAAGCTCGGGCTATGCCGACTCCGTCCAGAATCTCTCGCGCAAGGTGTGGCTGGTTCGTTTCGGGTCGAGTGCGACCCAGCGCAGGAATTTGATGCGCGTACAATCTGCTTGCCATCCAGATCTCCTGTTTCCGACCGACAATACCTTGTTTGTTGGCCGGTGCTCGCCTAGCGGCTCCGATTACAGCGTCAGTGTCTTCACACTTAGCGGCCATCCGCTATGGCGACAACGGTGGAGTCAACGCCAATTCTATCCGGCGGTCGTCAGCAGTGAAGACGGTAGCCGAATAGCAGTGAGTACAGTGACCGCGAGTCGCGACGAGGGGCCGTCCACCTCGAGCGACGACGAGGAAGGCTGGCCGGACGCCGAGCAAGACATACGGGTACTCGAAACGGCGACGGGACAAGGGGTCCTGAGCACGCACTCGAAAACCGTGATCCTGCGGGGCGGCAACTATTCCCTCTCTCCGGATGGGCATCGGCTCGCCGTGATCGATGGAACTGTTCTTTACCTCTACGATCTGCCAGCGCCGACCGCCGAGGAGCGCGCAAAGTACCTGGCAATGGAGGCCGGCGCCCCGGACTTGGTGGCGCCCAGCGTTTTCCCAGATGAGGATACAACCCAGGACTTGCCGAATGAAGAGTTGCGGACCGGGGCGGATAAGGAGGGAATCGATATTGCTGCCCTGACACGAAACGAGAATCGCTCACCGGTAGAGTCGCTTGGTTTGTCGGGCGAGGTCTCGAAGTCCCAAGGATCGACCTTGGCGAATTCGGATGGGGACGACCGCAATGGCCTGGCTCAGAGTCTGACGACGTTCAGGGCCCGGGCGGAAGAGGTAGTCGTCGATGTCGTGGCAACGGACTCGAAGGGGCACGCGGCGAAAGGGTTGTCGAAGGACGATTTTCAGGCAGAAGAAAATGGAAAGCCGCAGAGACTCCGTTCTTTCCGTGAGTACGGCAACGGCCCGGTCGAGAGTCCAAAGGCAGCGGCCAGCACTCCGCCGCCACCGAACGTCTTCAACAACAACGACAACATGGCGGCGGACCAGCCGGTAGGAATCATTCTGCTGGATTTCCTGAACACGGAAGTTGCAGATCAGGGGGTAGCCAGGCAGCAGCTAATCAAATTCCTACGGAAGAAGCCGGCAGAAATGAAGTTCGCTATCTGTACATTGACGGACCGGGTGCAACTGCTTCAAGGCTTCACGGCGGATGAGAATCTCCTTCTGGCAAATCTCAACGATAAGCGCGCGCGGCCGAAGTTTTCCTCCCAACTCCAGAGGGTCGATCTGGGCGGCCTCATCCAGACTCTCAAACAAGAGGCACAGTTCGATGGCAGGGCCTGGCTCCAAGGATCGGTGCAGAACCTGGTAAGGCAACAGACCCTTGTCGATGCGGCGCAACTCGACCGGCGCGCTGCTCTCACGACGGATGCTCTTGCGCAGTTGGCGCGCTATCTTGCGCCGATCCCGGGAAGAAAGAGTCTGATCTGGCTGTCGGGATCTTTTCCCAACGCGTTTTCCGGAGCGAGAGCGTTGAGTGTCGACAGTCCGAATCAATCGAACATCGAGCTGACTTTTTCCGATCGGCTTCGAACGACCGCGAATCTGCTGGCACAGGCACACATTGTCGTGTATCCGGTGAACGTGCATGGGCTGAAAGCCAACGCGCTTCCCGGTGCCGACGACAATTCGCACTTCGAGCCGACGGGCTTGCTGGGTTCTCGGCCGCTCGCGGGCGCACCGGGGATGAGCCGGGAAGATACTGGCACGAACCGGGTCAGCTCGATCGC
>Ga0224559_1002191_pt1 | contig 10196 bp, 15 predicted proteins | sample 714S33034metaG_FD_180676 | JGI IMG/M metagenome (GOLD analysis project Ga0224559, IMG submission 180676) | Peat soil microbial communities from Stordalen Mire, Sweden - 717 S3 30-34 | ecosystem: Environmental > Terrestrial > Soil > Wetlands > Peat | place: Sweden: Norrbotten County, Stordalen... | reverse complement strand
CGCCTCCCGCAACCTGGTTCTCGACGGCCCCCCGGCCAAGGATTACGACGCAATCGCAGAAATTGAGGTCGATGGCGTGGCTCATTCGATCGCCATCGAGTACGAACGAAGCTTGAAGAAGATCGCCCGCTATCGCGAAATCCGTGAGATTCTCAACCAGGATCAAACCGCGGGAACGATTCTATACCTTGCGGTCAACGGCCAACTCCTTTACACGCTGGCCTGCGAACTGAGAGCCGTGCATAAGCACATTGGATTCGCGATCAGCAGTTCCTTCCGCCAATCGCCCCTCAACACGCACATGGTTATGAACAATGGAAAAGGTGATCATGTTTTGCTGAGAGAGTTTCTTGCAGGGGAAATGCTCCGTCCTGCTGGCTCGCTTTGACATTTTCTTGAAATCGTAACGACTGCTGATTGCCTCACTATTGACCTTCTTTGCCTATTATTTGACTTTACTCGACACCACCCAACCATCTAGCCATCTGCAATTTATAACTGACTACCCCCTTGTGTTTGTGGTTTTGAATGGTGGTTGGAATGAGTTGTTGGATGAAGGATGAAGAAGGTCAACCAAAGCGCATCTGAGCAAATCAATGGCCAGGATTCCTTCCTTCTTTTTCGGCAACGCTGAAAGCCGCGTCTGAACTGCACCGAAAGCCATCGGAGACCGGTCTGTAGTCACAGCCCCAGCGCCGATTCATCCCGTCCACGTTTCCAGAATCCAGCCCACTATTCATTCCACCCATCGAAGGCCAGCCCTTCGGAAAGGATCACTATGCCCGAAACCCTGTCGATTGCTTCTCCATCCGCCGTAGCCGAACCTGCGTTGATCCCGCGCAACACGGCACGAGTGACAATCAGCATCCTACTTACCGTGCTCGATTCCTGGGCCGTTGTCGCCTTCGGTTGCACGCTCTATCACGTCTCCGCCCATCACCCAGTTTGGCTTATCGGGATCGTCCTGCTCTTCCTGTCCCTGTTCGCTTCACTGGCCAGAGCCTGGTATCTGGCGCTGGCTGTCCGACAGCGCTGACCACCAACCACCCAACCCAATTCTCAAAGAGAGGAGAGTTACCATGCCCCGCAGCCTGGGAAAAATGTCCGCCTACAAGCTGTTCAACTGGCGCGACCGCGCCGCCAACACCATCCTTGATACCGTCCACGCTTTCCTCGAACTCGGCGAGGCCGTCGCCACCCGCTGGATTCAAACCCGCAAGGGCGTGATGCTCCTGCAGATGGTCCCCGGCGACAACGCATCCGGCGCAATCTATGTCTTCGATAGACTGCGCGACGATTGGTACCTGCTCTCTTTCGAGGGCTGTGAGGACCGGTTCACCTCCGAACTCTTCGACCGGGTCTTCTCCGAGTACAAGCTGTTCAGCTACGTCGAGCAGCCTGGCCTGCTGCTCTCCCAGATGCAGTTGGCTTAAGCTTGATTGCTTCGCCCTGTTCCACCGGCCCCACCCGTTCCAAATCCAACTTCCAACCAGGAGGAATCCCATGCGCCTATCCGCTGGCCGCATCCGCTCGCTCGCGACTCGTTACGCACTGGCCGAGGCCGCCGCCTTTCCCGGTCTCCGCACCGAACCCAATGGCTTCGCCACCAACCGCAAACCCGCGCCCGACTTCAAGCACGGCCGGCTGCGCTTCGCCCATCAGTTCTGAAGAACCTCGTTCTGTCTAACCTCGTCGCTGCTGATGGCCCGGCGTCTTCTTCCGGGCCATCCTTTTCTCACACAAAGACAGCCAATCAGCCGGCACGCCGCAGATTTGACCGAGTTCTGGAACCGGGGTACAAACACAGAACTTCAGGAAGGAGTAGGCCTCATGTATTCGACCTTCTGTGTAAGCCGCGAGACGGCCGACCGGTTCATCAAGCTCTTCGTCAACCGGCGCGCCTACGGGATGCAGGCTGCCCGTCCCTTGCCCAACGGTTCGGTTCCGTACTACCTGGCGCGGGACTGGCCGACCAAGAAGCCAAAACCTCTCGACGCCGATGTGATGCGCATGCACCTGAACGGCGACATCACCATCAATCTCTATGCCATCAATCCCGAGACGCAGCGCTCGAAGTGGGTCGCCATCGACGCCGACTTCGACGGCGCCGTCGAGGCCCTCTTCCAACTACAGTGGGAACTGCGGCAGGATGGCGTCGAGGCAGCGCTCGAGCAATCGCGCCGCGGCGGCCATCTGTGGATCTTCGCCGATGCGCCGCTCTTGGCGTCCGAGTGCCGCATCTATATTTACAACCTCGCCCTGCGACTCGGCGTTCCGGTCAAAGGCGGCGGCCTCAAAGACGGCATCGAGGTCTTCCCGCGCCAGGACCGGATCGAGGATGGTGAGTACGGCAACGCCATTCGCGCCCCGCTCGGAGTGCACCGCAAGACGAACCAGGGGTACTGGTTCTACGAGGCCGCCCTCACCCCGGAGGCGCAACTCGACTACCTTGACAGCCTGAAGAAGCTCACCGAGGCGGAACTCAGAACCTTCATCCAGGGAATGACGCTGCCGGAAGCCTACCGGCCGGTCGTAGCCCCTCCTTATATTCCGCCAGCTTCTTCGACCCTGCGCACCGAGTTCAGGATTCTCGATTATGTGCACACGACACGAAAGGACAACCGCAACTGGTGGGCGCGTTGCCCATCGTGCGCCCAGGCCGGGCACGACCGCTCTGGCGACAACCTCGCCATCCAGATCAGCAATCCCCGCCTCTACAAGTGCTGGGCCGGTTGTACGAAGGAAGAGATTCGCGCGGCGCTGGGCCAGCCGATCCGCCGCAAGGTTGCGGTTTGAGGAGGCGAAACCGATGACAAGCCAAGCAAAGATCGTAGCAAAAAATGCCAACCGCTATGCGCGATACGGTCTGTCGCTTCCACGGCAGACGCTTCGCGCCCTGGAGAAGCGCGGAATCTACTGCCAGCCGAGCGTCTCAATCGAGCACCAGCATCTGGCGCGGCGATATGTGCTTCGCGGCATCGAGTCCGGCGGCGCGGTCGTCGACATGGGCCACTACTGCGCCTATTTCGATGCCGATGGGAACCCGGCACCGTGGCTGCAACAGATCGATTCGATCTCAGGCAACGGCCGTCACGCCATCGTCATTGCGCCGGAATTGGTGCGGATCGAGATGCTGCGTATCGGCCATACCTATGAACTGGCCATCACGCGACTTTGGCTGAAGTCCGAAGAAGGCCACACGCGCCCGGCAATCGTTACGGTGCCACTTTTCCGCGGCCATCAGGGAACGCTTGCCGTAGAGCTATGGAACGCGGAGAACAAGTCCCTGCGCGGAACGGTTGTGCCGCTCTTCTACACCGCAGCCGGCGAAGTGCTCGATCTGCCGGAGCGCTTCGACAAGGCGATTCGCAATATCTCCGGCGCCGTCGCATGTCCGGGATGTAAGCACACGCATGTCGCCGTGGCTCCGGCCATGAACAAAGGCGGTGAGCTATGAAGTGTGCCATCGAAGTTGGTAAGTCCGATTGGCGGCCTCTTGAAAACGCTATCCCGCCGGAATACTGCGAGGACTTCATGTTCATGGGCAAGGCTGGCGACATCGTCCTCTACAAGCACCGCTTGACGCGGCGCTATCTGAACATTGACGCGGTGACTGGAAAGTTCTACCGCTATGCCAATGACGATTACGTCGAGATCGACCGGAGGCAGGCCTTCGATTCTGTCTACGGCCACGATCAATAAAGGAGAGAAGCATGGGACGGAGTGTTAACAAGGTCATTCTTTTAGGCCGCGCCGGCAAGGACCCGTCGGTCCACATCCTGCGCACAGGCACAATCGTCAACCTGTCGCTCGCCACCAGCGAGCGTTACCGGGACATTCACGGCGACTGGCAGGAACACACGGAGTGGCACAACCTCGTCGGCTTCCAGCGGATCGGCGAGATTCTGCGCGATTACGTTCGCAAAGGCTCTCGACTATATGTCGAGGGCGCACTGCGAACGCGTTCCTGGGACGATCGGCAGACCGGCCAACGCCGGTATCGCTCGGAGATCGTCGTCTCTGAGGTCTGTCTTCTTTCGCCTCCACCCGATGGCGGCAGTGACGATGTGGAGCACTACGTCAGCGGTCAGGGATTTGCGCCACCTGAGTTCAGCGAGGAACCGGAGATCACGCAGGAGGAAGTGCCGTACTGATCTGTGATAGCGTTGAAGCATTCCAAGTTTGAAAATATTGGACCCTGGGGCGTTTTCGGGGACCGATCCGACATTTGGCATGTAAACCACGCTGGATGAGTGCATTGGGCTGTTCTCGCCATTTGACGGCCTAATGTCCGGATAGGCGGTGATAGGCCCATGACCAGTTTGGGAGCATGGCCTCCGATCTCGCTACCGCATAGTCGTCTTATAATTTCTGCATGGATCGTCTCAAAACCTTTGCGCCAGAGAACCTGACGAAAGAGGCTCAACAAAGCGGATTCCTCCAGTGCCTTCAATGCGGGATAGTTTGGTTTGGCAGGACGACTGACATTCACGACTGTCCAACTGGTTCGCACGGACTGCCTGTACACGTCGTGGTTCTGTGCCGGGTATGCGACAAGGCCATTCCAATTGAACGACTCGCAGCACATCTCGCTGGCGACGATGACCCCATCTGCGGAAAACATCCCCCACTGTAGACATACATTCCAACGGGAGGTTGCCACATGGCTACCCGAAGAACGATTGATTCCTTGGTTGAAGAGTTCGCATCCATGCGCGGCGTGAGCAACGACAATGCCATCCGCATTGCTCTGATGGAGGCTATCGCACGCGATGAAGAACCCGAATTAGAACCCGAAGTTTGGCCGGTAGCAAAGGAAATTATGATGCGGCGAGTGTGGGTTGCATACATGGATGGTCAAGATAGCGGCTCAAGCAATGTGTTTAATGACATCGCCAGTGCTTGCTTCGTCCTGACACCCATTCTCATTCTTGGCCTGTTCTCTCGGGGTGCGCGTGAGGGATGTGTCGGTCTTGTGATTATTGTTGGCGTCGTCTCGTTGTACTATTACCATCGCAGCATGGAGAAATCTAAGGAAGAACGTTCCAAAGGCCGAGTGACGATTAACAAAGACATCGTTGAGATGAAGAACAAATTACCAGATGGATTAGAGTTCCTTGCCGATGGTCCGACGTACATGGATGTGCTTTTGTCTTCGTTCGAACAAGAGCGGGACTCTGCTCAGATCACTCGGTAGACTTCAACCAGTTCAACGCAAAAGCACCGAAAGCTGGCTTCCGAGCGTATTGTCGCCGATGCGGACATTCCGAACTGAGCAGATCATACCGGCCTAGGTCGGGAAGCAGCCGGGGGGCGAAGGTTAGCCAAAGGTCCGAGATGACGGTGACTCGCTCAGAGACTCAGAGCATGGAATGAAAGCGCGAAAGCGCATAATAGCGAGAAGGTGCAACGTTCTGCAGCAGCAATACCCAGATCGTCGGCGCTGCTCGCTGGTAATACTTACCCCGGCACCATGAGCGTTTCAGTGGGTATGACACTTCCGTCACGTTGGAAATGGGACTAAATAATCTTTACTCTTCGCCTAAGATATTCGCCCATTTCATCCCCTCTGAATTGAAACAGAATCCAACCGATTCGTTCGAGCGCATCAGAGCTGGGAAAACCACAAAACTCCGCAAAAAGCCTGCGAACATCCGTGATCGATCCATGTCCCCATGCAGGCTGAGCATACCGCTCACATCGATCCATCATCAGCTCAAATGCTTCTTCTGGACCCAGTCCAAGGAGGAGTAGATCAAGGCTGGTGGTTTCGTGAAGGCGTCGGCGAATAACTTGCATGAGTCGTTCGATTATGGCCGCTGCTGTCTCAGGCGTCATTCTTCGTTCGAGTCTTTCTCTATTGATCACCTGTGTGATTGTGAAGGTTGCAAGGGCTATCACTTCGAAGGTGAATTGTTTACGGTCCACACCTACCTGCTTAGCCTCCTTCCACATTGGGTCATCTTCAGACGGGTTCTCTAACTGGCGCAGCGCGACCGTAGCCAAGCGTTCTGGGAGGTCGTTCAGCGAAACCTTCACTTTCCCAAGTCCAAACAAGGTTTTCACCCCTTTGATATGAGAGGGTCGATCAGAGACTATCTATCGGGTATGGTCTGGTCCACGCACCCGGCTGGCTTTCCACGAGGTGAAAATGCGGCGGCAGAACTTCCGCGTAGCCGTCATCGCTAATAAGGCTATTTCCACACTCGCCATCACAGTTAAGCGCCTGCTCAATGTGGAGCATCGGATCTGTTGGAGGAGTAAACTCCGCTTTAGTAAAGGTAAGCCTGTTTCCAATCATTCTGCCCATGTCGAACCCTCCCTGTTGCACCTTGATTTTCTTCCCAAACTGCGCCTTTTCCTTGAACCGATCATACATTGAAGCGCGAAAAGCGTAAGTGACACCCCGCGACTCCTCCCTCCGGACAACTCCCGCCAACGTGGAGAACGGTGGCGGCACTGGGGCTGGGGTCCGGTCCCAGCCGCAGCGCCGAGGTGCGATTTCTCATGTTCTGGTCGTATCGTCGCCTACTCGGCAGTTACATTTTAATAAACATCCACCGTGAATCGGGCTCGAAATGGGCCACATGGCTTCTGGAATGTTGCAAAATCGCCGGTTCACTCGCCGACGGCCATCTTTGCCGAGTGAAGCTCCCTGAGCGCAACGCCCTGGAGTCGCCAACTGAGTGTGAGTCTCGATCTCGCGGTTAGCGTTTCTCGAACACGCTCGACTTCTATGGGTTGAACGAATGCTTGGGATAGCGAGTGGCCTCCCGGAACGTATATCCTAAATGAGCATTGGGAATGCATGTCATATGAGAATCAATCTGATTTGTCCGACTTGCGCACAGGCCACAGGAGGAGTGGGCAATTGGTTCCTCGAAACGATCAGGGCAGACGGCCTCTACACAGGCAAGTGCCCGAATGGACACGATCTGCTTATCGGGACACAAACACTGCCTCACGAAATGCTTTTCGAAATCGCCCTAAATGCGATTATCGACGGATACAACAGAGAGGCGGTTTCTTCTTTTGCAGCCAGTATGGAACGATATTATGAATTCGCGATTCGGGTGTTAGCAAGCAAGTCTGGTGTCACAGCGGATGTGTTCACAAAAGCGTGGAAAACTGTATCTAATCAGTCCGAGAGACAGCTAGGCGCCTATGTTTTCCTTTACTTAATAGAATTTGGAACACCTCCGCATTTGATCGGTGAAAAGATGACCAAACTGCGTAATGGAGTTGTTCACAAGGGAAACCTGCCAGATAGAGACGATGCCATTGAATTTGGGAAAGCCGTTCACGAGATTATTCAAGAGGGAGTAAGTCAATTGCGTTCAACGCTCGTCGATCAGGTCAATAAAGTTCTAGGAGAACATGTGAATCGGATCGCGGAAAAAATGGGAACGACTTACCCACGCACTTTTCAGGTGACTTCGACGGCTCTCAACATAATCGACGACATCTCTGCAGGCTATAAATCTTTCGAGCAAATACTCAACGAACGCGGGATTCCTGTATAGCTCTATTGTGTCTGGGAATGCCTGTGCTTTTTCAACGAGGCCAATGATTCTCGCATTACGCCAAATCTCCAAAACGCTTATCGACCACAGATAGGGAATGAAAAGTCGCCGAGTATCCAGGAATCACATGTCAAGCTCCCGATCCAACATAACCATAAATATATCAGCAGGTTAGATGGTTAAGTGTTGTTAGGTGTGGGCAAGCTCTTCAGGTCCAATTCAAATTGCCGTTGTCGAGAGCGCTCTTTGGGGTGCTTTCAGTTTTTCTGTGGCTGGAAACGCAGGCTCCCAGCCCGAGGAGGTGAGGTATGGCCGCAACAAAGTTTACGGAAGCCGAGCGCGAGAAACTCTTCGCGCAGCTCGAAGCGCCGTTTGATCCGGCGCTGATCAAATGGCGCGTGATGCGCACCTTCGACAATGGCCGGAGCGGCGTCATCCTGCCCTTCGCCGATCCGCGCGCCTACACGGACCGGCTCAACGAACTCTTCACGCCGTCGGGCTGGACGCGCGAGTACACGATCTCGACCGTGCCGTCGCTGTGCCGCATGGAGCGGGGCAAGGCGATCGTGACCAGCAAGGTGCTGGTGGCGACCGCGGTGACGATCACGCGGCTGGGCAGCCACACCGGCACCGGAGAAGAGTGGGCGGACCGCGAAAACGCCGTCACGGCGGCGGACGCCCAGGCCTTCAAGCGGGCCTGTAGCTGTTTCGGTCTGGGCCGCTACCTCTACCGCTTCGGGGAGACCCGTGTGCGGCTGAATTCCCGTGGGGAGCCAGTTGCGATTCCTGCCCTGCCCGAGTGGGCGCTGCCACCGGGCATGACCATGACGCAAGCGAACGGACTGGCCGGCGACACGCGCGGACCGGTCGATCAGCGGCTGACGGCCGAGATCGAGGGCTTTCGCGGGACGCTGGGCTTGCCGATCTACGCCGAAATTCTGCGCCGAGCCGGGCACAGCGCCGACGCGCGGACGATTCCCAACGCGGAGAGGCAGAAGCAGACCATCGAAAAGATGCAGGCTGCGGCGCGCGGTTTTGAGCGGCTGCGCAACCTGGCCGAGGTGGCGGGCGACGCACAGTTTTTCGCCATAGCGGAGCGCTTCAAAATCGCGTCGGTCACCGAACTGCCGAGTCTGGCGGCGTTGAAGCAACTGGTCGAGGATCTCGGATCCCTGGCCAATCAGCAGGTCGCCTAGCGGGCGGGGCCAGTTTCGGGCTTTGCGCCTGGAGGAAATCATGGGAGAGATCAGTATTCTGCGTCCGCGGCGCAGCCTTGTCAGTATTCCGGTTGTCGAAGCCGTCTACTGCGAGAGTTGCGCCTCGGTCTCGAACTCCAGCGGGGGATGGTGCGCCCTGTGTGGCAACATCTCCGTATGGCCCCTGGCCGAGTTGGTGCCGCAGCCGCCGAACACCCCAAGCCCCAGGGCCGCACCGACTCTGCAACCAGTTCCTGTCTGGCGTGGCGGGCTGCTCAAGGCGGCGTAATGGAATCAATGATATACGATAATTTATCGCTTGGAGAAGTCAAAGCTTTGATATTTCAGTGTGATTTGCCTGATATTACAGGTTCATTTATGCGATAATCTCTGTGAAAGCTTCACAAGGAGGTCCGCTATGGCTACTTTGGCGACTGCATCGCTCCCCAAACCGGATCTATTCGCCCACCGGGAGGCACTGCGGCTTCCCGCTTCAAAGGTTGTTGAGAAACTGGTTGAGATTGTCGGGCGGAAACTGACCGCGTATATCGGAGGCGTCAAGGATGCGCGGGCTGTCGATCGTTGGATCGCCGGCGGTGAGATCTACGGCAACGCTGAGAACCGGTTGCGGTTCGCCTTCCAGGTGGCGCGCACCTTGAGCGAGCACGATTCCCCTGCTGTCGTGCAGGCCTGGTTGACAGGCGTGAACCCGGAACTGGGAGACAGAGTGCCACTACGCCTGATGCGCGAGAATGAGATTGATGAGGTAGCGCCAGCCATCCTGAGCGCAGCCCGCGCGTTTCTCGCCGGAGGATAGGCCCGTGGAACTTGAAACCCGTCGGCCCGAAGGGCCTGTCTTTCGTCTTGGCCGGCGTCCCGACGCGTGGCAACCGCCCGATTGGTTTCTGGCGCAGAGTGATGGCACCTTCGGCAACCGCTTCGATGATCCAGATGGATACTATCGTGTCCTCTATGCCTCGTCGCAGCGTCTGGCCTGCTTCATCGAAACGCTGGCCCGCTTCCGTCCAGACCTGTCCTTGCTTGCGGAACTGGATGAGATCGAAGGCGACAACGATTTTCTTCCCATGGGAACGCTGCCGCGCGAATGGCTCGCGGGCAGAATGATGGGCCAAGCCACGCTCAATGGCATCTTTGCCGACATCTATGCGGCGGCCTGGGTTGGACTACTGCGCAGAATGCTGGCCGCGGAAGCATTGCGGCTCGGCATACCGGACATCGATCTGAGTACGCTGGAAACGGCCGAACCGAGGAGGCTCACTCAACTTGCTTCAAGACAAGCCTGCCGCATGAACTTTGCCGGCGTTTTCTATCGTTCGCGCTACGGCCACTCACTTGAGAACTGGGCGATCTTCGAGCCATTCCCGCTGGAGAATCCCCTATCGGAGAATCTTCCCGAGGACGATCCGGATTTCCTGGAAGCATTGCGCATCCACGGAATTCGCCTGTCCTGAGTTGG
>Ga0224559_1002189_pt1 | contig 10200 bp, 16 predicted proteins | sample 714S33034metaG_FD_180676 | JGI IMG/M metagenome (GOLD analysis project Ga0224559, IMG submission 180676) | Peat soil microbial communities from Stordalen Mire, Sweden - 717 S3 30-34 | ecosystem: Environmental > Terrestrial > Soil > Wetlands > Peat | place: Sweden: Norrbotten County, Stordalen... | reverse complement strand
ATGACTGGAGGCAGCTATGACATAAGCATCTGGTAGCAGAACACCATGATCTCGATGTCCTTGTCCGTCTCGGTGCGCCGAGAGGATCGGAGCAGGCCGAGAATCCGGCACAAGCCGAGGCAACAGAGGGTGAAGGCCACGGCCGATCATGGTCGCTGGCGGCAGACACTGCCAGCTTAGAGCAGCGATCGAGGTTTTCGTGCCCTACAGCTTCGTGCCGATCTTTACAGAAGCCGGATTTCCAGAGGTTGCCCTTGCGGGCTCACGACGAGGTGGTGGCTGCCATAATGAGCGCGTGACCGCTGCATCGGAACCCTCCGACCCGCTGTCAGAGGAAGCACCTGGTCCTGAAACACAGCATCGAGATGTGTCCGGGGGTCGGCTTCGCCCAGCTGTTTTCGGGGCGATGGACGGTCTCGTCACGAACGTTTCTCTGATGGCAGGGGTGAGCGGCGGGGGTGTCCTTCGACACGCGGTGATTCTTTCGGGATGGGCGGGGCTCGTAGCCGGAGCATTCTCGATGGCTACTGGCGAGTTCACATCTGTGAAGTCGCAGAACGAAATGGTGGAATCTGAAGCAGCGGTCGAGCGCGAGGGCCTAGCCGCCAATCCACGAGAAGAACGAGCGGAGCTGGCGGCATCGTTGGTTCAGAGGGGCGTTGCACCGGCCTTGGCGAACGAAGTCGCCGCGCAGATGTCCGAAAACCCCGACGAGGCCCTTCGTTTCCACGCGCTGGAAGAACTCGGCGTCGATCCTGGTCAACTTGCGTCCCCGTACGAGGCGACGGGTTTGTCCTTCATCTCCTTCGCGATCGGGGCAGCCGTACCTCTTGTGCCCTTTCTTCTTGGAGCCTCCGTTTTGTGGCCGAGCCTCGCCGCGACGGCGGTTGCACTTGCCTTGAGCGGTGGAATTGTGGCTCGCCTTACTCGTCGGCCGATTGCGCTGGGCGCTGTGCGGCAAGTCGCTTTAGCTGTTCTCGCTGCAGGCGTGACCTACGGTGTGGGCCGCGCTATCGGCGCTGGCGTGTCTTGATTTTGAGTCACGCCCTCTCCTCGCTATTTGCACACTCGAGATTGACTGGAAGTCGAATTCAGCGTCGTGCGATCTCGATGCTTCGGATCCGCTAGGAAGGTCATGCGATATGAAGACTGATCCGCTCTGAGTTTCCTGGAGAGACTCCGCTTCTTTGGAAAGGATGGAGTCATGCCAGCACCGAGGAACTACCCGTCTGGCTGAGGGATCATGCCGCCCGCCTGGTCTTCGAGACCAGTGAGGAGTCCGGTGAGGTCGCGGTTCGGTAGGGATCTGAGCCCGGTTTCGCCTACGGTTCACCACCTCGCCAGCTCCCTACCCAACCGCGACCCACGACGACACGTCATGGTATTGCGTGCATAGGTGCCGATCCCTGGGCGGCGACCCGTGGGGAGCAGAAAGCATGCCGAGATCCGCCAGGGTCGACGAGCACGGGCGCTGGACCGTTCAAACAGCACAAACGTTGCCTGAGGCGGCACTATGTTCGTTCCTGCTTGCCTCGGCCAGCAAGTCGCTGGATCGTCGCCTGACCCAGTTCGTCTGGCGGCTCTGACATCGCTTCAGTCGGTTGTCCAGGAGGGACGGCGACACTCTGGTCGAGCTCGCCGACCACTATGCCGTCTTTGATGTGCACGGGCGCCCTGATGAATAGTTGGAAAGCCGTTCACACTCGGAGCTACACCAGGAAGGGGTCGAAGTGCTCGGAGTCACCAGCGCTGACCACTCCTACTGTCGGGCGCCAGCAGCCGACTCGGTCGTCCAAGCGAATGCCACCTTGACTATGCACGGCTCGCCGTCTCACGGACGAACTAGACGACCGCCGCGCCGGAGGCAAGCGAAACAACACCGAGCATGCATCGAGAACTGAGGAGCCACGCCGGACTAGCTAGGCGGATCGGTCATATGATGGCTCCCGTGCCCGCTAACGTTCCCGCGGGGACGGAAAACGTTGGTTGGCGCGCGGCGGCCACGCGAGCCTCCGGGAACATCGTTCGCCACCGGGTGACGATGTCAGCCGGAAGTCTCGCCTACCACTGGTTCTTGTCCATGTTCCCGGCAGTCATCGCCATTCTCGGATTCCTCGCGCTCGTGCAGATTGACCCTCATGGCGTGACAAGCCTGACGCACGCCATAGAGAAAGGACTGCCTTCGGGCGTTTCGGGAGTCTTCACTAGCGCCGTAAAGGCGGCGAGGACGCGGGAGTCTGGCTCGGTCGTGGCCATTGTCATCGGACTTGTGGCCTCGATCTGGAGCGCCTCAGCTGGCATGTCCGTTCTTCAGCAGGCGCTTGACATTGCCTATGAAGTTCCGGTCGATCGGAAATTCCTCGCCAGGAGGGTCCGGTCTCTACCACTCATGGCGGCGACCCTCGTGCTGGGCGGCGCTGGGGCTGCGCTGATCGTACTGGGCGCGCCGATAGGAACTGGGATCGAGGGACATTTGCCTCTCCATGGGACCGCTTTCCTTGTGGTGTGGACAATCGTGCGATGGGCGATGACGCTCATAGCAATCTCCGTGCTTTTCTCCATCTTCTATTACGCTGGTCCGAACAGAGAGACGCCGAGGTTGCGATGGGTGAGCGTCGGTGGAGTGCTGGCAACCCTCATCTTTATCGCGGCCTCCCTCGGCTTCTCGTACTACGTGACCAAGTTCGGTTCTTACGGGAAGACGTATGGCACCTTCGCCGGCGTCGCCATCCTTATCTTCTGGCTGTATCTGACCGGCTTGGCGGTACTTGTCGGCGGCGAGATCAATGCGCAACTGGAGCGCCAGGCGGCCGCAAACGAATGAACCACGTAACCCGGCCCTTCGGCCATTCGAATGTTTCTCCCCCGGCTCAACCCGATCGGGACACTTCTGGAGGCGAACGCGTGATCTTGCTTGTGACTCGACAAGCGGACCGGCAAATCGGGCATGCGGGCAAGATGGTTCTGTGCCGGACGCCGAGATTGAGCAGCAAGGCAGGCTTCGCTTCGGCGCCGACGACGGTCGCTAAGGTGCCGATCTCGCCCGCCAATCGTGCTCCTCACCCTCGGCGCGCCCTGGAGGATCGTCGACATGGAACGTCTGTTCAATGCGACCCTCCTCGCCGTTGGATTTCATCAGCAAGCCGAAGAGCTTGGGGCTGTTGAGCCTGCGACCCCCGACACTCTGTCAGATGCCCACCGTGCTTTCCTAAGTCACAATGCCTACGACACGAGTTGTTGTGAGGCGTTATCTGAGGGACTCGTCATTTCTAATCAGCCCGTTCACCTCTAGTGGGGCTGATTGCAAAGGCAATGATGCCCATGCCACTGCATCCAGTCGGCCGTTGGCGACGAGCCATGCCAACGACTCCTGGATCGCCTCGAGGGAAGTGTAGGTCGGGTTGTATCCGAGCAGACGCCTCGTCTTGTCGATGCTCATGGAGGGACTGTGTGCGATGTGGTCCCACGTAAGCTGGGCGGCAGCTTCGGTTACGGTGTCGCGCCAGACCTCCCAGGCAAGTAGGGATAAGCGGCTCGGTTGGCCCAAGAGCTCAGCGATAGCCTCCGCGTAGCCTCGGAGCGTGATCGCACGCTCGGATGTCACGTGGAACGATTCGCCCGACGCCGCTTCCGGACGCTCAATTGCCAAAGCGAACGCCTGGGCTACGTCGTCGGCGTGCACGTGGTGCAGCGTCTCCATTCCGAGGTTCGGGAGTGCGACCTCCTGGCCGGTCGCCAAGCGCTCGAACGTCGACAACTCGACGTTCCCGGCAGGGTTCACCGGCACCCACCCCGGTCCGACGATGTGACCTGGGTGGAGCAGCGCCACTGGCAGGCCTCCGCCCCGGCTCTCTTCCAACAGGAGCTCCTCGATCGCCGCCTTGGCCTTCCCGTACCGACCGAATGGCCGACGCGGGGCATCCTCGGTCGTCGGCACCACGGTGCTCGGGCCGTGTACCCAGATGCTCCCGCAATGGACCAAATAGGTCCTCTTGGGCCTGAGCGCCTCGACAAGCTGCCAGGCTGAGTCGGGCTCGAAGCAGATGAGATCGACCACCGCATCGGCCTCGAAATCGGCTACTCGTGGACCGAATGTACCAGCCGCGTCCTCAGCATCCCGGTCCACAATGACGTTGGTCACCTGAGTCCAGCTCGCATGCTCACGGTAGTAGGGACGCGCGTGTCGACTCAGTGTTACGACATCGTGGCCCGCACCCACCAAGCGAGGGACGAGATAGCCACCGATGTGGCCTGTTGCTCCGATGACCACCACTCGCATTTGACGCCCCACAGTTCTCTTCGGTGCTCGGCCGGGCTAATAACCTTAATTCCTAACATCTCCGAGGCACGCGTGACCACATGTTCTCAAGATCCCTAGTGCTCTCAACGCCGCCGTAACGATCTCATTCGACAGCCTCATCGCTCGAAACGGTAGTGAACAGGCTACTGATCGTGTTTGCGAGCGCATTAGACGCTAAGCATTCTTGGCCCAGCCGCTCGATCGCGCTTGTTGCAATCTGAGGTGCCGGACGTAGATTGGCCAAGGGAGGTTGACCATGAACTATCGAAGCCTGGGTAACATCGGTCTGCGACCTGGCGTCGTTGCCCTCATCCCCGAGCGGTGCGGCGTCGATCAGGCCTGACATGTGCTGCTCACAGGCCTCAATGAGGTAGGTCTGGCGTTCCGCACGGAGAGAGCCGACGCAGGTCCGCTCCCGTAGGCATCGTCCCCCACTTCGCCCGGTCTCAACGACTCGCTGGCACGGCGAGAATCGATCCCGATTCCATGTTCCCATGCCCCCGCTCCGCCCTCAGCGCCTGAACGACCTACGCACCCTGAAGCAAGGTTAGGTTTGTCCATCATGATCGAGCGTGCGAGGTTCGGACGAACCGGTCACCTAAGCACTCGAGTGATCTTCGGCGGTGCGGCGCTCGGCTCGGCAAGCCAGGAGACAGCTGATGGCGTTCTCGAAGTGCTTCGCGAGTACGGCGTCAACCACCTCGACACCGCCGCCAGCTACGGCGACTCCGAGCTGCGGATCGCGCCCTGGCTGGCGGGCCACCGTGACGATTACTTCCTCGCGACCAAGACAGGCGAGCGCAACGGTGATGCGGCGCGGGGCGAGCTCGAGCGCTCGCTCTCGCGTCTCGGCGTGGACCACGTGGACCTCATCCAGCTACACAACCTCGTGGAGGAGGAGGACTGGGCAGCTGCGCACGCTCCCGACGGAGCACTCGCGGCGCTGTGCCGGGCGCGCGAGGAGGGCCTGGTGCGCTTCATTGGTGTCACGGGTCACGGCGTGAGTATCCCGCGGATGCACCTGCGTAGCCTCGACCGCTTCGACTACGACTCGGTGCTGCTGCCCTACAACTTCACGATGCGCGCCAACAGCCGCTATTACGAAGAGGTCGAACAGCTGCTGTCGGTGTGCCACCAGCGGGATGTCGCCGTGCAGACCATGAAGGCCGTGGCACGCCGCCGCTGGCCGGCGGATACGTCCCGCGATAGGCGGAGCTGGTACGAGCCGATCGACGATCCCGGTGCCATCGCCCGGGCCGTGCACTACGTGCTCGGAAGGCCGGGCCTCTTCCTCGACTCCTCGAGCGACTTCCACCTGCTCCGACACATCCTCGAAGCCGCCTCGCAGCCGGCACCGGTGCCGTCGGATGACGAGATGACGGACGACGCCCGCTCGTTCGACATCACCAAATTGTTCGACGACGCACCGTAGGGCGTCCCGTCCGAATATTCGACGCTGGACGGGGTGCTGTGCACTACCCGAAGGCCAACGCGTCCTGTGCGTGCCGAGAATCCATCCGACCAGGTCACGCTACGAGCCGGTATTCATGAATGGGGCGCCGAGGATCTCGTTTCGTACTGCCAGTCGGAAAATGTGCCGTCCGGCTGGTAGTGGTCAGTACGCGCCAGTCCAGGCCAGGTAAGTCGGCAATTCCGATGAAGTCAGATGCTGCCTTGTTATGTCCAGTCCGGCTAGAGGTAGCCAGTATGGCCAGGGTTTACGGGCCTGTTTATCGCCACGATACGTGCAGAGTGAATCACGGATCACAAGAGACAGCATCCAGGTGCCAACGAAGAACACAGGGCATCGCGAGAAGGAGCAAGACGGAGCCTTCAGTCTTCGAGAGACAATGAAGCGGCTTGGGCCTGTTGACTTTGCCCCTAGACGTTCGTCAGGGTGATTTCTGCCACGTGCTCGGCGAACGCTTCTAGCCGCTGATATTGGCTCAACCCGATGCGTTCGTCCACTTTCTGAAACTCGCCAGAAAGAAGTTGCAGTTCTTCCACATTCAGGACCTTGTTGGTCATAGGGAAGAGCAAATAGTCTTCCTTCCAAATGTGATTTGGGTACAGCGCCGCGATGCCCCGCAGCGCGCCGATGACCGTCTCTTTCGCGCTGGGTTCTCCTTCCTGGTGAGCATCCACTGCGTCTACCAGTTCTTTGACGAGTGCCCTGCCACGTGCATGTTCTGCCGTCAACGCTCCCACCGGACAGCCTTGAAGAGGCACGCCTTTTTTGCCTAAGAGAGGGAAGAGAAGTAGTTCCTCCTTGCCGTGGTGGCACTGATCGGCGAAGGCCCGCATGAATTCAACGATGTCCCTCAGCAGACCCACATCTACCGCTTGACCTGCATCAAGCTGATCAGCCAGTACCGGCACGGCGCCGATTACCTTGGCAATCACCCGATGCTCTGCTTCGAGCATTTCGGTTGGACTGTCCGTCACCATGTCGGGCCCCTTCACATTCCATTGCTGCTTGGCTCAACGTAGCTGCTCTCGGCTTGTCCAACAGGCCAGGGTGGTCGAAATCAACCCCGACCTCGCGGCCCGTGCCCGACCGATGAACAACGTGTCGACCTCGCTGATCTGCTTCTCGATTGAGTTCCGGTCTCTGACGAGCGCTCTCGATCTGTCATGGTGCACGAGGTCGGTGTCGGCGACTGGCCAACCGCAGGGATAACCACGCGCAGGCGCCAATCCGACCTGCGGAGCTGGATTCCTTTGCCCTTTCCCGCCGGGCCAAGCGTGTTCGAGTCCACGTCTCCCGTCTGTCTTGTCAAGTTCGAGCCTTGCCTCATGTCGCCGTCAGCACGGTGGAGCAGGTCACCTTCGCCCGACACCGGGTACGGCTAGAAATACCGACATCCAATGGGCACAAGAGAGGTGAGCAGGATGCCACACGCGATGCTTTCGGAGGTCGCCGGGGCGATTGATATTCAAGTCGGCGCCGTCGTATCGCGCGTAATCTTTCGCGACGACCGAACTGAGGTCACGGTCTTTGGCTTTGACACCAGAGAGGGTCTCAGCGAGCATCGGGCATCCCGGTCAGCCATCGTGCAGATTGTCAAAGGCCGGCTCGAGTTCTTCGCGGACGGTGAACAACTCGACGCGGGACCCGGCTTCTGGCTGCACATGGAGCCGGGAACGCCCCACAGTCTCACCGCGCGCGAGCCGACCACAATGCTCCTGACTCTCATCGACGCTGAGTGAACCGACCGATCGGTTCATCTGGCCTGGTCGGTGCCACCGTAACGTCCCGGCGAACCGCGACGAAACGAAGGATCGGATCGCTTGTCCTGATCTGCGCCCGGCCCCGCTGGTCTCCTCCGGCGTCTGCGGTTAGTACCCGAGGATGCACAAGCAAGACACCACCGCCAAGCGTTGGCGAACCCAATGTCACGTCAACCCTTCTTGGCTGGATTCCCGGGGATTCTCAGCTCTGAAGGTCTTTGCTGTGCCCAGCGACGGCCGGCCGGCCTTCGCTCACGCGCTGCCACTGCTGCCTTGGACGCCTCTAGCTTTTGTAGGAGCGCCGTAAAGGTGCGTACCTCGCTCGGTTCCCAGTCAGCGACGAACTTGGCGAAGCGCTCTATGCCAATCTCTCGGAGCCGGCGCACCTCCTGATCACCCTCTGAGGTAAGGCTGACCAAGCAAGAACGGTGGTCGGCAGGGTCGATGGAGACTTCCAGGTAACCGGCATCTTCCAGGCTCCGCACCCGGCGCGTGACGAGGGAAGGGTGCACCTGCTGCAGCTCGGCGATCTCTGATGGCCGGACTTGCTGGCGGGCGGCGACGACTTCCAACAAGCCGAGGGTGCCGGCCCCAGGGCTGGTGCGCCGGGCGCGTTCGAGGCCCCCCACGAGAGTGAACAGGGCCCCCACCATCAGCGCAACATCGCGCTTGCTGGGAATCATGACCCCATGGTAGCTTAGTTGATAGAGTCAATCAATGAACCCGCGGGAGCGATGACACTGAACGAGATGACGCCGAACGAACAGTTGGGCGGAAGGCCTGCAAGAGAGCCCTTTCTCCATATCCCCGTACCGTGGGTCTTTGTCTTGGGCTACTTGGTCGGGGCCGGCCTCCAAATGCTGGTACCTGTGCATGTGAACTCGTCGGCCTCATACACCTTGCAGGTGGCCGGTGGTGTCACGGTGCTTGTCGGGATCGCGCTGGCGACGTGGGGTTGGTCGATGTTCAAGCGGGCGGGCACCTCAAGGGTGCCTGGCGAGACGTCGATCGTGTTCGTCACTTCCGGCCCTTACCGCTTCACGCGCAACCCGATGTACATCGGCCTGGCCCTCGCCTACCTGGGAGAAGAAGGAGCGCTGCTCCAAGTCTGGCCCCTCCCCCTGCTGGTGCTCGTGCTCGCGTACGTCAACTGGTGCGTCGTCCCCGTTGAAGAAGCAAGCCTGAAGGCTTTCAGGGAATATGGCGATTACTGCTCCAGGGTCCGGCGTTGGCTCTAGACGTGCGTTCCGCGCTGGGCACCGATCGACGCCGGACCCTATGGGCGCTCGTCGGCGTGGCCGCGCAGGTCGCGTTCATGGCCGGGTGGACCATAGCCGAAACTTGGCAGGGGCCTCGCTATAGCCCCATCAGTGACACGATCAGCGACCTGCAGGCAGCCACGGCTCCCCACGTATGGTTCCCCATCGCGTGTTTCGCCGCCGGCGGCCTCGGCACGTTTTGTTTCGCGGTGTTCGGGTTGCGCCCAGCGCTGGCAGGTGCAGGAAAGGTGGCCGCGCAGGCTCCGTGGATGCTCGCGATTTCGACGCTCGCCCTCGGCAACTCGTTCCCGCTCATACCTTGTAGTGCCGCCAACCTCGGGTGCACCCTCCACCGCCAGATCAGTAGCCCCGGCGGCTTGACCGACGCCATAGTGGCGGGCGTTGCCCTCTCGGTACTTGCCTTTACTCCCTCGCCCCTCTGGCAGCGGTTGAGGGTGTTACCAAACTGGCAAAGCGTCAAGTTCGTCTTGGTGCCGGCGCGGGTGGTCTGCCCGTTTCTCTTTGTCCTGGTGGCGGTCTCATCGTTGACCAGCACCGACCAAGGGCTCGCCGAACGGGTCCTGGTCACCAGCTGTGTGGTTTGGGTGGGGGCACTGGCAGTTACCTTGCTCCTCGTCGCCCGCAAGACTCGTCGGCCGGTCCCGTAGAACTTGGAAGTCAGCCGGTTCTCCCCGTTCAACCAGGCGGGGCCCCGGACTTTCTTGCAGGGGCGTATGCGCCAGGAGAGCTCTGAAGTTTCCGGTTCGCGCCCGGCCGCGCACGGGCACCCCATCCCGCCCGCGTGGATAACGGTTCCGTGAACCAGATCTCCTCTTTCCGGCTCCCCTATTCGACGCGCGCCTGCTGCATGGACCGCGCCGGAACGCAGGACGGATCGCTGGTTCTGATCGGCCCGGCACCCCCTCGTCTCCACGGCGTCTGCCGTTAGCCTGTGTGTGAGACACGAGGAAGCGGTGAGCGGCAGGATCGACCTCGAGGCACGTCTAGGACCTGCGCTGACGGCTTGCATCGGCGTCACAACAAGGGGCGTCCTGGCAGCACACTTTGAGCCCAGGAGGCGACGACGCCCGGTGCGGACATTCGAGCGTTTCGGCCCTCACGATCGCTCCATGTTGGCGGTGTGTAGTCGCTACGGCGCGCGGACCCCGCGCCGCTTGATGTCGTTCACGAGCGGCGCGTTGAAGACGTCCGGTTCGGACCACGTCGGACACGGAGTGAGATGCCGGAGTGCGTCGGCGATCTTCCGCTGCTGACTCCACGCGCTTAGAGCCTCAGCGAATAGGTGAGAGGGTCGGCGACCAGCGGTTCCGCCAGTCGATGAGCTTCGCGGTGAGGAGCAGGGCGACCGCGAGGGCGAACTGAGCGAGGCGGTGTGCAGTCTTTCTGTCA
>Ga0224559_1002186_pt1 | contig 10205 bp, 7 predicted proteins | sample 714S33034metaG_FD_180676 | JGI IMG/M metagenome (GOLD analysis project Ga0224559, IMG submission 180676) | Peat soil microbial communities from Stordalen Mire, Sweden - 717 S3 30-34 | ecosystem: Environmental > Terrestrial > Soil > Wetlands > Peat | place: Sweden: Norrbotten County, Stordalen... | reverse complement strand
GCGCGTGTAGTAGATCACGCCGATGATTCCGCCGAGCAGCATCAGCGCGGCGATCTCGATATGGCCGCCCATCGCCGCCGCGTAGATCATGAAGAACTTCGAGACGAAGCCGGAGAACGGCGGCAGGCCCATGATGGCGAAGCTGGCGAGCGCGTAGGCGCCGGCGGTGAACGGCATCGCGCGACCGAGACCGGCGAGATCCTCGATCCGTTTGCCGCCCGTCCTGAGGATGAAGGCGCCGGCCGCATAGAACAGCAGCGTCTTCATCATCGCGTGGTTGGTGACGTGGAGCAGCGCGGCGTCGCTCGCCAGCGCTGTGCCGATGCCAAGAACGGCGGCGATCTCGCCGATCTGGGCGATGGTCGAGAAGGCCAGCATGCGCTTGAGCTCGCGCTCGAACAGGGCGCGAACCTCGCCATAGATCAGCGTCAGGCAACCGAGCGTCATCAGCACGGTGTTGGCGTCGAGGCCGCTGACCGCGTAGCGCGCGAGCGCAGTGGCGCCGAAGGCGACGTAGAGCACCTTCACCATGCCGAGCAGGCCGGCTTTGGTCAGCACCCCCGACAGCGGGCCGGAGATCGACGACGGCGCTTCGGGGTGAGCGAGCGGCAGCCAGCTCTGCAGCGGAACCAAGCCCATCTTCACCGCGAAGCCGACGAACAGGCAGGCGACGATCGCGGCGCCGGCGAGCGGCGGGATCACGGCGGCCTTGTCGGCGATCGCGGCGAGCTCGAACGAACCGATCTGGGCATGCGTCAGCAGGATGCCGAAGTTCATCAGATAGGCGCCCGCCGCGCACATCAGGAAGTAGACGAGGCCGGCGCGCAGGGCCTTGGGAGTCTGTTCGTGGATGACCAGGAAGTACGAGGTCCAGGTCATCAGTTCCCAGAAGACGTAGAAGTTGCCGAGCTCGTGCGCCGTCGCCACGCCGATCAGCGAGCCGGTCATCAGGAAGGCGAAGAAGTAGTAGCGATTGGCGGTCGCGGCGCGGCCGATGTAGCCGATTGAATAGACGATCATCAGGCAGCAGACGCCGGAGAACAGCAGCGCGAACAGTCGCGAGGCCGGGTCGAGACTGCCGTCCAGGGCGACGACGGCGACGGTGGCGATCGCCAGCAGGACGGCGGCGACGTCGCGCCATGGCGCGGAAGCGCGGCCGATGAGGTAGACGGCGAAGGCGCCGACATAGGGGACGAGGACGGGCGTCGCCCACGGCGTCTCGAATTGCGGCACGCCTTCGGCGCCGGCGAATCCAGCCAGGCGCGCGGCGAACAGCAGGAACGGCGTCGGCCACAGGCTGATGAGAACCGTCAGCGCCGTCAGCGGCCAAGCGATGACCAACGGGGCTCTGGGCGCCGGCGCGAGCTCGACCGGTCGAGCGGCCGGCTCGAGGCAGATCTTCTGGACGACCCGGATGTAATAGACAGCGGCGACGATCGTCGCCAGCGTGCCGGCGAACGCGACCAGCCACTGGCCCTGTTCGATCGCCGCATAGAGGATGATGAACTTCGAGAACGAGCCCTTGAACGGCGACAGCCCCATCACCGAGAACACGCCGAAGCCAAACAGAGTCGTCGCGACCGGCATGCGCGGACCGCTGCCGGCCAGCGCGTTGAGATTGGCCGAGCCCGTTCGGCGGACCAGATGCCAGCCGGCGGCGAGCACGAGGCCGCGCATCGCCGCCTGGTATCCAAGGTGCATCAGCGCCCCGGTGTCGCCCGCCGGTCCGCCGACGCCCAGGCCAATCAACACGTAGCCGAGTTCGGCGACGGTCGAAATCGCGAACGTCCAGCCGAGGTTGGGCAAGCTGAGAAGGGCCGCTATCTCGCCGAGAAGCAGAACGATCGCCCCTATTGCAGCAAGCGTCGTCGGCGACGCCATGGCGATCGGCAAATGGTCCAACATGGAGAGAAGTCCTTTCCTCCGGACGCGTTTCGACCCTCGGCGCTCGAAGTAGCCCCTTCGCCGGAGCAGTTCTGTCGGCTGGCCGACACTTTCGCTGGCGAGGATGCGGCAGGATGGCGCAGGGTCGATTGGACCGCCGGTCCGCCGAGCGCGGCGGCCGACCGCTCAGAGGGTCGTGTGATGCACGAAATGAGCGTGGCGCACGGACTGCTGTCGATCCTACAGTCGCAGGCCGAATCCCATGGGATCGCCCGCATCTCTCGCGTGCGCGTGAAGCTGGGGCGGTTGCGCGGGATCGACGCCCGGCAGCTCCGCCTGGCGTTCGAAGCGCTCGCCGAGGAAAGCCTGGCCGACGGGGCGGCGCTCGATATTGAGGAAATCGCCGCGCAGGCGCGCTGCCGCGCCTGCGGCGCCGTCTGGCAGGCGGCCGACTTCCGGTTCGACTGTCCGAAGTGCGCCGCCGGCGACGCGGAAATTCTCGGCGGCCGCGAACTCTTTATCGAATCCTTCGACGGCGAGCGCGCCGAATCGGATTAGCCCGACGCCTGTCGGCCAGCCGACAGATTAATGTCGCGCATTCCGATAGATCGACGCTCGCGACTCTTTACGCTGGCGGGAAACGCAGAGGGTTGTCTTTTGTCCTGTGCGGCGAAAGAGCCCGTGTAGCCGTAGCGGCGCCGGCGCGAGCCGCCTGCCTCCGTGCGGCGTTCATCCGATCTAACTATCAGCCGTCAGTCTGGGGAAACGACCATGAGCGTCTTACCATCGAGACTCGATCCACGTTGGCGTGAAATCGCCCTAGGCAAGCTTGGCGGAAATTGGCACATGCTCGCGGTGAAGCTGATGATGCAGCGTATCCGCACGGAAGTGCAGGCCGATCCGTCGACAGCGAACGTCATGAAATGCGCTGGCGAGATCCACACTTTCTTTGAAAAGAACCAGAAGATCGCCGGGGCTGACCTCGACCAGATCTTTCATTGACCGAAGCGTCGGACACGGAGAGCGAAAATGTCTAATCAAGGGCTCTACAGCGTCGCAGACGCTTCGAAACTCATCGATAGCGGCCGCGTCCTTCTGGTCGCCGGCGACGAGACTCTGTTGCGACAGTTGCCGAAAGGCACGTGGATCGGCGGCACGTCGACCAACTTCATGGCGCCGACCGGCGGCCTAAACGCCCGCGACAAGGTGTTCGTGAGCGACATCACCGACCAGGTCGAGCGAGCCGAAGTCCGTTCCTACACAGTCGACGGGCTCAGCCACATCGCGGCCGACTATCCCAAGAACGGATTCACAGTCCTAAACGTCCCGGCGTTCAGCGCGTTGCATTCAACTTTCGCAAAGGAGGTTCAGGGTTACGCCGGCGTCTTTGATTCTCCACTATATGGCTGGATCTCTGGCGTCGACGTCTCCGAGATCGGCAAGCGTTCGCCGAAGACGTTCGCCGGCGAGGGAACGCCTCACGACGACCGCGCCTCGGCGCTGCACGTCACACTGCCGCCCGGGAAAGCCGCCAAGATCGATATCATCAACCTGTTCTTTCAAGGCCACGGCGCCGAGATCGAATTCACGGCTGGCGGTTTCGAGTCGACGGGCGACTGCCTGATCGACGGCAAGGCGGGCAATCTCGCCGCCTTCGTCGCGGCGAACAAAATCGACGTCAAGTTGCCGCTGGTCGCCAACTATCAAGGCGCGATGGTGAATGTGTCGTTGCGCGAGGTCGATCCCGCGGCGGGAAAGACGACGTTCTACGCGCCGGTGTTCAAGGGGGTTCAGTACAAATTCGCCGCACCGGTCGAGGACTACATCACGGAATTCATGCGCCGTCTCGCGACGATCAAAACCAATTCGATCGCCCTGTCGTGCAACTGCGTGCTGAATTACCTCTACGCCGAACTTGAAGGGAAGAAGACGGGATCGATCATCGGTCCGATCACATTCGGCGAAATCGCATACATCCTGTTGAACCAGACGCTCGTCTACCTGTCGATTGAAACAGTCGGCTAACGACGTCTGCGACCACGCGCTGCGCCGGCCCGAAGATATCGGCCGGCGCGGCGCAGCTTGCCTCGTCAGAGCGAGAGCGGCGGCGAACAGTTTGCGGTTGTGGCGTCACTGTCGCACGCTGACCTTGAACTCGGCCGCGACGGCCAGAACAATCAAGATCTTCATTGCCGCCCGGCGTCTCCGGTCTCGCCAGTCCGCATGTCGCGAACTGGCAAGATCGATTCGTCGTATCCAACGAGAATGAGGCGCGAGCGCCTGACGACTTACAGTCCGGCGGCGCCGGCCTGCGAGACCGCCATGTCGTCTTCCACCGAGCTCCCCGAAACGCCGATCGCGCCGATGATCGTTCCGGACTTGTCGCGGATCAGTTCTCCGCCGCCGAAGATCGCCAGGCCGCCGTTGGTGACTTCGATGCCGTAGAGCGGCTTGCCAGGCTGGGCAAGATCGCCCAGCTCCTTCGACGACATATTGAAGTCGCGAGCGGTCTTGGCCTTCTTGAGCGAGATGTCGATGCTACCGAGGAAGGCGCCGTCCATCCGGGCGAAAGCCTTGAGGTTGCCGCCAGCGTCGATCACCGCAATATTCATCAGCGTTCCCTGCAGTTGCGCCTTCGCTTCGGCCGCAGCGACGACCTTCTGGGCCTGGGCCAAAGTGAGATCGCCCGGCAGCGCCAGCTTGCTAGCGTCGACGGCGAACGCCGCGCTGGTGAGGGCGAGCGCCGCAGCGGCGCCGGCCAACATGCCCATCAAATGCTTGCTTCTCATAGTCGCTCCTCCGATCGGGGAATTGTCGAAGTCACCTCACAACCGCCGACCCCGAACGCCCCGATGTCGCCGGGATCGGCGATGCTGTTGCGGCGAGAAGGCGCGCGACATTCCGAGGCGTCGCAATCGCTTGCACGCATTGAGAATGGGCGCGTCGCCGCAAACCCGTTTCAGTTGGATTGAGAGACGGATGACGAATCGCGCGGGAAGCCGTGCGGCGCCACTCCGAATTACCGGGGCCCGAGAGCGCTCAGACTTATGGCGCGACGTCCAAGGGTCCGGTCGATTTCACACGTGTTTCAATTTCACTTCTTCGCCAGCGCGAGCGCCACCTTTTGCGACACGTAGCCAAGCGCCGCGCCGATGACCAACGAAATGACGATATTAATAAACGGGTTGTCGAGCGAAACCGTGGTCACGGCCAGCTTGCCGCCGACCAGCGCCAACGCCACGACCGAGGCGAAGCCGTAGAAGCTCGCCGGGATATCGCTGAGCATCGACCACTTGGCGGCGATAACGACGATGAAGACAGTGATGACGACGCCAATGCCGGCCCAGAGCGGCAAACCGAGGGTCGCGCCGAGTGGAATTTGGGTGACCAGCAATAGCAGGACCAGCGCCATCGCCGCGCCGAAGATATTGTGCGTGATGGCTTTGCCGAGACCGGCCTCCTTGCCGCCACAATGGTAGAAAGTCGCCCATCCCACGAACGCGGCCCAAATCTGCAGGCCCATGCCGAACGGCGACAAGAACGCGAATGCGGCGATGCCTCCGAGAATGCTGATGCTGACCGCCAGCGCGGTTATGATATCCATGATGACCCCCCTAGACTGGGGTTGGCGCACAATGGCGCAAACCCTCTCCTGCGCCGGATCCCGCCACCGAGCGCGCGGAGACTGGCGCCTTCGCGCCGTTGGCGCTGTCGGCCAGCCGACAGAGTCAACCGAAGAAATGCGCTAACAGAGTCGTTGCGCGCCGCCGCAGGCGCGCGTTCGTTCGGGGCGACGGCCATGATCCCAGTCAAGATCAAAGATGACGTCTATTCGCTGCGCGCCAACGACTGGGACCGCAGATTGTTCGACGAACTGGTCCCGCTGCCCGACGGCACCAGCTACAATTCCTACCTGATCAAGGGCGGCGAAAAGACCGCGCTGATCGACACCGTCTATCCGCCCAAGACCGCGGTGTTCATCGCCGCGTTGAAGGCGAGCGGCGTCGAGACGATCGACTATGTCGTCGCCAACCACGCCGAGCTCGATCACGCAGGATCGATACCAGCAGTGCTCGAACTCTTTCCCAAGGCCAAGGTCGTCGCCAACGCGCGCTGCTGGCGAATGTTGTGCGACCAGATGCCGCTCGATCGCAGCGCGTTCCTCGAAGCGAAGGACCGCGGCGAGCTTCCGCTCGGCGGCAAGACGCTGAAATTCGTGTTCATGCCGTGGGTGCATTGGCCGGAGACGATGGGCGTCTTCCTCAAAGAGGACCGGATCTTCTTCCCTTGCGACTTCCTCGGCGCGCATCTCGCCGCTTCCGAACTCGCCGTCGCCGACCAAGCCCAATTCGAAGTGGCGGCCAAGCGTTACTACGCGGAGATCATGGCGCCTTACCGCGTTCAATGCCGCAGCGCGTTGAAGCGGGTGGAGGAGCTCGAGCCGGCGATCCTCGCGCCCAGCCACGGCCCGGTTCACTTCCGGCCGAGCGTCATCATCGACCTTTACCGCCGGTGGACGTCAGACGACGTCAAGCCGGAGGTCGTGATCGTCTACGCGTCGATGTATCACAGCACGACGGCGATGGTGGAACGGCTGACCGACAGGTTGATGGAGAAGGGCCTGCCGGTGCGCGTGATCAACGCGGTCGGCCTCGATTCGGGCGTGCTGTCGATGGCGCTGGTCGACGCCTCGACGGTCGTTTTCGCCAGCCCGACGGTTCTGGCCGGGCCGCATCCGAGCGTCGCCTACGCCGCGATCCTCGCCAACGCGCTGGCGCCGAAGACACGGTTCGCGGCGATGATCGGCTCCTACGGTTGGGGAACGACGATGACCGATCTGCTCGCAGAGATGTTGCGCGAGTTCAAGGCCGAATTCTTCGCGCCGGTGCTGACAAAGGGCGCGCCGAACGCCGAGACGTTCGCCGCCCTCGACGCCCTCGCCGAGTCGATCGCCGCCGCCAACGCCGCGCTGACGACGAACGGCTAGCCGCGCCGCCGAGGGCGTCGGCGAAATCGACATCGCCCGGCGGTTGCCGAACACGGCGCGCATCGGCCAACGCGGCGTTGTCGTCGGCCGGCTCGCCCCTCAGCCTCTACGAAGCGCCGCCCGGCGGCGAGCGCGCCTTCGCCCACAGCGCGGGTCGTATCGCCAGAGTCCAGGATGTGTTTCGGCGCGGCGTTTACGCCAGCGCCACAGCGACCAGCCGTGCGCCGCCACCGGTGAAAAGGCGCAACGAACGCCCGTCGCGCAACGTCGCCGTCGAATCGTCGAGCCGAATTTCGATGTCGTCGTATTCGAGCGGCGATCCGTCGAGCGGATGGATCGCCTTGTAGACGGCTTCCTTGCACGCGAAAATCAGACGGCCGATCACGCCGTCGCCTCCGGTGCGCCGACGTTCCTCATCGCTCAGCACGTAAGCGACGAGATCGGCGGGCAACGTCACGGCCGGCTCGATGTCGACGCCCAAGCCCTTGAGTGAATGCTCTGCGAGCCCGGTGCGCAGCGCCGCCGCCGCGACCGCCCATTCGTCGTCGTGGGCCAGCGATCCGGCAATCCCCGTGGGCCAGAGCGGCGCGCCGGAAGGCGAGCGCCACAGCGCCGCCGCGGCGTCGCTCCCCAGTTCGTTGAGCAATCGGCGCGCGATGATGCGGGCGGCGCCGCTGGCGCGCCGGCGCGGCAAGTTCGCCGCCGTCGCGGCTGCGTCCGGATCGACGAAAGCCGCCTCGTCGCCCGGCTCAATGCGCCGCGCGTCGATGACGACGCCAAAGCGCGCCACGGCGGCGCGCAAGGATGCGAGTTCGGGACCGCCGCTGCGCGCCGCCAGATCGGCCATCGGGCGCCGCGTTCAGTGCGACCCGGCGGCCGCCGATGCGCGCCGGCGCACCAGTCTGGCCGGATTGCCGCGCCAGCGCGAATGGGCCGGCGTGATCTCGCCCTTCATCAGGAACGAGTCGGCGCCGAGGCAGGTGTTATCTTGCATCGTTACGCCGTAATGGACGAATGCGCCCGGGCCGAACGAGCAGCCGGCGCCGATGCGCACGTAATCCGACTTGAACACGCCCTCTTCGAGCGAATGCGACTGAATAACCGACGCTTGATTGAGGTTCACGCTGTCGCCGATCTCGACCAGCGTGCGCTCGGAGAGAATGCAGCCGTCGTCGAACACTTTGCGGCCGATTTTCACTCCGAGCAGACGGGTGATCAGATTGCGCATCGGCGTTCCGGCGAAGAGCGCGGTCAGTGGCGTGTCGGAGAGTTTCCAGTGCCGCTCCACCGCCCAGAACGCCAGATCGTAAACCGTTGCGATTTCCGGCTTCAGGCGGCCGAAACCGAGCGAGGCGCGCTCGACCAAGATATAGACGCCGATCGCGCCGACGGCGGCGACGCCCGCGGCCGCCGTCATAGCAGGGAAATTCGTCGCGCCGAAAACCGCCGTAGTCACGCTGATGACGTAGAGCGCGAAGAACTCCACAAACCAACGCGAAACGAGCAGGCCCGCCATCGTCGCCAGATTGTGGCGCGTCTTCCGCTTCACGCGGCGGCGGCGCTCGGCGGCGTCGATGCCGGCCAGCAGTTCGAGGTCGCGCGAAGCCGCGCGCGGAATCTCGAAGCACGGCGAGCCGAGCAGGCCGACGTTCTCGCGCAGCGGCCCGTCGATCGGCGCCATCACCTTGGTTGCGAGCAGGCAATTGTCCCCGGTGCGCGCGCCGGGCGGCACGTAGACGTCAGTGCCGAGGAAATTGCGCGCGCCGACTCGGCAGGCGTCAAGCTTGAAGGCGTGGCTCGACATCGTGACATTGCCGAGCATCAGCCCGTCGGAAGCGATCGTGCCGGCGCCGACCATGCAGAGGAACGGATTGTTCTGGGTCTGACTGCTGCCGAAATTCGACCCGGCGCCTTCGCTTGAGCCAAGGCGCCAGCCGACGAAGCGCAAATAAGGCTCGATAAACACGCTATCGCCGAACAGCAAGTTGAAGGCGGCCGAATTGCTGAACGTATCGACCAGCCGTTGCATGGCGTGGTGGAAGCCGTAGAGCCGATAGAGCCGTCCTTCCTGCAGAAACGTGTTGGCGAGACGCGGCACGGCGTAGACCGCCAGCAATCCGATAGCGAGCGAGGCCAGATAGAAGGCGAGCGAGGTCGCCAAGGCCTGCGGCGCCAGCGCCTCGGCCGCCTGCCAGGGCGGAAGCGCGACGTCGCCGCCGCAATTCGCCCAGGCGCCGATCGCATAGGTGAAGAGCGCGGCCGACAGCGCGCCGACGACGGCGAGAGAGACGACCAATTGCGCGGCGGTGAAGAAGCCGCGGCGCAGCCGATTGGAGGAGGCTTCGTCCGACAGGCGGAAATTGTTGGTCGTCTCTTCCGCCGGCGAGCCGTGATAGCGCTTGCCTTCGGGCACGCGCTGGCCGCTTTGCAGCGACGACGCGTGGCCGAGCTGGGCGAAGTCGCCGATCGCCGAGCGAATGTCGAGTACGCTGGCTTCGCCGACATAGGCGTATCTGCCGATGCGGATTTCGTCGATGTGCAGACGGTTGCCGAAGACGGAATAGCCGGGCAGCAACGCAGTTCTGGCGATCACGGCGTTTTCGCCGATCACGAAGAGATCGGCCGCGACCGGCACATTGCGCGAGGCGACCACGGCATGGCGGCCGATCTTGGCGCCGAGCAGGCGCAGATAGAAGTTGTAGAGCGGCGTGCCGGCGAAAGCATTCGCCGGCGCCGACCGCACCAACAGCTTGACCGCCCAGAAGCGGAAATAGGCGAAGCTCCAAAGCGGCGCGATCTGCGGTCGCACGCGCCCGAGCAGCAGCCATTTGGCGGCGATGGCGAGCGCGTTGAGGCCGAAGAACCAGGTCGCGGCGACGACCAGGGCGCGAACGTAGAGCGCCAGGGGCGAGTCGATCGCCGCATAGGTCCATTCGACGCTCGCTTGCGCAAGGCCGACTCCCGCCGCGCCGAGGACGACGTAGAACGCCGTCTGCAGCCCGCCACACAGGAAGTATGATGCGTCCGAAGGCTTGTAGTCCGGCGCGATAGCCGGCTCAGCCGCCTCGAGCGGCCGCTCAGCGTCGATCGCCAGCGCCAGCCGGCGGACGTTGCGGTTGGCGTAGACGTCGCGCATCGCGACGCTCATCGACGGCGCGATCTGGCGAATCTTGGCGCAGAAGCGCGCCATCAGCAGCGAATGTGCGCCGTAAACGTTGAAGAAATCGCTTTCGACCGAGACTTCGTCGAGACCAAGCGTTTCTGACAACGCCTGGCACAACGTGCGTTCGGTTGGCGTATTCGGCGGCGTATAGCTTTCGCTGAGGCAGCCGCG
>Ga0224559_1002185_pt1 | contig 10205 bp, 12 predicted proteins | sample 714S33034metaG_FD_180676 | JGI IMG/M metagenome (GOLD analysis project Ga0224559, IMG submission 180676) | Peat soil microbial communities from Stordalen Mire, Sweden - 717 S3 30-34 | ecosystem: Environmental > Terrestrial > Soil > Wetlands > Peat | place: Sweden: Norrbotten County, Stordalen... | reverse complement strand
CATTACCACCCCTCGCTTCACGGATTTCGTGCGCGAAGTCAAAGAAGAATTCAGGAGGCTGTAAATGAGCGACAAAAAGGAAATCGAACTTCTCGTCTGTAAATGCAAGGACTGCACCCATTGGGAGATCGGCCGGGAGGTGCTGATCTGTAAGACCTGCGGCCTGACCCTCCCCGCCAAGATCACCGTAGACGAACACCACATGCTCCACTGGAAGAAGCACGAGCGCTAGCCCAGAGTTTAGCGCCAAGATTTGAAGGTAGCGCCGGTCTCCAGACCGGCTATGGCGTGGGCGTCCTCGCCCGCGCCAGTCGTTTATTTCCCTTTAGACGGCTGTCACGATTGTGCTTCGGCGGCGCTGCGAACCGCCGCCGCGTCCGCAATGTCCTGCGGCCTCCCAGCGGCCAGCTTCGATGCGATGAGGTCGGGCGCGGAGATGAAAAACGCCTTAAGGCCGCTCATCGGATCAATCACGCCTTCCACACGCCGCTCCCAGGCAGCTTCAAAATCGACGCCGGGAATCTCAGGCAGAATGTCGAAGCCGTGCGGATCGCGCCCGAAACGGAAGAAGCTACCGCGCTCGGCGAAGTCTTCTGGCCGAATGCCCGCAAGCGGCGCGCCAAACGAGGCCAGCGCGGCGTAGGTTGCTTGCGCGTTGGCGGGGTCCGCTTTGATAAAAAGATCAATGTCCTTGGTAAAGCGTGGCTGCGCGTGATAGATCACCGCATAGCCGCCCACTATCAGGTATCTAACGCCATGGACATGGAATGCGGACAAAAGGTCTTTGTAATCTTGGACCATCCGGCTTGATCTCCCAACCTTTCAGCGCGCAGGCAGCCTGGATCATCTCCTCGACCGCGTCCATCCGCTCATGCACGGGCCGGCTCTGCCAGTAGCGATACTCGTCAGCCTTCATCTCCTCGAAGCTCGTGTACTTGCGCAGGATTGCGTCCATGCCTCTATTGTTTCACCGTCCGGCTGCCAATTCAATGCTTCATTCTTCAGGCCAATGTCAGCACGTTAGCCGCGTAAGCCTCCCCGGCCAGAGCCTGAATTCCGCGGTCCAACGTAACAAGAATGGCGTTGTTTTGGATCGCAATGCCAAGCAGCAGAGCGTCGGTAACCTGGCGGTAGCCTTGCAGCCGAGGCGCAATCGGCCGGATCAACTCCAGCCAACTGAGAGAAACCGGCAAATGCGCAACGTTGGGCAAGGATGCAATCTCTTCGAGCATTCGCAGTGCATTCGCTATTGATTTCTTCCCGACCAGGGGCGAAGCCGCGATGCGCACAAAACCAGCCTCGGTCACAGGGCAAAGCAACAAGCGCGCGCTGTGGCAGCCCAACAGCCAGTTGGTAGCCTGCTCATATGCGATGTGTGCCGGATCGCTCAACGCAACCCAGATATTTACATCGGGCAGGTAGGTTTTCAAATAAAGTCCTCCAGAGCCTCTTTTACCATTTCTGTCGTGATGACACGCCCGCTCGGCGGGAAGATTGGAAAGCCTGCCGCGGATCGCTGAAATTCCACTGGCTTGTCGGGTATGCGGGCGGTTTTCTCGACCTTGCGGATCAGATCGGTGATCGCTTCGCCGAGGGTAATCCCGTTGGCGTCCGCATAGACCTCGGCGAACTGCCGGGCGTCGTCGGCGAGATTGACGTTAGTTCTCATACTGCTAGTATGCACCGGTTCGACAGGACGTGCAAGACATAAAAATGCGTGCCAAGCAAAGTATCTTGCACGCAAAACTTTCATAGTACAGCCGAGAGAGTAGACGGTTTCAACCAAGCCATTTGGCTTTGATGCAACCAAACGATCAGACCCTGGCCGGTTGAAGTTTTGTCATAGCCTCGGAGTAGAAAAAATCCACTTCTTCATCGTAGAAAAAGATCAGGCGATCTTCTCCCATCTGATTAAGATCTTTTCGAGTTGATAACTACTTCACAATAGCCGGAAGAGTGTCGGAAAGGATATGTTTCTGGATGCGGTCTCGAAAGCTACGCCGAACGGGATGTATCTGGATGCACCATCGTCCATAGTAGGGATTTAGATTTGCGGGCCAGTCCTTTTCTATGTATTTAACGCTCAAGAACGGATACTTTTTAAAGTGAACCCGGTCGTACCAATCCTGAACGAAGATCAGTACGAGCTCGTTAATCTGCGGTGCAGAAATCAAACCAGTGGAGATCTTCTCGGCGCCAATAGGAAATGAGAGGGAGTTCGGAATCAGTGCTTTTCTTTTTGTCGGAATCAAATACGGCTTTGACGTTACGCTCTCGTCCACGAATCAACCTCCTTCAAAATATAATGAATGTCCCTGCCGCAAGCAGCGGAGAATCAGCCTCGTAGAGATTAGAGATTAGCTTAAGCAACTACCAATCGCTTGAGCGTCAAGCGGTCCCGGCGAACCTGGGCAAGGTCGTACTGGGCCTGTTGCGCCAGCCAGCCTTCTTCCGTGCCTCCAAAGACCAGAGAGATTCTGACCGCCATCTCAGGGGATATGCCGCGCTTCCCGTTGACCAGTTCGGAAAGCGTGTTGCGCGTCACCCCCAGGGCGGCGGCGGCATCCGTGATGCTCATATCGAAAGGCTCAACACATTGACGCAAAACCACGCCTCCGGGATGTGGTGGATTTTTCATAATCATGGCTTGGTTCCTTTCAGTGGTAATCGACAGAATCAACATCCTCCGCGTCGCCATCAAAGCGAAAAATCACCTAACCATCGCTTGGTATTCAGCACCTGCCGCTGATCGAGCGCCCAGACCTTGCCCGTTTAGAATAAATCCGCATGCGAACCGGTTCTGACAAGGTAAAGGTTATCGCCGTCAATTTTGTACAGCAAAATCCAGTCCGGTTCAATGGGTCAATCACGATGATGTGCCCAATCACCGCTCAGAGGATGATCTTTATAGAGCGGCGGCAAGGGATCGCCGTCAATCAGGAGTTGAATGGCGGTGCGCAGCTTGACCATGTCGTTTCCGCGCCGCTGAGCCAGCTTCACATCCCGCCGGAATTTGGCTCCAAGAATCGGATTGCGCATCTTCAGATTCCCAGTTCTTCAAAGAGCGCATTGGCGGTCTTGAAACGCTTGCCCTGGCCCTTGTCCGCCGCCTGCATCGCCTTCACCGTGGCCGCATTGGGAACCCGTACCTTGAAGGGCAGAGCCTTTTCCGCCGCCACGCGCACCAGCAGCATCCGCACCGCATCCGAGACAGACATTCCCATTGCAGCCAGTGTCGCAGTGGCATCTTCTTTCACCTTCTCGTCCACCCGGATATGAACCATTGTCGTCGCCATAACATCCAGCCTCTGAGATGCATTGTATCTCAATTTGCGCTCACTCTGCCCCATTCCTATTCCCTGCTCCCTGTCCCTTCCAACCAGCGCTTGGTATTCAGCATCTGCCGCTGATCGAGCGCCCAAACCTTGCCGGTCATCTCGTCGGCGGGCTTGCCCTCACGGATGCATTTATCGAATTCATTCTGAATAGCCTGCATCTTGGCGTCCAGGTCGTCGATAAAACTCAGCGCCAGGGCTTCGGGCGTCATGGGCAGCTTGGGTGAGCCAAACTCCAGCTTGCCGTGATGGCTCAGAATCATGTGCAGCACCAGCGTCTTCAGCCGGGGAGGAAAGTTGGGCAGGCTGTCGATGGTGCGCTCGGTGAGCGCCGTTCCCATCTGGATGTGGCCAAGCAGCGAACCTTCGACGGTGTACTCAAAGCCGATCTCCCAGCTCAGTTCATGCACCTTGCCGATGTCGTGCAGGATCACGCCGGTCAGCAGCAGGTCGCGGTCCAGCAGCGGATAATGCGGCGCAATGCGGTCGGCCAAGGTGAGCAGGCTGACGACGTGCTCCAACAGCCCGCCCAGCCATGCGTGATGAAGCTGCTTGGCGGCGGGGGCCTCGCGGAAGGCCTCGGCCAGCGCCGGATCGGCCAGCATCGTGCTCAGCAGCAGCTTGAGGTCGGCGTTGTGGAAGCTGGCGATAAAGCTGAGCAGCGCCCGCCACAGCACGCCGATGTCCTGCGTGGTCGAGGGCAGCAGGTCAGTCTTATCCACCTCATTCGGCAGCGCCACGCGCAACTGATCCACCTTCATCTGCAGGCGGTCGTCAAAGCGCGAGGCCGAACCGCGCGCCTTCACCACGTCGCCCCTGTCAAAGTCCTTGGCGATGCGCGGGTCAGAGAGCTCCCAGACACGCCCCTCAAGCTGGCCGGTCTTGTCGCCCAGAATCAGATTCAGATAGGGCTTGTTGGACTTGGTGGTGCGCTGCTGCTTGAGCAAAACCAGGAAGAAGCTGTCAAAGAGCTTGCCTTCCTCAAAGTTGGCCAGATCGGCGATGTAGATGTCTTTCATGTGGTTGCCTTTTCAGGTTACAGGTTACAGATGGCAGGTTACAGATGGCAGTTTGCAGTAAAAAATTTGGATTAGGGTAGCATACTGTCCAATGTCACCTGCCACCTGTAACCTGTCATCTGAAGATCGTCGCGGAAATCCTGTGTGAAACAAGTTTACGACTCCGGGCAGCCATTCCGTATAGACTTTTCTAAGCACACCACTCACCCGTCTGCGGGCAAAGAGGATTATTTGGGCTGGATCGCACTTTTCGCTATTGCATTTTCCCTTTCGCTGGACGCCTTTGCCGTCTCCACTGTTGCAGGCATCGCATTGGGAGAACCTTCTTCTCGGCAGCGCTTCCGCTTGAGCTTCCACTTCGGAGTCTTTCAGGCGATGATGCTCGGCGCCGGATGGTATCTGGGCAGCGTAATTGCGCATTTGCTGCGCGGCTTCGACGCATGGGTGGCCTGCGCGCTGCTGGTTCTGGTGGGCGGAAATATGGTGCGCAATGCTCTGCGCGGCCAACAGGAAGAGCATCGCAGAACCGATCCAACCCGCGGCTGGAGCCTGGTTTTTCTTTCCGTGGCTACCAGCCTCGACGCGCTCGCCGTCGGCATCTCCCTGGCAATGGCCAGCATTCCCATCTTTCGCTCGACGCTGATCGTCGGCCTTGTCTCGTATGGCATGAGCCTGCTGGGCCTGGGCATAGGCCAGAAGATCGGGGCCATCTGGGGACGCCGCAGTGAATTGTTCGGCGGCATTGTCCTGATTTTGATTGGCCTCTATTTCCTGCGTCCGGCACTGTGAGCGCACTGCCTGCGAAAGGTAAAATCAAATCCGTGAACAACTCCTTTGAAATCGGTCCCGTCCACGTGGGCGCGGGCCAGCTCTTCCTGATCGCCGGGCCGTGCGTCATCGAGTCCGAGGCTCACGCGTGCACCATGGCCGAAGCCATTCAGCGCATCACCAGCGATCTCAGCATTCCCTACATCTTCAAAGCCAGCTACGACAAGGCCAACCGCACCAGCGTGAAGAGCTATCGCGGGCCGGGTCTCATCGAGGGTACGCGCATCCTGGGCCGCATCGCACGGGACACCGGCCTGCCGGTGCTGACCGACGTGCATGAGCCGGCCCACTGCGAGGTGGCTGCCGAGGCTGTGGACGTATTGCAAATCCCCGCCTTCCTCTGCCGCCAGACCGACCTGCTGGTGGCCGCTGGCCGCACCGGCCGCGCCGTCAACATCAAAAAAGGCCAGTTCGTCGCGCCCTGGGATATGACGCATCCGGTCGAAAAGGTTCGCTCGACGGGCAACGAGCGCGTCTCGCTGACCGAGCGCGGCGTCTGCTTCGGCTATAACACGCTGGTGGTCGATTACCGCTCGCTGCCGGTGATGCGCGCGATTGCGCCGGTGATCTTTGACGGCACGCATTCGGTGCAGCAGCCCTCGGCGGCAGGCGGCGTCAGTGGCGGCCAGCCGGAGTTCATTCCGCTCTTGGCGCGGGCCGCCGTGGCCGCGGGCATTGATGGCCTCTTCTTGGAGGTCCACGACGACCCGGCCAACGCCAAATCCGACGGCGCCAACGCCCTCGACCTAAAGCTGCTCAAGCCGCTGCTGGAACGGCTGCTGGCGATTCATCACGCGGCGAGCGGCGCGTGAGTTTCGGCTCCCAAACGTCAGTGGTCAGAGATTAGTAAAACACTCTGGTGGAGGTTCGTGGATTACCACCCTTGAATCAAAGAACGATTCAAGGATGTGGCCCACCCAAGTTTATCGGATGGTATAGTTTTCAAAAACTTTGGGTGTGCCACCCGCCATTTCCAATCCCCTCAGTGGTGATCCATATCACACTGCCGGTGGCTGCGGCTAATGGAGGGCTGATCTTTTTTTTTTGAGCGCGGCGCGGCGCGGATGAATGTTATCATTTGCACCAAGCAGTGGATCAAGAAATGAATGGAGGAAGTGATTCGCAATGACTAAGAGATGTATTGATTTGTGCGCTGCGGTTTTGTTTTTGCTGTTCATGTTTTCGACGCAAGGACTATGGGCGGAGTTGTCGAAGGCAGATCGGGCGGCCATCAAGGAGATGACTTCAGGGACGCTGTATCTACGCGTGGATCTTCCCTGCAAGTATGTGGTTGGCAACTGGGGCGTGGGACCGGAGAGCCTGCTCGAGGTCAGTCCCACCGGTTACAGCGCGGAACGCAAGCTGGCTCTGCCGACCCGCAAGCGCGAGAGCGTTTACTGGGGATTTTTCCCCAACAGCTCGGTGCGATACGGAAAGCCCAGTTTCGACGGCGAGACCGTGTCCTTGGATCTGGAGGGCGTGTCTCCAAACCATGAGGTGATACTGGACTTCATCAACATCCGGAGTTTGGATGATTTCACCAAAGCGTTCAATCTGGTGTTTTCCAAGGTGGCGCTGCAGGACGAGCATCCGGAGTGGCCGGCGGACGTGCGCGAAGCGATCGCGGCTCACAAGCTGATTCTCGGCATGACGAAGGAGCAGGCCTTTGATGTAATAGGAACGCCTATCAACGTGGTGAAGGGAACGGAAAACGATGTGAAAACGGAGACGTGGTTTCCGCGCCAGGATGTTGGCACGATCATCGAAGTGAAAGTTTGGCATGGATCGCAGATTCAGAGCGCGCGCAGCGGATTTCCGGCGTTGCTGAAGTTCAAGGGCGGCAAGCTGGTCGCCATTGAACAAACGACGCGAACGGTTGATTTGAGCGACAAGTAGGAAAACTTGAAGCGGTGGAATGGGTGATCAAAACAACCAACATGGTGCGCCCAGCGAGCAGGTTGGGCGCATCACCGGGTACAGAGACGGAATGATGTCCTGGTCGTTGTAGCTGGAGAAGGCTTACTATTCCGGGAAAGGACAGAGTGCGGAAATGAAGATCAAGCATATTGGCGTAGTTGTTTTCATGATATGTCCACTGCTTGCCGCCCAGCAACCTGCAAGCCAGCCTGAAGTTTCCGCGAGTCCCCGCGATCCGGCGCAGGAATCTTTGAATACGTCCGCAGCCACATCCGCCGTGCTGGCGGATGGGACACCGGTGGTGTTGCGCGTATTGGAGACGGTTTCGTCCTCCGACGCCTGGGTAGGAAAGCAGATTGCATTCGAGGTGGCGGATGATGTGAAGCTGGGAGAAACCGTGGTCATCGCCAAGGGGTCTCCTGCATTTGGAGCCGTGACGCGAGTGAAGATGACGGAGATGATGGGCGAATCCGGCGCTTTGGAGTTTTCACTGGATTATGTGCGAATGGTCAACGGCGAAGAGGCCAAGTTATCGGCGAATGCGGGCGGAGATGCCCGCAGCCGTGAAGGTGCCGTGTTAACAGCAGCGATTATCGTGTCGCCGGCATTTTTATTTATTTATGGCAAGGACAAGACAATACACAAGGGCTCGACGATCACCGCCTACATCCGGGACGATGTCAAGTTGAAAATCAACGGGGCGGGTGTTTTGCTGCCGCCGGCATCCCTGTCCGCCGCTGACCTGGCCGCGTTGCCGGATGTGGCTTTCACATTCAGTACCGATCCGGCGGGCGCGGAGATCATCATCGACGGAGAAAGCTCCGGGGTTTCACCAGTGACCACGCTGATACGTCCGGGAACGCATCAGGTGTTGGTCAACAAGAAGGGCTACCTGGAGTGGAAGCGGGCGGTTGATATAACGGGGCGCGTCATGCATATTAGCGCCAATCTTGAACCGGCCGGCGTTCATTAAGTAACGGCCAGGACTTTGAGTTAGATTGGGCGGGCAGGTGGCCCGCATGTCCAGGAAAAGTGATCGAGCGGCGCGAGCCGCGCGAACACGAAAGGCAGGGGTATACCGCCGCTGCCGGAACTGTACTTCTCCAAGCTGCTTCAGCCACCCAACTTTATGGGAAGGTATAGTTTTCAATAACTTTGGGTGCGCCACCCGCCTCCTCCCAACTGCCGAATTTCGGATGAATCCTGGACCAGCGCGGGTGGGGCACCCCGGAACTCCATACCTATTGGAGAAACGCTCTAATCTCTTAGTCCCTTGGTCCCTGTTCCCTGCTTCAAGACATCCAGCCGCAGGTGGCTGTAGGCCGCCGGGGGGACGTCGGTCAGCGGCAGCGCGGGGCCTTCCCAGAGCAGGCGGGGCGCGCCTTCGCTGGCTGAGTGCAGACCCTCCAGATGGAAGCTGTGCTTGCCGGCGCGCAGGCCGAGCGAGCCTAGGTCGTAGCGCATGGCGTTGCCTGGAGAGCCGCAGACCTGCGCGAAGGGCGGGCCGGTCCGGGCCACCTCAACGCCGTCGATGACTAGCCGCGCGCCGTCGCGGGCCAGCAGATGGAAGGTGTAACCGCCGTCGGCGGGAATGTCGAGGAAGCCGTCCCAGACGGCGGCATATTGCGTAAAGCCCTGCGCTTCGGCGTGCAGATTGGGCGAGTCGCCGCTGAAGACGGCGTGCTCGGCGGCCAGATCGGGTAGTTCGGACCATGTGCCTGGAAAGATTCGCCAACCAAGCCCGGGCACGACCGAGCCTACCGGCGAAACAGGCTCGCGCCATTTGCCCACGGCTACCACGCCCTGCGCGGCCCAGTCCTGATTGCCTTGCTCATCCGTCACGTGCAGCAGAACGCGGAAGCGGCCAGCGCCGTTGGCCGCGCCGTTCAGCTCGGTGCCCTCGGCGTCAGGAAAACGATGGCGGACGCGGCGGCCAGAGGCTTGGGTGCCGTCGCCGAAGAGCCAGGTGTAGCGCGCGCCGGGTGATTGCCGCGCGGTGAAGGTCACCTTCTGGCCCGGAGTCAAGACCGGCGGGTCCAGCGTGAAGGCCGCCGATGGCCCGTGCGGGGCTGCGAACTTGGCCGGCTGCGCACCGTCATTGATGGACAGCGGGAGGTCCGTATCGCCGGTTGCGCGCGCCTGCCCGTACTTCACATTGTCGAAGGTCACGTCGGTCACCTTGCCGGTGATCGTCGAGTCGGCCAGCGGCGGCTGGTCCAGCGCCCAGATGTTGCGGAAGACAAAGCCGTGCAGGTCCGGCTGCTCGCGCTCAATCTGCACCAGCGAGTACCAATTGTCCAGGATCAGGTTTTCAAAGGTGTAGTTGGAGTGCTCGCCTTTGGCGCCCTTCGCTCCCCAGAAGCCGAGCAGCCCGAAGGTCTGTCCGCAGGCACCGATGCCGCCGTGGAGAATGTCGGAGTCGCGCAGCGTGAAGTTATGCGAGTTGAAGGTCTTCCGCGGCCACCCGGCGCGGACTACGTTGGAGATGCTGGTGGAGAGTACGCTGTTTTCGATCAGGATGTTCTGCACGTCATGGCCGGGGCGCAGCATATCCTCGTCCAGGTAGCCGTCCCAGTTGCCGATCATGGCGAAGTCGTCGTCCGAGGCGCGGATGAAGGCATCGCGCACAATTGCGTCGCCGCCGCCCAGCCAGTCCATGCCGTCCTGGTTGGCGTTGCCGGGATTGCCGCCGATCACCCGCAGGTCGTTATACACAAAGCCAGTCGTATCTTTCATCTGGATCGACCAGGTGCGGGCGCGGACGATGCAGGTGAGGCCGTCGATCTCCACGTTGCGGGCCTCCAGCGCGCCGATGCAATGCCAGTCCGGCTTCTGCATCCAGCCCTCGTCGGTGTTGGGGTCCTGCTTGCCTTCATAAACGATGGTTCCCTGGCCCAGAATCTTGACGTCATGCACCTTCCAAAGATTCAGGCTGCCGTAAAAATAAGAGCCGGGAGCCAGGTAATAGGTCTCGCCGCTTTTGGGGTTCAGGCTTTCGTGATATACGCCCGGCTGGTAGGCGTGAATCACCTGCTTGCGCGGGATCGGCGGCGGCGGCGTCCCGGCAAAGAGGAAGAGCATGGCCGCGTGGTTCAGGAAGTAGCGG
>Ga0224559_1002184_pt1 | contig 10205 bp, 12 predicted proteins | sample 714S33034metaG_FD_180676 | JGI IMG/M metagenome (GOLD analysis project Ga0224559, IMG submission 180676) | Peat soil microbial communities from Stordalen Mire, Sweden - 717 S3 30-34 | ecosystem: Environmental > Terrestrial > Soil > Wetlands > Peat | place: Sweden: Norrbotten County, Stordalen... | reverse complement strand
CATACTAATCGTAGATTAGTATGCGTCTTTGAAGTACAGCTAAACTCGTCTGGAATTCTGGCTTTTTACAATCTTTCTGCAATCCGGATGACACGAATGAAAACACAATCAAGAATTGTTCTGGCCGGGGCGGTTTTGCTCCTTGCCCTGATGGCTCTGCTTGCGGACGGAGCCGTGCGGCGCGAATCCGCCACCTTTGATGAAATCGCGCACATCGGGGCGGGCGTGAGCTATCTGCAGAAGCAGGATATGCGGATGAACGAGGAACACCCTCCGCTGGCCAAGGCGCTGGCCGCCGTCCCGCTCGTGCTGCGCGGGGTGCGCGCCGACTACTCCCACGTATCGTGGAGCTTCAGCGGCAGTGGAATGGCCAAACAGTTTCTCGGCGAATGGGTCTGGGGCCACTGGCTGATCACGCGATGGAATGACCCGATCTCGACGGTCTTCTGGGCGCGCCAGCCCATGCTGCTGCTGACGCTTCTTCTGGGGATCGTTCTCTTTTTCTATGGCTCTCGCCTGGGCGATTCGTGGGGCGGACTGCTCTGCCTTTGCGCCTACGCCACCATGCCGGTCATGCTCGCCTTCGGCCCATTAGTCCTGACCGACATGGCCATCGCGTTGTTCGCCGTGCTGACATTGTGGACTTTCGCAACGATGTGGCAGACGCCGTCGCGCAAGACGGTTCTGCTCTTCGGCCTCGCCTTGGGCGGGGCGCTGCTCTCCAAGTTTTCCGCGGGACTTCTCTTCTTCTGCTTTCCTGCGTTCATCCTCAGCCTCCGCTGGCGTCCTGCGCAGGGCCAGCCGACAGACAAGGCGGAGCTGCGCGCATGGTGCCGTTTGCGCTGGCGGAGTCTCTTCAAGGGCATCCTTGTGGCGGCACTGGTCGTCTATGCTGTCTACTTTGTCCTCTCGTGGAATGAGCCGACCGACCCTCTGGATTCTCTTGGACACAACTGGCCGGCCTTGCTGCTGCGCAGATTGCTCATGCCACCCTGCGTCTACCTGCGCGGCTTGGCAATCTTTGCCTTTACCGGGAAACCGCCTGCTTACCTCCTGGGGCACATGTACGCGCATGGCGTATGGTTCTTCTTTCCAGTCCACTTCCTGCTGAAATCCCCGTTGGCCTTCCTCCTCCTGCTCGTTCTCGCGCTGGCCGTTGGCCTTATTGCGAAGTTTCGTCCGGTACGTCTCGCCGTGATACCGGAAGGGATGGAATTGCATTGGCGGGCAGTGTGGGTCTTTCTTGTAATCTTCACCGGCGCATGTATCCTCAGCCCTTTCCAGTTCAGCATTCGCCACTTCTCTGTTTCCTTTGCGCTGCTGATCCTGCTGCTGGCGCCGTTGCCGCGCGCCCTGAAGCAACTGCGGAGCGCCGGCTGGCCTGCCGCGCGCGCCGGCCTCTGGCTCACAGCCGCCTTGGCGCTGGCATCGATTGCAACGGCCATTCGCGTCTATCCCTACTATCTTCCATTCCTGAACTCCTTGAGCGGCGGCCGACCCGGCTATGACTTGGTGGGCGATTCCAATCTCGACTGGAATCAGGGCCTTCTCGAAGTTGAGAAGATCACGCAGCAGCGCGGCCTGCCCCACGTCTTGATCGACGCGTATGGCTTTTCCGATCCCGTAGCCTATGTTCCTGAAGCGAAAGTATGGAATTGTCAGGAGGCTGTGCCGGCAGATGGCGGCCAGTGGGCCTTTGTCTCCGCCAATATGATTCGACAAAGCCACAACTGCGCCTGGCTGCTGCCGCTTCCGCATGAAGCCCTGGCAGGCGGCAGTATGTATCTCTTCCAACTCCCGCCCGTGATTCCAGCGGCCGGAACCGCCGGCGGTCCGCCGTTGCCGGAAAACTACCACGACTTTGGAGGCCAGGCTATTTTCGGAGATATGCGCCTCGTCTATCTCAATTGCATCCACAATCCACAACAGCTTCAGGCTATCTGGGACCATTTCATAGAAGTGGCCAAGGAGCAGCAGAAAAAACAACAAAATTCAAGGCCCAAGAAATAGGGGCGGGTGGCTCATGTCCCAAAGGATCAAAAATATTGGGTGCCCCAGGTCCGGATTTTCGGACCTGGGATCTATGAACCTCAACCGGTCAAGTGAGTTGATCTCCTATTCCTTGAACGGCACGTGTACTTCCACATAACTTCCTGGTCGCGCAGCGTTAACGGCAGCAATAATCTTATCCGCAACCAGCTTTACCATGGGCCATTGGCTATTCTCAAGCACCACAAGAGCAATTTTGCGGGTCTCCAAGTTTTGCTGATAGCGGATGTTTTTGTCCGCCGTCACCATGACTTCGAAACCGGCTTGCTCGGCCCCGGAAATCAGTTCGCCATTGACAAGCTGATCCCAGCCGCGCGTCCGTGCTTCTACAACAGTATGGCTGGCGAAGAAACGGGCAAGGCCGCGTGGTGTGTTGTTATCGAAAAGAACCAGCATACCAGCCTCGGTTTACGCGTAGGTAGGCTCTTTATCGAGAGAACGAGCCACAAATGCCATAAGGCTGTCGATCTGCTCACGGGTCACCGGGAACTCTTCGATCACCTCTTCAATGCTCATGCCGGCTTCGAGGTTTTCAAAGAGAGTTTTCACCGGCGTTCGGGTTCCTCGCAACACCCAAGCGCCGCTGACTTTACCGGGAATGCTCTCCACGGTGGGACACTGGGACCAATCAAGTGTCGCTGTCGCCATCGTCGTCTCCTTTCTTTCATCGTAACCCCGTTTCCGGTTTTGCTTCATCGATTCCGCAAAGAAAACTCATCGCCCAACGGGCGGCCAAGGTCCGACCACACCTGAAAGCAGTGTGTTCCTCTCATCGGAATAGCGAATCGATGACGTCATCGACGGCTACATCTGCAACAGTCGGTTGCCTGAAGCCAATCCAACTCTGATCGGCCGGCGCATCGAAATCCTCTGAAAACGAGGCCTCCTGCGATTGCTGATGATCGCCAGTGCTGGCGATGCGCCTGGCTTCGCCGCGATCCAGCCAGATCATGCAGCACTCCTCGCAGGAATCGATCACCACATTGCCGGGACCGGCGTAAAGGTGCGCCTCCATGCGGCGATGGCAGTGCGGACATTGAAGGATGCGGCGCAGTTCGTCCTTGTCGTACGCGGCGGGCTTGGCTCCGCTGGGCTGTCCGGCGCTCTCCCGCAACTCCGCGATCAGGTTTTCCAACGCGCCCATCGCCACCAGCATTCCGCCGCACTTCTTGCAGTAGAGGATCGGCGTCTTGGCGAAGACAGCTGGCACCAGCGCTTCGTTGCAGAGCGAACACAACTCGTCGGCAGGCTGATCCAGAACCTGCACGCCGTCATCATTCTTTTCCGGGATAAACGTACTTTGGCAGTACTCGCACCGGAAGCTGACCATATCCGATTTCAGGCGCATGGGAGCGCCGCAGGAGGGGCAGTTCATTGGGGCTTTCCACACTCCGGGCAGAATTTTGCAGCTTGAGGGATTGAGACTCCGCATTCAATGCAGAACTTGGAGGCTCCAGCAACCGCGGCGGGAGCGCCAGCCGGAGCGCCGATCAGCACGGGAGCCGCCGCCGCCGACTGCGCAGGTGCGCCCATCGACGGCTTGAGCGCGTTGGAGAGCACCTGCGCCACTGCCGCGCCCGCGCCCAGGCCCATGCCCATGCCGGCCGCGCCGCTGGTGTTGGCCGCTGACAAATCCAGAGATTCAGCCGCCGCATAGAGCGTGTAGCGGCCCAAGTCGCCCACCATGTTCATGCCGATGCGCTGGTCAAAGACCTTTTGCAGTTCATCCGGCAGCGAGACATTCTCGACGACGAATTTGTCCAGTTCCAGGCCGAGCGCCGCGAAGGTCGGCTTCATCCGCTCGACGATCTTCTCGGCCAGCGCGGTGTGATGGGCGGCCATGTCCAAGAAAGAGAGATCGCTATTCGCAAAGATCTCGGTCATGCCGCCGATGATGGTGTCGCGCAACTGGCCTTCCAGGTCGATGGCCATATAGAGGTCACGCGTGCCGCTGATCTGGTTGAAGAAGGCGCGCGGATCGCTGATGCGATAGGAGTAAATGCCGTAGCAGCGCAGGCGGACGGCGCCAAACTCCTTGTCGCGGATGGTGATCGGCGTGGCCGTGCCCCACTTCTGATTGATCTGCAGGCGGGTCGAGAAGAAGTAGACCTCGGATTTGAAGGGCGACTCGAAGGCCTTGTCCCAGTTCATCAGATCGGTCAGCAGCGGCAGGTTGCGCGTGGTGAGCGTGTGCAGGCCAGGGCCGAAGACATCGGCGATCTTGCCTTCATTGACAAAGGCGGCCATCTGCGACTCGCTCACCGTCAGCTTGCCGCCGTTTTCTATCTCCTGATCCCGCATCGGGTAGCGATACGCGAGGATGCCGTTATCCGGCTCATTCCACGCGATGACTCTGATGAATTGCTTGGCTAGAAAATCTCCAAAGCTCATTTTCTTCTCCGCTCAAAAATATAGCAGACGCCGCGGCCTGCGCGGCAGATGAAGCGACCGAATATGCTCCCAACCCGCTATCGCTCATCGCCCGCGCCTGAATCAAGCCGTCATAGCTGATTACCTTGTCCGCAATCACGGTAACTTTTTGACCCACTTCGAACATGGCAACTTCTCCGATTGCAAAACCTATCAGGCAATACCAGTTCCTGGGTGAAAATTGCGGCTTCCTGAGATTGGAAACCCGCACCTTCGGCGGAAGTCTTCCCGTACCCTCCCCTGCGATATTTTCGTGTACTTGAAGATTATTTTCTCGTCAACATCATGAAACGCAGTTCCGCAACTTAACCGACTCAATCGAAGATGTTCCATACGACTTCGATCTTCGGTCTCAGAAACTCAAAATACCGCATTTCTCCGCATCGCATGTGCCCGGAGGGAGCGGGGGCGTTCATACCCCTGAATAGATCAGCCTGAAAGCGGGGCTGTCAGGCCCGAGCCGTCTTCTCCGCCAACTGCGAAGCCACCAGAACCACCGGCTCCTGATCTGGAAAAGTCGCAATCAAAGTCAGGTGTCCTCCCATCGCCGCCACAGTACGGGCCATTGTGGACAGGCGCGGGTCTTTGCGTTTCTCCAGGCGCGAAATCTGCATCTGCCCAATCCCCAGCGCCTCGGCCACCGTTGCTTGGCTGATCTTGCGCTCCTTGCGCAGAGCGGCCAGCGTCATGCGCCGCTCCACCTTGGCGATCAGCTCCGCCCCACGCTTGGCAATCGCCTCTTGCCGCTTCTTCGGCATGGCGGCAATCACTTCTTCAACCGGTATAGGTCTGTACATAGCAGTTACTCCTTGATCTCAAATGCTTCGAGATGTTCTTTGTACCGCTTATCAGCCTTGTCGATCAGCCTAGTGTAGAACTTTCTTTCGCTCACGCCCGATTTGTCTCCGGCCACGAGCAAAATCGCATTGCGCCGGGGATCGAAGGCAAAGGCAACCCGCCAAACGCCTCCATCAGCTTTGTAGCGCAGTTCTTTCATGTTCGCGTACCGCGAATCATTCAGCGTATCGACATCAGGCCGTCCCAAAGATGGTCCATGGTTTCGCAACAGCGTAAGAGACGCAACAAGTTCGTCCTGCACCGTCTCAGACAACTCTTCGTACTCGGCCTTGAACTTCGGATGGAAGGATACAGACCAACTCATCAATCCATTATGCCACAAAGCGCATTATGCGGTTTCAGGCATGATCCGCGCGGTAAATTTATTATTGCGGTAGGAATCCAGCTTTGGTAGCATGGGAATAGTTTTTGATGCGCGCAACATTTCCCCGGTGTGTCTCCGATCCGCGCGTCGGCTGGAGGACGAATGAGCGAGCAATTGTCGGTTCGCAGCGAAGAGACGCAGATGACGCAGGTGGATGCCGAAACCACCGCGCGCGTGATTGCCGACAAGTGCATCGGCGAGCGCATTCGACGGCTGCGCCTGAAAAAATCCATGGGCCTGGTTGAGCTGGGCAAGCTCACCGGACTCTCGGCCAGCTTTCTCTCGCAGCTTGAAACCGGCCGCGTCGTTCCCACGCTGCGCAACCTGGCGCGCATCGCCATGGTCTTTTCCAAAGACCTTTCGTATTTCTTTGAGAGCGACGCCTCGGCCATCTTCCGCATTCATCGCCGCAAGGAGCGCGTCCGCCTGCCGCAGACCGGCGTCGAGTTCCCAACGTATTTCTTCGAGAGCCTGGGCTACATGGTCCCGGACAGGCCGATGGACCCATACTTTGCTGAGTTCATCCCGCTGACCGGCGAGATCGAGGCCGCGCCGCACCTGCATCCGGGCTTCGAGTTCCTCTATCTGCTGGAGGGCGCGCTCGATCTTCGCCACGGAGAGCAGCAATGCACGCTGGAGGAGGGCGACGCGGTGTACTTTGAGGCCAGCACGCCGCACTCCTACCAATGCGCCGGGGTAAAGCCAGCCAAGGCGATCATCGTGACCATGCACCAGGCGCCGCCGCCGCTGCCGCTCCGAGCAGCACGGACAGCGCCGGGTGGGGGTGATCCTGAACGAAGATAATCTCCTGGATTCCCACCCATTCCGCATAGAAAGCGGAATGGATGGGGCACCCAAGCATTCTCGTGCGCATACGCCTAGCGCTTGATGATCTTGGCCAGGCGCGGATCGTTCCACAGCGGGGCAAACTCCTTGTCGCTGTAGACCTGTTTCAGATCGTAATAATGCAGATCCCGCGCCTTGCGCAGCGAATCCAGCGCGCCATCAAGGTTGCCGCGCTTCGCATACGCTTTGGCTATCATGTACGCAACGCGGGCGCGCTGCTGCGGCGTGGCGATCTGCGCGATCACGCCCTCATCCGTCGTGGTCAGAATGTCGGCATCCAACTCCAGAGCGCGGGCGTACTCGGTCATTGCGTAGTCCGTTTCGCCCATGCCCATCCAGGATTCAGCCAGGTTGAGATGGGTGGCGGCAACCAATTCATCCATCGCCAGCGCCTGCTTGAAGTAGTCAACCGCCACCTTGAACTTACGGTCCATCAACGCAACCGCACCCAGGTTATTGACCGGCGAGACAAGTTGCGGATCGAGTTTTACCGCCTGCGCAAAGTTCTTGCGCGCCGCGCTCCGGCTATTCTGCTGGAGCTGAACAATCCCCAGCTTGTTGTACAGCACGGCATTCTCACGGGAGGCATGAATCGCGGCCTGATAGTAGGCCCCGGCTACTGCATACTCCTTACGGACGCGCGCCAGATCTCCTCGTTCTTCAGCCTTGCGGGCAGCCTCTGCCTTGTCCGCCTTTGCCGTGTTTTCGGCCATCGCGCGCGGCGCCACGCCCATCAACAAGCTCGCCGCTACCAACGTCATCATCAGCTTTTTCATGATTCACCTCTCCTGTGCATCGGGCAGTTGGCCAGGAGCGCTTGCCGGCTCCCGCGATCTGCTCCTTGCATCGATTGCAGTTGAAACCGCCCCCAAAGTGTGCGCAACGCTATACCTGCTACCTGCCGGTTGCATGGGGGTTAAATCATTGATGGGAAGAAGGGAACTCCCCATTCTCCCATCATTCAGGCGGCGGTAGTTCGGCGTCGGGTGGCTTGGCGGAGGGGTTAACAGCCGTTACACGCCAAGGACCGTCAGCCAGTCTCGCCGTTAAATGCCCACAGAATGAAAAGGCGGGTTACCATTACAATCAGTCCGGATGAGGATTCTATGACGATTGCTGGCCCATTGCCGACCGATCTGGAAGAAAAACGCGCGGAACTGGCCGTGGTGCTTCATTCTGAGCACTTTACGCGCGCGCCGATGCTCGCCCAACTGCTCTCCTATCTGTGTGAGCAGCTCTTTGCCGGCCAAGCCAGTCAGATCAAGGAGTACTCCGTCGGCGTCGAGGTCTTTCATCGCGGAGATTCCTTCGATCAAAACTCCGACTCGATTGTGCGCGTGGAGGCCAACCGTCTGCGCAAGCGTCTGGCCGCGTATTACGCCGGTGAAGGCGCCTCGCACCAACTCCAGATCACCATTCCTCTGGGGCAATACGTCCCGGAGTTCAAGGCGGCTGCCGCGCAATCGGCGTTGGAAGCGCCTGCGCCCGCCGATCCTTCCGCGGCAACTCCTGCCGGGACCGGTGCGCGGAAATGGCTTGGCCTCTCCCACCGCCGCTTCGTATGGATTGCCGGCACTCTCGCACTACTATTAGTCTGCTTCGGTGGCGCGTGGCTGATCCTCCGGCAGATGAAGCACACGCCAGCGGCGGCAGAATCGATTTCATCGCCAGCGCAGAGTGCGGAATCGCAGCTTGGCCCGCCGGTAGGTGAAGAGATTCGCATCCTGGCTGGCTCCGGTCGCGGCTTTGTCGATCATGCCGGTAAATTGTGGAATGCGGACGGCTGGTTCGACGGCGGCACGGCGGTCAAAAGCACCGTGCCAAGCGTCGCCCGCACCCAGGACCCAGATTTTTACCGCACCAGCCGCCAGGGCAGCTTTCGTTATAACATTCCCTTGAAGCAAGGTGTCTATGAGTTGCATCTGCACTTTGCCGAGACCGACTATGCTCCGGAGCTTCCCGGAGGGGGCGGGGAGGGCAGCCGCATCCTGACCGCGCGCGCCAACGGCAAAACGCTGCTGACCCGCTTCGATATTGTGGCCGATGCGGGAGCCAGCCGCACCGCCGACGTCAAGGTCTTTCCCGGCATTGCGCCCGCGCCGGACGGGCTGCTGCATCTGGAGTTTACCGGCGAGGAAGGCAAGCAGGCCACCCTCTCGGCCATCGAGATTCTGCCCGGATACCGCGGCCACATCCGCCCGGTGCGCGTGCTTGCCCGTCCAACTCCTTATTATTCCAACGACAGCCACTGGTGGAGTCCGGACAACTACTTCCTGGGCGGGCAACTGGCAACCTATGCGACTCCGGTCAGCGGAACCGACGATCCAGAGCTTTATGAGACCGAGCGCTGGGGCAACTTCTCCTACGCCATTCCTGTTTCGCCGGGCAAGTACACGGTCTTGCTCCATTTTGCCGCGCGCCACGGCAACTGGGACCAATCCGCCTCGTCCACCGGCGACGGCAGGACTGCGGTCGCTCACATCTTCAATCTCTTCTGCAACGGCAATGCGCTGCTGAAGAACTTTGACCTCGCCTACGAGGCGCGGACAGCCGACGTGGTCACGCGCAAGTTCACCGGACTCCAGCCGAATGCCCAGGGAAAGCTGCTGCTCAGCTTCGTTCCCGTGGATGGTTATGCCACCGTGACGGGAATCGAAGTCCTGCCGCAGTAGCTCCACGCCAGACGTAATTCGAGCCGGACGTATCCGCGCCGTGCATAATCCGCGCCGTATCTCCAAATAGCTGTCATCCTGAGCGGAGTTTGCCGCGTTCTTTGCGGCAAACGCAGTCGAAGGATCCGCGGTTGCTTTTGTCTCTATTCCCTCAGCAATCTCCCATTTCTTTGAGAAATTCCGAATTCATGGGAACAATGGACGCCCCTTCCGCGTAGATTAAGAGATACGCGGTCGATAGGTGTGTGCTCTTCGCGCCGTTGAATGCAAAGGAGAAATTCATGCGTTTGAATCAAAGAGTCGCCGGTCTGGCTGCAATCGTCTGCCTTGCGCTTCCGGTTGGTTTTGCCCACGCGGCTTCGGCACCCAAAAGTGGGCACGGAACCCTGGTGATCGTCTTCAAGGACGGCCACCGGCAGAGCTACAATCTCTCCGAGATCGAGCGGGTGGAGTTTCCCGCTGCCGCGCCCGTGGCCAGCGCGCCTGTTCCCGGCAGTTCGCAGTTGCCGTCCCGCGCCCGTTTCCTGGGAAGATGGGAGGTCGGCGAAGGAAATGGAAGCAACTTCATCATCACGCTCAAGGAAAATGGCGACGCGGTGAAGTCGATCGGCGACACGCGCGGCAGGTGGGTTTACGTCGACGGAGAAGCCCAGATCACTTGGGACGACGGCTGGCAGGACGCGATCCGCAAGGTCGGCGCCAGCTTCCAGAAGTTCGCTTACAGATCCGGCAAATCCTTTACTGACACCGCCGACAATGTCGCCAAGGCGCGCAACACTACGCCGCATCCCATTTAGTCCTGGGTGCCCCACCCTCGCCGCGTTCTTGTTTTTGCGGCTAGGTGGGATTTATGTTCCTCGAGCCTCTTGCAGTGTGTCACGAACACGAGTGAAAGCTCGTGATGCTGTACCAAAGATGGGAGTAGGCCTCCCGGAGTCGGCTTGCAGGAGTTGGCTTCAAACCGCCCGGTGCTGCTGCGTTCGGAA
>Ga0224559_1002183_pt1 | contig 10211 bp, 8 predicted proteins | sample 714S33034metaG_FD_180676 | JGI IMG/M metagenome (GOLD analysis project Ga0224559, IMG submission 180676) | Peat soil microbial communities from Stordalen Mire, Sweden - 717 S3 30-34 | ecosystem: Environmental > Terrestrial > Soil > Wetlands > Peat | place: Sweden: Norrbotten County, Stordalen... | reverse complement strand
GAAGGCCCGCTGGATCTCCTTCCAAGAATACAGCAAAGCTATTGGACGTCCATGGGGGCAAGAAGTTGGGTGGCTGGTTTTTGCCAGTTCCACTAGTAACCATTCTATCCGAACCGGGTCTAGCGGTGTGTTCACCTTGACGGCGGCATGACAGGCGATGGAAGCGGCAATGCGCGTACGGAGAGCCGTAAGATCATGATTCCGCGTCTGTTCCTCGGAATCGGCGCTGGATTGCTCGATAACTTCGGCTAACATCCGCTCCAGAGCCACTCCTTCAAGGCCAACTGGGGCAGCCTTCACTGCAAGTGTTTGAGGGCCAAATGGTTCCACCTCAAAGCCGTTGCGTTCCAGCTCCTCTGCAATGCCGGCGAATACCACCATCTGGGATGCCTTTAGTTCTACAAGCATGGGCATTAGTAACCTTTGACGCATTACCTGCTCGACATGGCGATCCCTCAAAATTTTCTCAAAAAGTATTCTTTCGTGTGCCACATGCTGGTCAATAATCCACAGACCGTCATCCCCAGTGGCCAGAATGAACGACTCGCGCAACTGCCCCAGCGGCCGGAGCGTGCCAAGGTGGTTGAGGTTGGCGGCGGCCTGTTCGGCCTCGATCAGGGCCGTTTCCGCCGCAGGATTTGTGCCGGTTGCATCGCCGGGATTCGGGGAGCAATCGCCTGCGGGCGGCAGGCTGGCTGGCTGAAAGAGCGCCGCTGCAGCCTCGCCCCATGCTTTTTGGTCGCCCCAGACGCCCGTTTGGAGGCTCTGGGCGGTGAAGGGCAGCTTGCCGGGAACGGGCGTGGGCAGGTGGGGCGTTAGCGTAAAGGTCTCGGCCTCAGCCCCGGCCACCTGAAACGCGCCCGGATCAGAATCAGGCTGCACAGGCATATGCACCGAATCCGGTGAACCTGGCAATGGCGAAGCTGCCGGCGGCATCAGTGACGGGCTGGCCGCAGGCGCTGAATCCAGCGCAGCCAGAAAACCAGCGGCAGGCCGCGCCTTGATGAGGGCTGTGCGCAAACTGTCGCGGACAAAGTCGTGGATCAGGCTCTGTTGGCGAAAACGGACCTCGGTCTTGGCCGGATGGACGTTCACATCGACCTCTTCGGGCGGAATCTCCAGGAAGAGCAGCACCACCGGGAAACTGGTGGGAGGAATCACGTTGCGATAGGCCTCTGTGATGGCGTGCATTAAAAGCCGGTCGCGGATAAGTCGTTTGTTGATAAATATATAGATCGAGTTGCGGTTGAGCTTTTGCAGTTCGGGCTTGGAATAGAAGCCGGTCAGTCGAAGAGTGCCAGGAATGCGCGCTGGCTCGTCGGGATCTTTTTTCCAGGGGGGCGGCTCGGGCAGTCCGGCGCGGGCCAAAGGGGTCTCAGCGGCAACGGGCAGCAGTTGCGCCAGTGTCTCCTTGCCAAAAATCTGATAGATGCGCTCGGCGGTGCGGGTGACCGGCGGCGCGGAGACCACTGTGTGCGTGGCGGAGAGCAGCTCGAAGTGCTTTTCCGGGTGGGCCAGGGCGTAGTGGGTCACCAACGCCGTCACATGGGCCAGTTCGGTCGATTCGGCTCGGAGAAATTTGCGGCGGGCCGGAGTGTTGAAGAAAAGATCGGCGACAGCCAGCGTAGTGCCGCGAGGCAAAGCCGCATCGGCTACATGGAGGATTTTGCCCCCGGCTATTTCCACCCGAGTACCGGAGGTTTCGCCGTCCGCGCAGGACTCCAGCGTCACGCGGGCCACCGACGCAATGGAGGGCAACGCCTCGCCGCGAAATCCCAGGGTAGCGATGGAGAGGAGATCGTCGGCGGTGCGCAGCTTGGAGGTGGCGTGGCGCTCAAAGGCCAGCAGGGCGTCGTCGCGGTTCATGCCGTGGCCATCGTCGGTGATGCGGATGAGTTTGCGCCCGCCAGCCTCAACCTCGACGCGGATGCGGTTGGCCCCGGCATCCAGCGCATTCTCGAGGAGTTCTTTCACCACCGAGGCAGGCCGGTCCACCACCTCGCCGGCGGCGATCTGATTGGCAACCTGATCGGGAAGTACGCGGATGCGGCCCATAGCTCTTTAGGTTAACGCAGCTGGCGGGGTACCCGGAAAACGCACGCCTACCGCCGAATCGTGGATATCGGCGATCGTAGTTTCTCGGGCCTCAAGTGCGACACCGGGCGGAGCTTAGAAGGGCTGAATCGCGACCGTGTGATCGACCAGCCGCGCGAAAGCCGGGTTGGCGCGCAGCTTGTCAAAGGCGGGTTCCACGGCCAGGTAAACCAGCCACCCGCTGTGCTTCGTTTGTGCATGCTCCAGCAGAGCGATAGCCTTATCCGCATTGCCGGTCATTGCGTATAGCTTAGCTCTGTCATAGTCGGAGTAATAAGGCCCCGCATCGGGCTTTTCCGTCTCCGCAATGATGGTGCGCAATACGCCGGGGTAACCGGCCCGCGCGTAGGCCTCGCTGAGCGCCTGCGCAATTTCGGGATGCCCTGCCGTGAGAAAAAAACTGCGCCTTGTGGCAAGAGCCTGTTGCCACATGCCCTTCTGCTCGTAAGCCCACGCCAGCTTCATCTGCGCGGACTGGAAGGAGCTGTCCAGTTTGAGGGCCTCCTGATAACTCCGGATGGCGGCATCATAGTCGCGAGCGTAATAACTCACCCAGCCGCTGTTCGTCATGACGATAAGAGAAAGCGGATCGAGCGTCAGCGCCTGACGCAACTGGTCGCGAGCCTCGTCGAAGCGTCCGCGCGAGACCAGGAACATACCGTACCAATGATGAGCGGTGGAATTGTTGGGGTTCAGGTCCAGAGCCTTACGAAATTCGGACTCTGCTTCCGGAAACTTCCACTCATAACGCCACAGGTTAAACGCCAGCGATGCGCGCGCCTCTGACAGGTTCGGGTCGATGGCCAGAGCCTTAAAAGCTGCCTCTTTGCCCAACTCCGTGGAAGCGTCGCTCGAACGGCCTTCATAATACTCGTGCGACAGGTTGTAAGAGTCGGCCAGTCCGGCCCAGGCTTCGGCGTATCCGGGATCCTGTGCAATCGCAGCTTTGAAATACTCGATGGACTTGAGAAAACCCTCCTCGCTGCGCTTGTTCCACTCGAAGCGGCCTTTGAGAAAAGCCTCGTATGCGGCCTGGCTGGAGGTGGCGCCGTGCGGAGTGTGCACTGCTGGCAGAACGAGAGAAAGTGACTGGGCCACGCGGCCGGCCACTGATTGCTGAAATGCGAGGATGCGCTCCGCGTTGACTTCGCCTTGGTAACTATCAGCCCACAACTCCGTCTGATCTTCCGGCCTCACCAGTTGCGCGGTGATTCGAATTGTTTGTCCAGACCTTTTGACGGTGCCTTCCAATAAATAATTGACCCCAAGTTCACGGCTGATTTGGGCGGGTAGCTTTCCCGAGTGTTTGTAACTCACCGTCGAGGATCGAGCGATGACGCCCAGGCGGCTGGGGCTGATCCCGCCCAGATGCACAATCAACTCATCCGTTACGCCGTCGCTCAAGTATTCCTGATTGGGGTCGCCGGTAAGGTTTTCAAAGGGCAATACGGCTACCATCAGCCGAGCGGACGGTGGCGCCGGGCGAGTTTCGCGCCTGCGGAAGAGAGAGAGCGAGAAAGCGGCCAACACGAGGATTGCGACTGCTCCGGCCAGAACGAATAGACGCCGCCTCCGTGGGTCGGTTTTCTTTTCGGCCGGCTTTTCGCTCTCTGTTTGGCGGCGTTCACCGGGAGAATGGGACGAGGATTCCGCGCTGGCCAACTCGGGGCCGGCTATCGTAACCGGGGCTATAAATCTGTAGCCGATTCGGGGAAGTGTCTCGATGTAACTTGGAGCGCCGGCGCCATCACCCAGCACTGCGCGGATCTGGCGGATGCAGTGGTTAAGGCCGCGCTCAAAGTCAACGAAGGTCTCCGGACCCCATAACTCTTGCTGGATATCCTCGCGGGTGACGACATTGCCGTGCCGCGACGCCAGCAATGCCAGAAGCCTGAATGGCTGCGGCGAAAGTCGCAGGCTCGTGCCTAGCCTTTTCAGTTCACCCTTTTTTATGTCCAGATGAAAGACGCCAAAGATAATGACAGCCGATTCCAGGGGCTCCGAGCTTGTTGATCCTGAGTTCATAGTCGGCCTAGTGCGGGGAGGGAGGATTGAGAGCTAGTATAGCCGAGAAGGTTGTGCCGTCCTCATGAAACTTGCGGCGCTGCCGCTTCTCATCTTCGTTTACTGGCAATCTTGCAAAGGAGGAAGCAGAGGCTTACACATATCCCCATCTAACCCACTTATTTTCTTTATATTACGCGAACACATTCTTCTTCGCGAAAAATCACATGACAACCATTGATTATTCCTCCAGAGGCAGATGAGAATGGCTGCGCATCTTAAGAACGGCTTTTAAGAGCGTGACGCGTTGCGATTTTGCAGCCTGAAAAAGCAGAAGTTTCAAAAAGCCGCGGCTTCCCTTGAAAATGAGCGACCCGCATCTTGATTCTGAGATGCGGGTCTTCTCATTAAAGGGAGCGATTCCAAAAAGATTTCTTCGTGCTGTCCTGCCGCGCCGTTGCGAGGAACAACGCGCGGCATAGGGCGGGATGTGCGACCTAGGGCAGTATCAGTAGGCGCTAGATACCCAGGCCGAACTCGGCACTCTGGCGTTTGCCTGCCTCGGAGTAAAAATCGTATGGCGTGCGGTGATTGAACTTGTAGCGCTTGCGGAGTTCGCGGCCCACGAAAATGCCGAGCGCAGTCACGGCCACTCCTACTGAGAGCCAGCCAATCACCCGCAGGGTGCTGGAATCTTTTGTCTCTTCGGTTTCGTCTTCGGCGATCAGTGTTTCACATTCAGTGGACATGTTCTGGCCTTCTCCTACCAGAACATCATACAGCGGTACTGGCTGAGCTGGATGTGACGACCGTCAGTCGTCTTTTGGTGTTTTGGCAGCAGAACCGGGCCGGACTGTGCTCACTCGACGGAATCGATGCGAGCGAGCCATGCAGCTTTTGTATCCGCGGGAAGGAAGCTCGCCTTGAAGGAGTTGCGGGCGAGCTGGCGGAGTTCGTCGCAGGTGAATTTCTGCTCTGTGTGGGCCAGCAGGAATTCATTGGCCAGGTCGGAGCCGAAGAAGGCCGGGTCGTCAGAGTTGAGGGTGACGAGCAGGCCGGCATCAAAGAGGCGGCGCAGCGGGTGGGCAGCGATTGAGGGACAAACGCCGGTGCGAATGTTCGACGTTGGGCACAACTCCAGCGGCACTTCTCGTGCTTTTAACTCTTGGAGCAGATTCGGGTCATTCAGAGCCGAGAGTGCGTGGCCGATGCGTTCAGAACCGATGGCGAGAGCTTCCCAGATGGCTTCGGGACCGGTGGTTTCGCCAGCGTGGTTGGTCAGGCGGAGGTCAGCCTCTTTTGCCTCGGTGTAGAGGGTTCGGAAAGGTTGAGAACCGGTTCGCCGCTCGTCGCCGCCGAGGCCGATTCCGATAATCGAAGGGTGCGCGGGCTTGAGCTCGGCGGCCTTCAGGAAGACACGCTCGGCCTCCGGCACAGTGAAGTGACGCACGGCATCGAAGATCCAGTAGAGCGAGAGGCCCAGCTCGCGCGCAGCGCGCTCCCGAGCTCGTTCCAGGCCATCGAAAATCGGCTCGAAGGCCGCAGGGTCGTGATTCCGCCAGTGATAGATGACGCCCACGGAGATGTAGACCTCGGCGTGGACCACACCCTGCTCGGCCAGGTGCTCCATCATGCGCCAGGCGGCCAGCTCATAATCCTCCGGGCCGATCAACTGTCCAGTAACGGCCTTGAATGCATCCATGAAACCGGAGAAGTCGGTGAACTTATAAAGCGCCTCGGCCTCGGCGAGCGTGAGAGGGCGGGCGTCGTGGCGGGCGCTCAGTTCCACTAGCGTGGAAGGCAGAATTGTGCCTTCGAGGTGCAGATGCAACTCGGCCTTGGGCAGGCGGCGGATGAAGGCTTCGATCTCCATTGTCAATAGAGTCTACTTCAGCCCCGCGAACTCCGAGCGGTGGCGGCTGTAGAGGAAGTAGATCAGCAGGCCGGTGACGAGCCACGCGAAGAAGGCCATCCAGGTCATCACTTCCAAGCCCATCATAAGGACGATGCAGAAGATGATGCTCAGGACCGGGAAGAGCGGACCAAGCGGCACGCGGAAGCTGCGATGACGCTCCGGTTCGCGATAGCGCAAGATGAGCACCGCGATGGAGACCAGCACAAAGGCGAAGAGGGTGCCGATGTTGGAAAGATTCGACACGGTGCCGATGTCCAGCAACCCGGCGGGAACACCCACAACGAAGCCGGCTACCCAGGTGGCCACGGCCGGGGTGCGGAAGCGCGGATGGATGCGGCCGAAGACCTTGGGCAACAAACCGTCGCGCGACATGGCGAACCACACGCGTGCCTGGCCAAGCTGGAAGACCAGGATGGAAGAGATCATGCCAAGCATGGCGCCGATGAGCACAAAGAGCCGCACCCAGATGAGGTTGTGTCCGCCGGGAAGCAGGGAGAGCCGCTTGATGGCATTGACCACCGGAGCCGCGTCGCCCATCACCGATTGCCAGGGAACAATGCCGCTGAGCACCAGGGCCACTCCGCCATAGAGCACGGTGCAGGCTACAAGCGTGGCCATGATGCCGAGTGGCAGGTCGCGCTGCGGGTTCTTGCACTCTTCGGCAGCGGTCGAGACCGAGTCGAAGCCGATGTAAGTGAAGAATATGATGGAGCCGCCGGTCAGCACGCCGGTCCAGCCGTTTGGCATAAAAGGGTGCCAATAGTGCGGCTTGATGAAGCTGGCGCCCGCACATATGAAGACGAGTATGGCGGCCATCTTGATCAGAACCAGGACGTTGTTCGTGCGGGCCGACTCGCGGATGCCGCGCACCAGGATCACCGTCAGAATCATGACGACGAGAAAGGCGGGGATGTTGAATCCAAAGTGCCAGCCGGACCTGTAGAGGTCATTGCCTGCCAAATCCTGGAGCCCAGTGGGGAGATAGGCCGGGGAGATCCATTGCACCGGTGGATGCAGGCCGAACCAGTCCAGCAGATCGACAATATGGGCGGACAGGCCCACGCTGACGCTCATGTTGCTGAAGGCGTACTCCAGAATCAAATCCCAGCCGATGATCCAGGCCACCAGCTCGCCCAGCGTGGCGTAGGTGTATGTGTAGGCGGAGCCGGCGATGGGAATCATGGACGCCAGTTCGGCGTAACAGAGCCCGGTGAAGACGCAGACAATGGCGACCAGCACCAGCGAAAGGGCAAGCGCCGGTCCTGCGCCGGGCCGTCCTGCCATGGCCGTGTGGTGGATGAGGTAATGAAGCAGCGGGGTATCCCGAATATTCGGCACATCGAATTTCTGGCCGGCCATGGCGGTGCCGATGACCGTAAAAATGCCAGACCCGATCACCGCTCCGATGCCCAGCGCGGTCAGCGACCAGGGTCCGAGGGATTTTTTCAGGGAGTGCCCAGGCTCTTGCGAATCCCGGATCAACTTATCGATGGACTTGCGAGCAACAAGTTGTCTGAACAGGACGGCTCTCCTCATCCCGCTTTCGGCGGGGCCTTGAGACTTGCAGAACCTTGCCGGTTAGGGGGCTTCCCCGGTATCAGAATGCCTTTTACGCAGTGTACAAGGTGAGGGTTTCTCGATGGAAACCCGCACTGTTCCGCTCGGGTCTTGAGAGCGGAGGAAGAGGATAAAAGCTGTTGGGACAAAAGAGGGGCAATCCGGAGTTCGGGGCCGGCTGCAACTTGGCTGGCTGGCCCCGAACTCTTATGTTGCATAAAGACCGCTTACCGCTTGGAGACGCCGCGCGCGAGCTTTTTGACCTTCTTCTTTGCCGAGCCGCGCGGCTCGGTCCGCTTCGCCTTGGGAGCGGCCTTCTTGCGGGCGGCGCGCTTCAGTTTCTTCCGTTCCTGTACATCTTCAATCTTGGTAGTGTCTGCCACTTGTAACCTCTTTCGGTCGAATCTATTCAGGGTTTCCCGCAAATCGTGCGGATGCAACCCTTAGGATAACAGGGTTTGTGTGCTGGCGAAAGCGGCATCAGCGTGCCAAAACCCGCGCTGTATCTGTTTCCAGCGTACAATAAAGATAGACCTGAATCATCAGACCCGGCCTTCGAATTGGAAAAGCCTCTTCGGCTCCAGCCTTCCCACCGCCCTGACGAGTTCCGTACCCCACGCACTAATCACACGTTTACCGGAGTAAATTCATGCGTTCCGACAAGATACACCGCGCGCTCGCGCAGGGAATGAACCGTTTTGAAGTCTGTCAATTGGTCGCCAAAGGCGTAAAAGCCACCCACAAGACAGGCGGGCGCTTTGAAGATTCCATTAACGATGTTCTGCAATATTTAGGCACCCACGTCACACTAAGGGAAAATCTTCACCCGGCCGCTCCCCAGGTCAGCGTCAAGAGCCTCAAGCCAGCCGCATAGAAAACCAGCGTTAGCAGGATTCCTGAGTCCGGTCGGCCCGATGACCGCCAAATGCGTGGATTGTTCTAGTTCCAGCAAGGACTTCGCCACTATGTGGCACGCCGTTTGGGATGAAATATTCCTCTCCGGTCTTTACCGGAATCCGCTCCCCATCGATGATCAAGGTATAACAGCCCTGCACTACGAGCATATATTCGTCGTAAGCGTGGACATGCTGTGCGGATGCCGCAGTTTCACGGCAGGTCCAAAACGCCATCTGGCTTCCGTCTCCGCCGTCGAAAACATAACCTTCAACGCCTGGGGTAGCTTGATTGGACGCCGCGATCTTGTTCGCGGGCTGCTTCATGAACTCGGGAAAATCGTTCATAGTTGCAAAATATTATCGCACTCCAATTGGATTGGTCAGGAGTGGAATTTCACCAAACGAAGAAGAGGGACGGCAGCTTTGCCGTCCCTCTTCTTATTGATACCGAACTGATTGGAAGGGTGGTTACCCTTAGACAACCTGAACGTTCTCAGCCTGCCAGCCCTTGGGGCCCTTGGTCACGTTGAACTGGACCTTCTGGCCCTCTTGCAGCGAACGGAAGCCGTTCGACTGGATGGCGGTGTGATGAACAAAGACATCTTCGCCGTTTTCGCGGCTCAAAAATCCAAAACCCTTGGCGTCATTAAACCACTTCACTGTACCTGTTTCCATTGTGTGCTACTCCTTCGATACTGATTTACCGCGAACGCAATGTGGAAGTTTGCGAGTAGGCGGTAACCGAAACAGGCAAAAACTTCAGATCGAATTCTACGATTGAATCAAGTGTAGCACGGATTGGCTAACCGGCGCCGGAATTTCTGGGTGAGCCAGGTTGGGACTGAGGAACAGTCCCGAATCGGGAAAAAGGGCTGTCTGCCATCCCTTTAGGAAGGCGTGCCGCGGGTACGGGGTACAGAGTACACTCGTTCTTGCGTTTGAGAGGTGACTTTTGAATAGCGAAAACCGCCGGGTGCTTGTTATCAACCCCGGATCGACCTCAACCAAGTTTGCAGTGTATTCGAAAGACGGCGCCGAACTGGTGCGCACTATCCGGCATGGGCAGGAAGAGCTGGCGGGCTATCGGGGTCAGCCGGCGCTGGCGCAGTTGGACTATCGCGCGGAACTGATCGAGCAGGCACTCGCAGCAGCCGGGTACGCGGCCAGCGGGTTTGCCGCCGTGGGTGGGCGGGGCGGATTGCTGCCGCCGATGGCTTGCGGCACATATTTGGTCGACGATGTGCTGGCGGAAATCCTGCGGCTGGCGCGATACGGGGATCACGCATCGAATCTGGGGGGGCTGCTGGCGCTCCGATTTGCCCAGGAGGCCAGGACCAATGCCTACGTTGTTGACCCGACATCGGTGGACGAGTGGCAAGAGTGCGCGCGCCCCTCAGGGTCGCCGCTGGTTCCGCGCACCTCAAACTCTCACGCTCTGAATACCAAGGCTGTGGCGCGGCGGTATGCGCGCGAGGTGGGCCGCGCTTACGAGTCGCTGCGGCTCATCGTGGCGCATTTGGGCAGCGGAATCACCGTTTCAGCTCACCGGGACGGCAGGATGATCGACTCCAACTCCATCCAAGAAGGGCCGTTCGGCGTAGACCGCAGCGGGAACCTGCCGGTGCGGGGGCTCGTCAAACTTTGCTTTAGCGGCAAATACACCGAGGCTCAGCTTGATCGCCATGTCTTTGGAGACGGAGGCCTCTTCGCCTACCTGGGCACACGCGACCTTGTCGAAGTGGAAC
>Ga0224559_1002182_pt1 | contig 10216 bp, 11 predicted proteins | sample 714S33034metaG_FD_180676 | JGI IMG/M metagenome (GOLD analysis project Ga0224559, IMG submission 180676) | Peat soil microbial communities from Stordalen Mire, Sweden - 717 S3 30-34 | ecosystem: Environmental > Terrestrial > Soil > Wetlands > Peat | place: Sweden: Norrbotten County, Stordalen... | reverse complement strand
ACCACCGTGGACAGCGAGATCATCATCATGATGCTCGCGCAGCCGCTGCTGGGCGGCGTCACCAACTCGCTCGTCCAGACCATCCGCCGCATTGCCGGCGCGTATTCGCTGGTCATCATGACGGAGAAAGAACTCATTGGCGCGCGCGATCCGCACGGTTTCCGCCCGCTTTCGATCGGCCGGACGGCGGACGGCGCATGGGTTCTCTCCAGTGAGACGACCGCGTTTGACTTGATTCACGCGCAGTTCATCCGCGACGTCGAGCCGGGCGAAATCGTCATCATCAACGACCAGGGCGTGACCAGCATCCAGGCGTTCCCCGAGCAAAAGAAGCGCGCGTTCTGCATTTTTGAATACGTTTATTTTGCGCGGCCCGACAGCACCATCAACTACCACACCGTTTATGACGTCCGCAAGGAGATGGGCCGGCAGCTCGCGCGCGAGCACCGCGTGCAGGCCGACCTGGTGATCCCCGTGCCGGACAGCGGCGTGTGCGCCGCGATGGGCTACGCCGAAGAGGCCGGCATCCCCTACGAAATGGCGTTCATCCGCAACCATTACGTCGGCCGCAGCTTTCTCCAGCCCACCCAGCTCATCCGCGATTTCAACGTGCGCGTGAAGCTGAACCTCATCGAATCACTCGTTCACAACAAGCGCGTTGTCATCGTGGACGATTCGATTGTGCGCGGCACGACGTGCCGTTCCCGCGTGAAGACGCTCAAGGAGGCCGGCGCGAAGGAGGTGCATGTGGCGATCAGTTGTCCGCCGCACCAGTATCCGTGCGTGTACGGCATTGATTTCCCCGACCGCAGCAAGCTCATGGCGGCCAACAACACCGTGGACGAAATCCGCAAATACCTGAACGCTGATTCGCTCCATTACCTGTCGCAGGCAGGCATGGTCAAGGCCACCGGCCAGCCGGCGGAGGCCTTTTGCATGGCCTGCTACGATGGCAAATATCCCGTGCCCTACGACCCGCATCAGGACAAGCTCATCATCGAGCGCCGCAAGAGCCATTCCCAAACCCTCGGCGAAGCCGTGGCCCGGGAAAACGCCCAGATCAAGCTGCCGGAGATTTAAGCCCGCATTCGGAAGGGCAGCCGTCGGTACTCTTTTTATCCGTTTCGTCAGCTAGGTTTTGTTGACACCGCATTTCCAACAGGAAGTAAACTGCGGCTCGGATGTCTCGCCGCAGACCGGGCACACCCAATTGGCTCCCCCGACCGGTGAAACGGTCTGACAGGCGGCTTTGATCCGCAACGCCTCGGCCAGATCGTGGTCCGCTTGAATCCACAATTCGGGCAGTCCTTCCGCGAGGGGAATTTCCGGCGAAAGACCGGCGGAGACTTCATTGCGCATGAAGCAGGCAATGCCGGCGCGATCCAGCATGTTTCTCAATTGGGCCACCTCGTTGAGATTCGGAGAGCTTAGAATTATTTTCATGTTCACGCCAAGCCGGTGAATGGTTCCGATACGGTTAGGATTCAGGGACCGGTTCATTTACACCGAATTTTTGTTTTGCGTCAAGTTCCGGCTGGTTTTGCCGTCATTGCCTTCTCGCGCGCGCATCAGCGCCGCTTGCGAACCAGCAACCCGCTCGAACGCGTCAACCGGCAACTCACACCCGCAAAGGGGTCAGTCAATAGTATCGTGCTATTTATCCCCCCTGCTGTTTGCAATTCGCCGGACGGTATGCGTCCCCGCGCGCAGTCGTTCCGCCATCCTCACCCTCGCCACTTTTACCATGTCCCCTTTGCACCGACTGGACAGCGTGGTTTCGTTACCTTTCCGCTTCGATCACTCCTTGGAGGCCGCGATTCATCACATGATAAATCGCCCCGCATACTCCACGGAATAAATGTAAATAACACATTACTATTGACTGACCCCTTTGGAGTGAACGCAGGGGTTGATGGAACCGCATTGACGCCGCCGTCCGGTGCCCGCAAAATTGGCAAAATTAAATTGCTGACATGAATCTTACTCCCGTCCAGCTCGCCGCCTGCATTGACCACACCCTGCTCAAGCCCGACGCCTCGCTGGCACAGATCGAAAAGCTCTGCGCCGAGGCGCGCGAATACAAATTTTGCTCCGTCTGCGTCAACGGGACATGGGTGGTGGCCGCCCGGCATTTTCTCGACGGCTCGGACGTGAAGGTCGCCTGCGTGGTCGGTTTTCCGCTCGGGGCGATGGCCGGCGACGTGAAGCGGTTTGAAACGGAGACCGCCGCGGACGACGGCGCGCACGAGATTGACGTGGTGCTGAACGTCGCGCGGCTCAAGGCGGGCGATGACAAATTTGTTTTGCGCGAACTCATTGACGTGGCCGAGTCCGCCGACGAGCGCACGGTGAAGGTGATTTTGGAAACCTGCCTGCTGACGGATGAGGAAAAAGTCCGCGCCTGCCAACTGGTCGTGGAGAGCGGCGCGCATTTTGTAAAAACCTCCACCGGCTTCAGCACCGGCGGCGCCACCGTGGCCGACGTGAAGCTGATGCGCGAAACGGTCGGCCCCAAATTCGGCGTCAAGGCCTCCGGCGGCATCCGCGACACGCCGACGGCGCTGGCGATGATCGAAGCGGGCGCGACGCGGCTCGGCACTTCCAGCGGCGTGGCGATTATCAAAGGTCTGACCGGCACCGGCGCCGGCTGAAATTTCGCCGGTAGCCGCCGAGGTAACGAGGCTCAAATTTCAAAAACCTGCATCCGCCATGCGCCAAGGAACCGGCATTGTTTGCATTGTCATCGGCGTGCTGCTGCTGGTCAAAGGCCATGACGTGGCCCACTCCATCGCCTCGCAGGTGAAAGAAATTTTAACCGGCGCGCCGGTGAGTCAGGCGCTGAAACTGTATCTCGCGGGAACCGGACTGGGACTGTTCGGTCTGCTCCTGATTTTCTGGAAGAAGAAGTAAGCCACCGCATCCGCCCAAACCGGAGGTCAACCTTTCGCCGCATCCGGTGGGGCTTTCCCGCCGTTGATCAGATACAAGACCGCCATGCGGACGGCGAGGCCGTTGGTCACCTGCTCCAGAATCACCGAGCGCGGGCTGTCGGCCAGCTCGCTGTCAATCTCCACGCCGCGGTTGATCGGGCCGGGGTGCATGATGATCGCGTCGGGCCGGGTCTTGGCGAGCCGGGCCTTGTTCAATCCAAAAAGCTGCGCGTATTCGCCGATGCTCGGGAACATCGTCTTGCGCTGACGCTCGTGCTGGATGCGGAGGAGGTTGATGATGTCCGCGTCGCGGATGGCCTCGTCCATGTCGTAGGTCACGCGGCAGCCCATCTGTTCAAACGTCTTGGGGACGAGCGTGGACGGGCCGCAGAGCGTGACGTGGGCGCCGAGCTTGGTCAGCGCCCAGATGTCCGAGCGCGCGACGCGGCTGTACAGGATGTCACCGAGAATGGTGACGTTCAGCCCGGCGATGCGGCCTTTTTTCTCACGAATGGTGAAGGTGTCGAGCAGCGCCTGCGTGGGATGCTCATGGGCGCCGTCGCCGGCGTTGATGACGTGGGCGTCCAGCACGCGGGAGAGGAAATGCGGCGCGCCGCTCGCGCTGTGGCGGATGACGATGAAATCGGCGTTGAGCGCCTGGAGGTTGAGGGCGGTGTCCTTGAGGGTCTCGCCTTTTTTGAAAGAGGACGCCTCGGCGGAAAAGTTGACGATGTCGGCGCTCAACCGCGTGGCGGCCAGTTCAAAGCTGGTGCGGGTGCGGGTGGACGGCTCGACGAACAGGTTGACGACGGTCTTGCCGCGCAGCGCGGGGACTTTTTTGATGGCGCGCTCGCCGACGGCCTTGAAGCCGCGCGCGGTGTCCAGCACGGTCACAATTTCCTCCGCCGTGAGCGACTCGATGTCGAGCAGATGTTTTTTGGTCCAGCTCATATGCGTTCGTTCCCCCGTGAAACCCGCATCGTGGCATCGGATACCGGTTCACGATTCACCCGGCCGCGTTTTCACGGAATCATTTTTTCTTCAACACCACCTCGTCCTGCGCCGCGCCGGCTTCGGTAAGGCGCAGGGAAATTTTCTCATCCAGCGCGGTGGGCACGTTTTTGCCGATGAAATCCGCCCGGATCGGCAGTTCGCGGTGGCCGCGGTCAATGAGCACCGCGAGTTGGATTTTTTTCGGGCGGCCAAAATCGTTCAGCGCGTCCATCGCGGCGCGCGTGGTGCGGCCGCTGAACAGGACGTCGTCCACCAGCACGATGATCCGGCCGGTCACGTCAAAGGGGATGTCCGTCGGGTGCATGGTCGGCGCGACGCGCTGATCCAGGTCGTCGCGGTGCATGGTCACGTCGAGGATGCCGGTGGGAATGGGGCGGTTCCAGATGCCGGAAAGAATTTTGGCCAGCCGGGTGGCGAGATGGTCGCCGCCGAGGGGGATGCCGATGAGCGCGACTTCGGTGCCGGGTTCGTTGCGCTCGGCGATTTCATGCGCCATGCGGGTGAGCGCGCGCTGGATGGCCAGGGCGTCGAGAATGACGGTGGGTTCAGACATGAAAAAACGCGAGCCGTGCCCGCGGGGCGGGGCTGGTTCGCGTGGTTGTTGGCATGGATGTTATTCCTTGGCCACCTCGCGGGGCGGCGTTAAAGGAAGCGGGTTTTAGTTTTGGTTGCCAGACTGCCGGGCTTTGCGCCACGAGGCGCGGTGCTTGATGATCCAATCCGTGAGGGCGCGCTCGAAACCGATGTCGTGGCCGGCCTTTTCGGACTCGATCCATTTATGCCGGAGAATCTCCTCGCGCTCCGCCTGAAACTCGCGGTAAAGCGTGGAGTTTTTTAGCAGATCGTTGGCCGGCAGCGGGGATTCTTTTTCGACATTCGACATAGTGAAATTCAATATATAAACATGTTAAGTCCAAGCGGAACCGCTAGCAAATGAAATTTAAAAAGGGCCGGCCAGCGGCGGGATTCCGACTCATTTGCGCGCCAGGGGCGGTTCATTGCCAGTAGTTCCAGTTCACATCGGGGAAAAGATTATCGCGGGACTCCACCTCCCGGAGCCACTTTTCGTTCACCTGGGCGTTGGTGAGCTGCTCGTACAGGGCGATGAACCGGAGCAGATGATCCTTCACGCGGCGGCGGGCGTAGTCGGGGCTGGTGCCGGCGCGGAGAATGAACGGCCAGTCGCTCGCCTGGGCCAGCAGCAATTCGCGCGCGGCCTGTTTCAAGGCGCGGGCCGTCAGGCCGTCCGCCGTGGGAAACTGCCGGGCCAGCGCGGTCATGCGCTCCTGCGCGATTTGCAGGTGCGGATAAATCCACTCGTTGGATTCATTGAGCCACACCCGCCAGTAGCCCTCCTCGCCCCAACTGGACGCGCCGGGCGTGGCGATTTGATTCGTGGGATGACGCTGGAGGTATTCGCCGGGCGTGATCAGCGAGATGTTTTTTTGTTCATGACACAGCTTGCGCACCAGAAAATCCAGAAATTCCGGGCCTTCGTACCACCAATGTCCAAACAGCTCCGCGTCATACGGTGCAACGATGATGGGCGGGCGGTCCAACAGCCCGTCGAGCGCGCGGACCTGCGCGAGGCGCTCGTCAAGAAAGTGCTGGGCGTGGCCGCTGGCGGCCTGCAGTGCGGCGTCGCGCCGGTAGATTTCCTTGGGCCCGGCGTGGCCGGTGATGCGGTAATATTTGATGCCGGTGAAACCGCGGTTGTCCGGCGACGGCAGGTACGGCCGGACGTAGTCGAAATCCAGATCAAAGCCGATGTCGCGGTAGAAATCGCGGTAGCGGGGGTCGCCGGGATAGCCTTCGTGCTTGCTCCAGACCTGGCGCGAGGAATTGTAGTCGCGCCCGAACGCGGCGACGCCGTCGGACGTAAAAATGGGCGCGAACGTGCCGTAGCGCGGATGCGGGGTGGCGTGGAGGATGCCGTGCGTGTCGAGCGTGAACCAGCGGAGGTTGGCCTCCAGCAAAAAGTGTTCAATGCCTTCGGCGTAGGCGCATTCCGGCAGCCAGATGCCGCGCGGATCGCGCCCGAAACAACTGCGGTAGTGATCCCGCGCCGTGAGAATCTGCGCCCGGACGCTCGGCGGATGGCCGGCGAGCAGCGGCAGCAGCCCGTGCGTGGCGGCGGTGGTGATGATTTCGATGTACCCCTCATCCTGCAACTGCCGGAACGCGGCCACGAGGTTGCCCTCGTATTGCCGCCAGGTTTCCCGCGCGCGGCTGAAGCGGTCATGGTATTGCCAGGCCTGCTCGCGGAACGTGCGGTCCCAGTGCGTGCGCTGGATTTCCTTTTCCGCCAGGTCAATCAGGCGGTCGAGATGCCGCGCATAACGCCCGCAGAGCAGCGGGTCGAGCAGCATGGCGCACAGCGTCGGCGAAAGGGACAGCGTGAGGCGCGCGTCCAGCCGGTCGTTCCGCCATTTTTCAATGATTTGAAGGAGCGGCAGGTAGGTCTCGGTGATGGCTTCGAACAGCCAGCTTTCCTCCAGAAATTTTTCATGCTCCGGATGCCGCACAAAGGGCAGGTGTGCGTGCAGGATGATGGCAAGGTAGCCGGACATAGTGGATTATTCTCTAATCATCCAACCGGCTTGAAATCCATTCCGCCAGCGCCCGGGACTTGACGATCATGATCACCCCGGCAAGCGACGGCAGGGACTTGAACAGGCACGGAACCAGTTTCATCGGCACCTGGTCGTGCTGGCAGATGGCAAAATATAAACCCAGGTCCACCACCGTCCAGCCGATGAGAATGGCGGCGATGAAGAGGACGAGCATCAAGGCTCCGCGTTCGGGCGCATCCATGCGTTTGGGAGGCTAAAGGTTTTCCGGCAGCGGCGGCTGGAGTGACGAATCCTGCGGCGTGGCACCGACCTCGCCCAGAAACTGGGTCTCGCGGCAGAATTTCAATTCCGCCGCGCGCCCGTCCGTGCCATCGGCGGAAATGGCGACCGCGGGCAAATCGTATTTTCCATCCGGCAGCGCAAAGCGGAAACTGAAGGTGCCATCGGACCGCAACTGGATTTTCTGGCCACCCAGCGTGACTTTCGCATCCGGTTCCGTCGCCCCGTAAATGATCAGCTCGGCATTGACGTTGAACCAGAAGTCTTTTGTTTTTTCCGGGCCACCGCCAAAGGGGCTGGTGGGGCTGGCGGGGCTGGTGGGTCCGGTCAGGCCGAAGGCCGTCACGGGCGAGGTCACATTCGGCGTGAGGCGGCGGCGGATGAGTTCGGTGATTTCGAGCGAGCCCATCCAAACGCGCCGGGTCTCGTCAATGTTGATAATTCGGGCCAGGGCCTTTTCCTGCTCCGGCGTCCAGGGCTGCGCCTGGCCTGGGGCGATGACGGGCGAATGAATCGAGTGGGCGAAACGCGGCAGGTCGGAATGGCCGGCGCGGCGCAGTTCCTCAATGGCCTGGGCCAGCGGGGTGTTGTCATGCACGGCGTCCTCGATGATTTGCATCAGGCGGGCCAGGGGAAATTCAAACGGAATGGTGGCAAACTCCGTCGCGTCCTCATGGGTGGCGGTGGTGGTGGCGGCGCTATCAGGCGGCGTGACGGTGCCGCTGGAGACCGAAATGCGCATCCATTTGCCGAGGGAGGAATAATAGCCCAACTCGGCGGCATAGGAATTCCCCGCGCGGTCCACGTGCGCGAACCAGTGGCGCGAATCGGGATGGATATGAATTTCGTAGGCGGAATGGCCTTCGATTTTGCCGGCAAAAATACGGAGGATCAGATGGCCGTCGGCGGATTCGCCGTTGAATTGATTCTGCTGTTCCCGCGTCAGATCCCAGTGCGCGTACAGCCAGTGCGGATCGCGGGCGGTCAGAAATAATTTTTTGGTGCCATAGGCTTCCGGCAGTTCGCCGCCGGAAAAACTCTGCACGGGCGGCGTGGCGCCGAGGGAAAATTTTTCACCGGGGCCGCTGGCTCCCGGCACCGAAGGGCCGTCGCTTTCCAGCAGAATCGGCGGAATGTCAAGCGCCGGGGATTTTTTGCCGCCCGGGGGGCTGCGGCGGACGCCCCCGGATGCCTTGACTCCCCGTTTGGGCGCTTCGGTTTTGGCTGGGGGAGTCGGTTGGGTTGCTACAGGGGCGGAAGAGGGGGGGGCGGACTGGGGCGGCAAGATATTTTGGGCGGCTTCGCCGGCGGTGGCGAACCGCGGCTCGTTCGGAGGTCGGGTGAGATTGCCAGTAGTTGCGCTTTTGGCCGGCGTGACATTTTTTGCAACATCAGTTTTGCTGACGCTGCCGCCTGCGGCTGGGGCTGGCCTTGAGGCTTCTGGCTTGGATACTGGCTTTTTTTTCATGCGAGCAGTTCCTGAATGGGTGACGGGTTTCACCTTCATTGTCAATTTAAGCCGGTATAACGCCGGAAGCAACGCATTTTTATGGGAAATAGCCGGATCGAATTACCACTTGCCGCCAAGGCGCATCGGGCTGATATTCATTATCATCCAAAGGATTTTTCATGAACGCCATAAAGAATCACATCCCGGCCAAAACCAGCGTATTTGTGGTGGATGATGAACCCATGTTGCTCGACCTCGCGGTCGCCGTGCTCGAATCCGTCGGTTGCGAGGTGCGGACGTTTCGCGACCCGGAACTGGCGTTGAAGGCGTTCGCCGCCACGCGGCCGGACGTGGTCGTCACCGATTATTCGATGGGGGACATGAACGGAATGGATCTGATCCGCGAATGCCGCCGGCTGAACCCGGGGCAAAAGGTCATCCTGATCAGCGGCACGGTGGACGGGGAAGTGTTTGCCGACTCGCCGGTCAAACCGGACCGGTTTCTGACCAAACCATACCAAATTGAAGAATTGACCAACAGTGTCCGCACGCTGCTGCCGGCCTGACGGCGGAAATTTATCTTTTCAAGCTTTGATCATTGAACTATTTCTCTGCCATGAAAAAGAAAATCCTCATCGCCCTCGGCATTATTCTGGTGTTGGCGGTCGTGGCGGTGGTGGTCGTGGTCCTGTTCCTCGGCAACATCATCAAGGCGGGCATGGAAACCGTCGGACCCAAAATCACCCAGACCCCATGGCAGGTGGACTCGGTCAGTGTTTCCCTGCTGGGCGGTTCCGCCGCCGTGAAAGGCCTGGTGCTGGGCAACCCGGCCGGCTACAAGTCCGCCCAGGCCATCCGCGTCGGCCAGGCGGCGGTGAGCGTGGTGCCAGGCTCGCTGCTCGCGAACAAAATCGTCATCCGCTCCGTCACGGTGAATGCGCCGGAAATCACTTTTGAAGGCAATCCGTTCGGCGCGAACAACCTGAAAAAAATCATGGACAACGTGAATGCCATGGCCAGTGCGCCCGCCACCAATGCCCCCGCCACCGGCAGCGCCGTCCAGAAACCGGCCAAGAAGCTGGAGGTGGATGACTTGCTCATCACCGGGGCCCAGGTTCATGTCTCCCTCCTCACCGGCCTGACCACCCAGGAAATGACCCTGCCGCTGCCCCCCATTCATCTCACCAATCTGGGCAAGGACAACGACGGCATCACGCCCGCCGAACTGACCCGGGAAGTCCTCGGCCAGGTCACCACCGCGACGTTCAAGGCGGTGGGCGGCGCCGTGAGCGACCTGGGCAAGGGCGCGGCCGATGCGGTCAAAGACACCGGCCACGCCGTGGGCGAAGGCGTCAACAAAATTGGCAAGGGCCTGGGCGGCCTGTTTGGAAAATAATTCGGGGAAAACTGTTGGTTTGGGCTTGATTTAGGTTGCCAGTACGGCAGTTTGCTTTTAGTGTCGCAAACGAACCCGCGGAGAAAGGAATATTATGTATTTCGGCGTTGATTATTATCCTGAACAATGGGTCTTCCCCTATGGCGGCACCGCCGATCAACCGGAAGCCCAATGGCAACGCGACGCCGAATTGATGGCGACGGCCGGATTCAATGTCGTCCGCATTGGGGAATTTTCCTGGGGGTTGTGCGAGCCGGAGGACGGCCAGTTCGACTTTGGCTGGATCAAGCGCGTCATGGATGTTCTGGGGACGCGGGGCATCCAGGTGGTGCTCGGCACGCCCACCGCCGCACCGCCCGTCTGGCTGGTTCAAAAACATCCCGAGGTGCTGGCCATTGACGAGCACGGACTCACCCGGCACGCGGGCACCCGCCGGGCCGCCTGTCTGAACAGCGAGGTCTATTGGAACTACTCCAAGCGGCTCGTTGAAAACATGGCACGCGCCCTGGGCAACCATCCACAACTCATCGCGTGGCAGATAGACAACAGTCTGGGCGGCAATTTCACCGAGGCC
>Ga0224559_1002181_pt1 | contig 10216 bp, 10 predicted proteins | sample 714S33034metaG_FD_180676 | JGI IMG/M metagenome (GOLD analysis project Ga0224559, IMG submission 180676) | Peat soil microbial communities from Stordalen Mire, Sweden - 717 S3 30-34 | ecosystem: Environmental > Terrestrial > Soil > Wetlands > Peat | place: Sweden: Norrbotten County, Stordalen... | reverse complement strand
TGTCGGACGTAAGAAATAGATAAGGAGATGATAAGAGATGAACAGTTTAGTAGAGTTTTTACAGGCCTTTTTAAAAGGTGAAAAAGATAATAAACCAGAAATAGAAATACAAAAAAGAGATAACTTCGGAATCTATGGTAAATACCGTGAAACAGTTGTAGTGGATTTACCAACCGGTATACGCCACTATTTGTATACTACACCGTGGAAATATAATTTAATCACAAATGCAGGCCGTACATGGCTTCTTAATAGAGGGATCACAAATGCAGTTAATTACGTAGAATCCATTGCACTGGGTACAGGAGTAACAGTTCCACTATTAGGACAGACTGCACTAATTACAGAGACATCAAGGCAACCTACAACTAATTCAGTTGTAACAATTACGGCATGGCAGATGGTTTTTAATGCAACCTTCGGAGCATCGGCAGTTAATGGAACAACTGAAATAGGAGTGTTAGATAATACTAGCAGCGGTGATTTACTCGCAAGGAACACATTTACAGCTATGCAAGTTCCACCGGGAAGTAATATAATTATACAGTATATATTTGGATTAATGACAGCTAAAATATCCAGTTCATGGAGTTTAGTTAGTGGAAATGTCTACTCAATACCAGATAACATACTATGTAGTGGTATAGTGGAAATAGACACCGGAAACGGATATAATAAACAAACAAGTATAAGTACCGTTCAGGGAGAAGCAAGTAGTTACTGGCATGATGCAACTAATAACATCACATATATACACACATCAGACGGTGCAAGTCCATTAAACCATAATATAATCGTTATAAGCACTTAGGAGGCTTTAAAATGACAACACCTTCATTGCCGATATATACCGATAACGGCGAAGAAACATGGACCGATTTAACATACGGCTCTACTACAATCTTTAGAAACATATCTAGAAGTATTGCATATCTTAAACAACAAACCGATGCATTAAACACCCAGACAGACCCACAGCAAGCCAAAGTATTTACACCAATCAATATAGACACCGCTAAGAGCTACGGATTTGAATTAGGAACCTTAGTTGGAGTTAATAACAATTTCTTCGTGTTTGACAGTGCTACAAACCACCAGTACACACAGATGTTCAATACACGTGTAGGAATAGATTTACAGCAGACAACAGCATACATAGACCTAGCACAAGGATTCGCAAGTTTACAACCACTATATGGAGTAGATGTTAAAACAGCAGCCAATTATGCAGGCCCAGTTCGTCCAGACATCCCTGTACCAGACTATAGTCCAAATGCCTGTTGGGAGGTCGGATGGGATGAAACAGATGCCTATTGGGTAACACAAAGCACATACAACAATCCCTGGACCTCGAATATACCTACAGTTTCTCGTGCAATGGTATTTACAGTAACGGCCGGTAATGGTGGATTATGCAATAACGTATCTTTAATAATAGAAGGAGATGTGAATGCCGAAGATGACATTTATTTAGAGCTTAGAAATGTTACTGGTAGTGGAATGACAGCAAAACCAGGAACTACTATATATGAGAGAGTTAAAGGCGAAGCAAAGACATTTTCACAAGTTAAATTCTTATCCTTCCCATTTCCGTACCCAGTCCGTTTAACAGCCGGTTCGCAGTATTGTTTAGTAGTAAGAAGTCCATTTACTAGTTGGCAGAACCATTACGGTCTTGGTGGATGGGGAATAAACTGTGGACCGGTTTATACTGGCGGAATGATATATACAAGCTATGATAACTGTCATACATGGATGAAACACGGTCAAGCATCCCCGGCTTTACCATACCACGAAGGGCAAAGGGAACCCGCAAACTGGGGATTCTTAGTTCAAACGAGTACAGAGACAACCTATTATGCATCTAACAGTCAGGCCGTATTTTTAAGTCCTATAAAGTCGAATCCAATTAGTTCAGTAAGCATTTCAACATCCCAAACCACCCCAAGCGGTACAACCATTACATATTACGCATCACCAGACCAAATCAATTGGTATGTCCTTAATGCTGGTAATAGCTTTACATCCACGATGGGGGGTGTTTTACCAACTACTGTATACATACAAGCAGTTCTTACGTCATCTACACTAGGTACAAGTGGAGCTGGAGGAGGAATAACACCAACACTCTCTGAAATAGTTGTAAACTTACTTACAGCACCGGCAACCAAAGCATATCTACGTTCAGCCATATACTATCCGCCAACAACTCAACCATTAGGTTTAAACATCTGGAGTGAAATAGACGCACAGTATGAGGCAGACCCAAATACAACGGTGGAAGTAGAGTTAATGAGCGGAACCATGCGAACAGACAGGTTTATTCCAGATGGGACCACTAAAAACTATACATTAACATATCTACCAGCAGAACCATTAGAATATGTAGTTTCAACGGTATCAGCAACCACAGCGACAGAACTAAAAGAAGGTAAGGACTTTACAGTTAATTACAATACAGGGGTGCTTTCAATTCTAGGTACAGCATTGGCTTCGACTGCTATATTAAAAGTCCAATATTATCCACTATTAATTAAAGGCTTAACCCTAAGTAATTTACCATTAAGACTTGATTACCAGTCCACGAGCTTTACAGCGACTGGAGGACAAACCGTATTCCAATTACCATTACCAGTAGGGGACCCGGTACGTTCATTGACTGTAAATGGAGTGAATAAGATAGAGAACATTGATTATATAGTAGATTATCAATTGAATACCGTTACATTGAATATACCCAGTACAACCGGTGATATAGTGGTTATAGACTATACACCAGAAATCAAGACAAACGGACTGGCAATCAACTACAGAGCTACAAGAAGCAATACAACCAATAATGTAGCCATATATCCATCTCTTTACCAATACAGAGTATAGAGGACCAAAACGAGGTGAAAACATGACTGAAATTAAGTTTAAATTGGGTAAGAAGCCTTATGTATTCCATAAGGAAACATTAAAATTTGATAACTACGTAAAACCAGAACTAGCAGCACCGCCATTAATATACGGCCACCAAAACCTTATTAGCACCGATGGATGGGGTATGCTAGGAAACGACACCGTTGGAGATTGTGTTATCGCAGACCTAGGACATAGACACATGCTATGGACCGCTGAAGGCTCTACAATGACTCCATTTAGTGCTGCCAACAGTATAGCAGACTATTCTGCTATTACAGGCTACAATCCAGATGACCCTAACAGCGACCAAGGTACAGAGTTTATAGACGCTTTAAAGTACAATCAAAAGACCGGAATGCTTGACGCAGCCGGTGTAAGGCATGTAATCGGTCCTTACGTATCTATAGACCAAACAAATAAAACAGAATTACAAACTGCATGCAGTCTATTCAGCAATGTAGACCTCGGTATTAACTTCCCAGACTCTGCTATGGACCAGTTTAATGCTGGCAAGCCTTGGACTGTCGTTAAAGGTGCTAGTATAGAGGGTGGGCATGGTATTCCTATAGTAGCATACGACCAGACCTATGTTTATGTTATAACATGGGGACAACTACAGGCAATGGATTACAACTTCTTAAAAACCTATGCAGATGAAGCATGGCTACCATTCAACTTAGAGTTCTTTAAAAATGGTTTATCACCGGAAGGATTTGATGATACGACCTTAGCAACCGACTACACCGATTTAACCGGTCAAGTAATTCCTACTCCATCTCCATCTCCATCACCCGGCCCTAGTCCAAACCCATCACCTGGCCCATCCCCAGACCCTAGTGCATGCTGTAAAGCTGTAGCAAAGGCACAAAAGGATGTAGAGGTACTTTTGCCACTATTAGAGAAATCATCAGGAAGATATATTAAACGAGCTTACACGAGTGCATTAAATATACAAAAGGATTTAAACAGTTAAATAGTTAAATTAAGAGGTGATAACATGACAACAGTAGTAGAAGCTGATATTTCCACTCATGTAGAGGAAATACCAATAGTACAGTTCTTGTTAATGGATGCAGGATATAATAAGCATCCAACGAGTCCTAAAATCCATTTAGACCAAACTACTAAAACAGGTGAATACGTAACCAATGTACGATTTAAAGATATGTTAGCACGTGAATTAGCATATAGGGACTCTCATGATGGTCTTAGACCTACAGCAGTATGGATAGTCAAGCCTGCGGCTAGCAACACCGTGCCAACACCCCCTTTGATACAACTGCTCGAAAAGACCCTAGGCGGTTCTATAAGGAACTTGAGCGACTTATATAAACTCGTACAGGAAAAGGGCAAGTATCTCCACTATGATTGTGTATCATATACCAATCCATCGGTATCAGTACCACGTATAGTGGGAGACGGTCTAAATTGTGCTGATTATGTCTATGTAATGGTAGATGCAATAGAAGCCTTTATAGCATGGGGTATACCGTATAAATTTACCATAGCACACGTCTACTGTAATAATAGCAAAGGACAGCCGGATTCAAAGGCTGGACATTTCCTGCTTATTAAAGTCTCTGGAGGGGAATTTAGCAAACCAGAGACCGTAGATTTTGCAGAGGCAGCCAGCGGTAAGAAGAATATCGGTGCAAACATGTGTTTCTACGGCTTTAATGACATAGTAGGTGATAAACTCTGCTTTAACTAAATAGAGGATTATGACCCTACACGTCCTGCTCGTGCTGGAGAGTCTAATTACAACGGTGCCTACAATTTAAAATTAGTTTTCTGCTCTTTACGGCTGCTATCACCTCGGTCGGATGTGTAGGCACCGTTAATTTTTTTTCAAAAAAAACCATACCTATTAATAGTATGCAAGATAAAGAGATAATATAGCTCAAATTAACTAATAGAGTAATGGGAGGGATTATAATCAAAAAGTCTGGATATCGTTCACTTATCCATCAAAATGGTGGGATGACAATGACATTACCTAGTGATTGGATAAAAACGAATAATTTAAAAAAAGGCGATAGTGTTAGGGTAGAATACGATTTAAAGGAACCTAACAAGCTTATCATTATGATAGCACCGTAACGGTCATGGATTTGACAAAAGAATAGATACGAGGTGATAGAATTGGATGTGAAAGAATTAGAGCAGAAAGCGTTGAATATTAAGAACGCAGAGATGAATTTGGATTTAGCGAGACGGAAAAGGACCGAAAGGGAATTGGAGCTTTGGACGACAACGAATTGGGTTGAAGTCGGTGTAAAACTCGCTAAAGAGAAAGAAATATACGTACAGGCCGAACTAGATGAATTAAGGAAAGATATGCACTTAGCAGAAGCAAACCTTAGTTTACTAGTTCGCTTATACGAAATAGCATATATACAGTACCAGAAGGAGTGAATAGGAATGACACAATATCAAGAAATATTTTCAGAGGAAGAAGAGAGAAGATGGAACCCATTAGAGGATGTAACCGAGGCCGTTCCAGATTTAGAGATGAATGAACGCTATGATTTACAGAACCCCGTATGTATCGCAGGTCCTGTAATAGAGGTCGGGAACACCGAATTTAACGGAGAATTATCACCATACGCAGTTATTGACGATGAGAAAGGTGAAAAACAAACCCCAAACCATTTCGGTATTAAAGGCAAAGTTAAAAGGTTAAAGGAAGGAGATAACGTACAGATTTGCCTAATAGGTCTTAAAGAAGTGGGACAAAAGAGTTTAATGAGTATATACAAAGTAATTAAAGCTATAGAGGAATAAGCAATGAATATACCTGCTAAAAAGGCAATAGGACAGGTATCGGTGGAAAGAGAGGTCAAAGAAACAAGATTAGCTAAAAGAGGTGGAACATACCCGGTTGGAGGCAAAGACGAACCAGACGCATGGAGAGTCCAAGAAGAAGCCAATGAACACCGTATAAATACAACCATAGTCAAAGCAGAGCAGAATGATGATATGGCTATGGTTATAACCCGCTCTTGTACTGAAACGAATTGTGTAGATGATGTAGTAATACATCATTTTAGCACTATATTTCAGAAACAAGCAAAGGACTATCTTAAAACAGACATAGAACGTATTAGTAACAACTTAAAACCATTTTACTTTGTAGACGTTAAGAATCCGTATAATCCAGACGGTACACCGATATTAACACCCAAAGGGACCATAGATTTAATCTCATATATCATAGATAGGAAGACCTATGCGATAAGAGATGCTACAAGCAAATCTATGAGGAGAAGCCAGTTAAAAATAATGAATAAGGACTGGAGAGAAGAACCAGAGATAGAAATGGAGCGTGAAGAAGTACAGGATGTTACTAACTCTATTAAAGAGAATAACAAACCAAATAATATACCAAAACAAGAAAAGCAAGAAGAACCAAAGAAACCGGTTAAAAGGATAGCATTTCCGGACCCTGTTGGTGCCTCAATATCTGGCATATCCCAAAGTGAAGCAGTAGCAGTAGACAGCGATGATGTAGAGGAATCTGAACGAATAGCAGATGAACTAGCAGCCAAATCAAAGAAACTCGAAGGACAGGGTGAAATAAAGACTATTGAGCATGATAAGAACGATAAACGAATAAAGCCTGATAACCTCGCTAATGAGACTATATTAGGACCTAACGCAACACCGAAGGAAATGGAGCAAGCAGCAGATGAAATAAGGGAACAAATGGTTGCAGAAATGGGCGATGACCGTTTAAAATTCTTACAGCAAGTTAATCCAAATGAACTCACAGAGAGTCAGAGAAACGAAATCAATGCCCTACAAAATAAATTACGTGAAAAGGGACTCAAACAAGCCGAAGAAAACCTAAAGAACAACCCAAACCTGCCGGATTACAAACCCAAAGGAAAGAATAAAATAGTACAACCAAAAGGCCGAAAAGGTATGAGGGTGCCTTAAATTCCCTCAATCTATTTTTAGGAGGTGATACTATGCGTATAAAGCATTATACTCGTGATTACTTATTCTTTATAGGAAAAGTAGTGGATATAACGACTGTTAATGGTAAGAAGCTTAAAAATGTACTCATTCTTGATGTAGGTATTGAAGAAGAAGTAATATTCTATCAAGAGAACGTTAAGGATGGTAAACGGGGTTATATTAAACAAATCCCCGTACAAGTCCAAGAGACGGATGAGAAACCCTTTAAAGAAGTAACCAAGCCAACAACGCTCTACGAATCCAATGAGGCAGATTAATATGGAAACGAAGGTAGCAACTGTTGAACGTATCCAAAAGCAGTTTAAACAGCTCAATATCATTCCGCTTTATCCTAAGACAAAATTATACAATGGGAAGCTTAGCGGTGAAGTAGATGATAATGGTAAGCATACATGGAAGCCATATCAAACATTAGCATATCCACGTAAGCTATTAAAAGATTATAAGGGCAACCTAGCAGTTATATTGGGAGACCCATATGGTGAGGGCAAATATCTGGTTCAGATAGATATAGATGACCCAAAACTTATAACATATTTCAAAGGTTCTGGGACCTTAATAAACAAAAGTGGAAATGGTTATCACGTATTTATCTATACAAAGACAGAGGAACCAGCTAAAAACAACTATCCACTTAAAGGCATAGAGATAAGAACACACAGCGGACAATATTGTCCAATACCACCTAGTATACATCCAAACGGTTCTGAATATACTGTATATGAAGACAACCCAATACTAGGATTTAAGGATGGTACTGCATGGGTTAAAGAACGATTAAAGCCATTAGAGAAAGATTTTGTAAAAGAAGTCTCATACAACGATACAAGACCATTCCCGGCAGAAGATGACCGGAAACTATCAGAAAATACTATAGACATGATTGTAGCTGTAATTAGAAAGATGTATAAACCGGATTATCGAAACAATATCATATATAGCTTATCTGGACTAATGAAGAAAGAATTTGTAAGTTTAGAGTCAGCAACTACTATAGTAAAACGCTTATCGGCAACGGACCCTACAGACCCATTAAAAGAACGAATGGTTGTATTAAACAAGACTTATGAAAGTAATAAACCATTACCGGAAATTAAAGGAATGAAAGGTATTAGAGACATGGCAGAAACCTTTTTCAACGACAATGCACAAGCAGAATCGTTTTGGAAGCAGTTATCTGGTTTAATATCAGCACCACCCGGATTTAATGAGTTGGCTAGGAGCATAGGGGATAGTACCGCTGTAGTTATTAATAAGCAATGGAAACGAGTAGTTAAACGTACATACAATACTAATAAGAAGGGTGAGACAATATCAAACGACATGGAACTGATTAATGCCTTTCCGGTTAAGGTTAAGATAATATTATCACCATTAGAAGGTGAGGACCGGATGTTTGATATAATGTGGGAATCTAGAGACTCGCCACGACCAATACACACCGGACCCGGTACTGGAGAGGAAATAATAGACCAACTCAAAGGTTCAAGCTATACAACCAATGCACGACAAGCCTATGAACTAATAGGACCTATAATGTCAGCATATCAACGAGCGGGCAATGTAGAGCTAACAACAGATACAGAGAAACCCGGAATATATAGTAAGAAAAAAGAAGGTATATGTGCCATTAACTTCGAGCTTGAAGACTATACAAAGAAGGATATTAAAAAAGCATTACGTATAATCGAACGATTAGGATTCTACTATAAGAATGACCGAGATAAGCTTTCTACATCCATTAAATGGGGTCTAGTATCAGCATTTGCTTATGCCCTTAAATCAAGCGGAAGACAATGGATGCCCGGCCTAGCACATATAGGAACTGGTAAAACAGGGAAAACAACATTAGGACTCATAAGCTTATCCTTTTGGGTAGATGACCCTAAACAAGCCCAAACAGTTGCAGGCGGATTTGATACACCTTATAGGATGGGTGAGGCCCTATCTAAGAGTACATTTCCGGTTTTAATCAATGAACTAGCCGGTGTTTTTGAGAAAATTGAAATGGTTGAAATATTGAAATCAGCCATAGAACAAACTACAAGCCGAGCCAAAGGCAAAGGTGGACGTTTAAAGCATATACCAGCATTAGCATTGCCATTAATTACTAGTAATAGTGAAATGCCTAACGATGATGCTTTAAGGCGACGTATACATACATTACACTATACCTATGGTGAACAAAGACAAGAAGAAGATATAAAAGCATTTGAGGAGGAATTTAAGATAAACAAGGGAAAAAAAACAGAATTGAAGAATTTAAAGGTAGTAGGTTCTTTTGTTGTAAATATGATAAAAGAAAACCCTAAACTGCTGGATATGAACTGGAAGGAGCTTGGAGATTACTTATTAAAAGAAGTCTACAAATATGTAGATGTTTCTTATCCTAAATGGTTGGGATACTGGAGTGTGGCCGAAACACTTGAAGATTTAAAAGAAGATAGGATAGATGAGTTAAGGGAGGGATTATTAGGTGATATAAACGATGCTAGAGCAAGGTTTTGGAGAACAAAGGGTGATACGGACGGTATGTTACAAACGTTTGCAGAAGAGGGATACATACCGTGGCTCAAGTTACACGTCTTTAAAGATGGAACACATGGATATGCAATAGGTAGTGGATTTATGAGGTCATTTAACAAGAAAACAGGTTTAAGTGAAACCTTAAAGAGTATTGCAGAGATATTAGGTTGGAAATACGGAGATAGCAGATTAGCAGGACCCGGAAAACACATGTTAGTATCAGAGGAAGACTTAGAACTCTTCTTGTTCCAAAGATACGGCAACCAAGATGATAGAGAGCAGATGGAGCTTTAAGACGGCTTGAAATCGAAAACTTATAATCCACCCAAGATACGGAAAAACAAGGTGATAGCATACGATTTAAGACTCGAAACGGTCTTAAAATCGAAAACGTATAATACACCTAAGATACGAATTTAAACAATGAAGAATAAGTTAAAATAGAATCAAAGGACTGTAGAGACTAGAAAAAAATTCCGTATCTTAAATTTCTAGATAGGGTATAAGGTTGGGCATAATGGTTTATAGGCTTTTAACAAAAGTTAAGAAACAACCGAGATACGAAGATACGAAAATACAAGGAATAAGCAAAATACGAAGATACGAAAATACAGGAAATAAGCAAAATACGAAGATACGAAAATACAGGAAATAAGCAAAATACGAAGATACGAAAATACAAGATAAGAGAGGTGATAAAAATGGAATTGGAGTATGATATATTGTCCTATTTCCCTACAGAGATTGGAGAACCTAGGGATAGACAAATTGATATATTAAATAGTATAGAAAAGGCAATTGA
>Ga0224559_1002180_pt1 | contig 10216 bp, 11 predicted proteins | sample 714S33034metaG_FD_180676 | JGI IMG/M metagenome (GOLD analysis project Ga0224559, IMG submission 180676) | Peat soil microbial communities from Stordalen Mire, Sweden - 717 S3 30-34 | ecosystem: Environmental > Terrestrial > Soil > Wetlands > Peat | place: Sweden: Norrbotten County, Stordalen... | reverse complement strand
CCTGTATCAGTATTAATGTTTAATTTAAAACCCCTAGTTTTAGGTCCTTTAAATATTCCTTTCTACCTCTTTTTGCTGATGATCATTACCCAAACCGTTACAAGCTACCGGGAAAGAGGTTATCCACTTAAAGAACTAATCCTTGCACAAGCTCTGTTTTTTAGTTTATTTCCAGTTTATACCAAGGCACTAATTTATGGTATGACAAATAAAAAATTAAAATTTAAGGTAACACCAAAAAAAAGAAAATACAAAACACCAATTAAAGAAATAATTCCACAATTGTTTATTATGCTCATTTTAACTATCTCAATCATCATTGGCATTTTTAAACTAATTAGTGGAAAGAATACAACTACTTACCCTTCTATAATCCTTTGGGCAAGCTATAGTCTAATTATGATTGTCATATTCCTAATATATTTCTATAAAGAAGACAATAAAAAAAATATAATAGTTTGAAATTAAAAAAACTGACCTGTAAAAAAAAATGTACATTTACCTCGTAATGGGGCACAATGATAGGCAAAATCAAAACTTGAAAGGTTTAACATTTTATTTTACAATCCCTATAAATTAATATTCTATCTAGATTTAACTTCGTTATAGTCTTATATGACGATATATGAGGCTGATAATGAGTTAAATTAAGATATAATCTAATTTTAATTTTACAAATAGTAAATGGAGTACTATTATTAGTCAATATTTAAGTTATATATCGAGACGTTAGTATGCAGGCAACACACCTCAATGATTTGCTAAGTATCCACTTTTATGGATCTTTTTATATATTTATAACATTCTGAGATTTATGGATTGATTAATTGCTCGCTAGATAGATTACTCATTATTATGCTCTTAAAAAAGTGAAAGGAAGCTTGTAATGAGAAAGTTCGACCTTCTTCAAATGTCGGATCTGTATAATTATTCATATTGCAAGGCAAAACGTTTCCATAAACAGTTATTGTGCAAGCCCGCAAGTTAGCAATTCCACAATCCATCATAACAAACATACCGAACTTGATTGATTATATGCCAATTGGATAGAGTATTTACTGATATATGATACTTTTGCAGTTTTTATTTTAAAATTATGCGTTAGGAAGGTTTCTATACTTGTTGCTATAGACTAAATCCATTAACCATAGGTTTTATATAAAGCCATATCTCAGATTATATTGATGATAAATATATATTCTCAATAAGGGATAATGGAATTGGAATAGATCAAAAACATTTGGAAAGGATATTCAAAATCTTTCAGCGCATGCACACTCATGAGAAATATGAGGGAATTGGTATTGGTTTGGCTATTAAAAAAGAATAATACAAAAGCACAGAGGAAAATTTGGGTCGAATCCGAACTTGGAAAAGGCACTACATTCTTCTTTATGATATCCAATCAAAACTATTAAGATATTTTTAGCTTTCGGTTGTATATTTCGTTTTGTGCATCATAGAATATTTGAAATGTATTTATTGGATCCATAAGTATCTCATTGGCTTTTTCATGTTCACTGGGTATATAAATATCTGGAATTATTATATTAATTCCAATTGATAAGAATTGTGAGGATTTATTATATTGTAATTCAAATTTGAAGGAATATTCACTATTCATATATAATTTATAGTTATTTAATCGATCTTTTAAAAAAGTATATTGTTCTGAGTGAACTTCTGGATCCTCAAATATTACTGATATGTTTGTTGCTTCAAATTTGATTTTGCTTATTTGTATATCATTGGTTTTTAACATTATAGCCCTAGTATATACTATAATCTCCATAGATGATATATTTAGTGGTAATCTGAATCATCTACTTATTTATCATACTATTTTAGACTAATTACAGGAATATATTTCACTTATTATGAGGTCATATGCTTTAACTTTCAAAATTTACATGGGTGAGAATTTGAAGGCAGGTACGCCGCATTTAGGACATCTCCACGTGCTTGGTAAATCTTCAAAGGCGGTACCTGGCGGGGTGTTGGTCCGGGGTTCCCCCACCTCTGGATCGTAGATATAGTTACATACACGACATTTATATTTTCGCAAATTTAGTGACCTCCTATCAACAATATTTTCGACATTAAACAGAATTAGATTAATTTTCTTCTTTTGGGAACATCATCATCAGTTTTGGGTCTTCTGTAGCATATCCAAACAAGACACGTATGTATTCAATATATGATGGGATAAAGGTTTACTCTTTTATGTTGTATAATGCATTCATGCCTTTTGTAAAAGTAGGTTTACCTGCTAATAGAAGAACAACTCTTAAAACATCAACCACTTCATCTTTGGTTATACCAAGTTCCTTCATACCGCTTAATATCTGTTTTTTAACTGCTCTATCGTCGGATGCGGCTGCAGCGATTCCTATGGCTATAAGTTTCTGAGTTTTATAATCTAAAGATTTCCCAGTGTAACAAACATCATTTAAACTAATACTTAAATCGTAAAGATCTGGATAGTCTTCCTTAACAGGTTTCATACCTTTACTGAAAAAAACTTCATCTTTCATAAACTGACACCTCAGATAGTTTAATATATTTATATATAATATTATGATCTTTTGTTCATATAAATTTAACTTAAAGATTTTAATTAAGATATTAAGTCATTATAAAGCCATTTATCTTCTCTTACATCCATAATTCAACGTATCTTCTAAACGAATTTGAATAACCTTTTTAACGACGTTTTCAGCATTCAATAATTTTTAAAAATTAAATTAAAAAAATTAAATTTAATACTTCGTTATAGTTCCATATCGATATATAAGACCAATAACAAGTTAAATTAATATATTAACTAATTTTAACTTTACAAATAGTAAATAAAGTACCATTAATAATCAATAATTAAATTATTCGAGACATTAATATGATGGCAATATCCTATTTCAAAGACAATAGTTTAGAATTTATATTGATTTTAGAAGACCCATAGACATTGAATTCATTGGCGATGGCGTTAAAGGAAATGTGAAAATAAATCATCCTAAGATTCGACTTTAAAAAATACAAAAAAGCATGATCTAACATAAGCAAAGTATAGTATTGTTAAGATTTTTAATAATATTCCAGAAGAAATGAATGTTAAGTTAAAAATATAATTAAGTTTTTGAAATAAAAAAAATTTGAGATTTTTTTACACAATTTTTAGTAATATTTTCCTAATTTTTTTTTATTTAACGTTTATTCATTTCTAGTAATATTTCATTTGAGACTTTCAAGAATTTTTCGACAATATTACGATATTTTTTTTCACTTTTTTTTATTGCTTCTTCTGCTTTTTTTCGTTCGGTGATATCTCTGATAATTGCTGAGAAATATGTTGTATTGTCAGATTCCCAGGCAGATAATGACATTTCAAATGGAAATGTGGTACTATCTTTTCTTAAACCTGTTGTTTGAACTATTTTGCCAAGTAGACTGTGTTTTCCACTTACTTCATAATTTTCCAATTCATTTAGATACCCATTCCTAAATTTATCTGGCATTAAAATTGTTAAACTCTTACCAGATAACTCATCAGTTGAGTAGCCAAATAGTTTTTTAAAGATTTTATTAAAGAATAAAATATTTCCGTTATGATCTGTTGTAACAATTCCATCAGTAGCAGACTCTGCAAAAGTTCTAAAACGTTCTTCACTTTTTTTAAGAGCAATTTTAGTTTTTTTACATTCCATTATTTCTTTCTTCATTTCATTTAATTCATCATTACATTGATCTTCAGTTTCCCCTAACATTGAATAAACCTCCATACCCTCCAAAAGTCATATTCCAAAGATTTACACTAATTAACTAGTATAATTTTCTAAGTAATTATAACTTATTAAAAAAATATACCGATTCATAACAGAAAATATATTTTTAAGTATAATATGCATTATTTATCATTTATTCACGATAAAAGTGGAATCATTATCTTAAAATGTGAATCTTTGATATTATATGTAACAAAATCAATTAGTAATAAAGGGTATAATAAAATTTAATATATTTTTTTCATCATATTTTTTAGGGAAATATATTTATGAGGGTGTAGTATGACCAAAACTAAAAAGGAAAAGTTAGATGATGTGCTAACGGGATTATTACAGGTTGGACAGATAAAAGCATGTGGTATTGTTTCTAAGGAAGGTCTTTTAATTAATTCTAGAACTCCACCTGATGTTGATGCTCGAATATTTTCAGCACTCTGTTCCACTATAATGGGAGCTGCAGAAGCTGCATCTGGTCAGATGACAACAGGTACAGTATCACAAATCTCTGTTAAAACCGAAAAAGGGACTATTGTACTTATTCCTGCTGGTTTAAAGGCCATATTAACAGTTTTAACTGATCCTAAAGCCCAAATTGGGTTAATATTCTATGAAATGGAAACCCGTGCACTTCAAGTAGAAGAAATTTTAAGGGAAATGTGAATCAAATGAAAAAAACTCATATTCCCAAACTTGACGATTTCATTGGAGGAGGAATTCCCGAAGGATCATCCATTCTGTTTTGTGCAGTTCCAGGAGTTGAATGTGAAGCCTTTGGATATCAAATCTTGAATGGTATAATTGAAGATGGACATAAAGGGTTTATATTTACCAATGTTTCTGAACCTAATGACATAATATACGAGTTCAGCCAATATGGATGGAATTTAGAAGAATATCTTGAAGAAGAAAAAGCCTTCTTTGTAGATGGAAGCTCAAATTTCATAGGAGTGCCACCTAATGGTAAATATTCAATTAATGAACTTTCCCAAATAGAAGGAATTGTACTCAAAGCCATTGATGATGTATCAAATGGAGTGGGAGTAATAAATAATTTATCCACACTTATTGATTACCTTGAAGAAGATAAAATAATTGAGATCCTAGATAAATGGAATAAGCGTGCAAAGGCAAATAATACCATTTTAGTGTACATATTCACCAAATGGGGCTACGAACAAAAACTTATCGATACCATAAAAAACAGTGTTGACAGTGTTGTCAGTTTAACAAGTATTGAAGAACGTGTAATCATTGGACAAGGTTTCATGGTTACTAGTGCATCTTGGACACGACCCCAAAATAATATGGTACTATTTTTCGTTTTACAACCCGGCGGGGTTAAAATATATATTCCAAAAATTTTGGTAACAGGGCCTTATAATGCTGGAAAATCAAGTTTTGTCAAATCAATATCAAAAAAATCTGTTTCAGTCGAAAGAATGGCTTTAGAAAAATTTCCAACTACCATTGCTATGGATATTGGCCATGTAGATCATAATGGTTTTGTTGCAGATATCTTCGGAACTCCTGGTCAGGAGCGTTTTGACCTTATGTTGAACGTACTATCCAAGGAAGCTGTTGGAGCATTTATAATAGTGGATTCAAGTGCTCCTCAAACATTTGCACGGGCAAAGGAAATGATAAATAAGACTCATGCCAAAGCTATTCCAAAAATAATAGTTGCCAACAAACAGGACATGCCTGGAGCATTGTCTCCTGAACAAATCAGAGAAGCAATGAAACTTGATAAGGATATTCCAATAATACCAACTACAATAACTGAGAATATAGGTGTAGAAGAAGCACTTGATGCTCTCTTAAAACTCTTATACGGCGATACAAAATGATTCCATGTATTGAATCAGGTATCCCTGGATTTGACGAACTCACACGTTCAGATAGTGGAACAGGTGGAATCCCAGAGAACTCATCAACTTTAATATATGGTCCCTCAAAAACGGGTAAATCAATATTTAACTATCAATTCACATACCAAGGACTCTCCCATGAGGAACAATGCCTTTATATTACAACTGACCAAAGTCTTAAACAGTTAGAAGGCAATATGTTTGACTTCCAGATACCAATTGAAAAATACATCGCAGACAAAACTTTATATGTAATTGACACCACTTCAGATATCTCACAAGGAATGCAAACTAAAACAGAAACAATAGTATCTTCCCATATCAACAATCCCACAGATATCATGGTTAAAGTTGGTTCAGGAGTTAAATATATCTGCAAAAATAATCAGAGATTCAGATCTGTATTAGATTCTACTACTACTCTTCTAGCATATAATGATAGCATGATGATTTTACGCGTTTTAAAGGCTTATTTAATGAGGGTAAATGAGGCAGGTGGAACACCGATAATCACATACACAGAAAATTCAGCAGATAGCATGATTGAAACAATGCTCAAATCTATGGTTGACAATATTATAAAATTAGATGGAAAGACATTAACTGTTGAAGCCATGAAGAGTATCGGGAAAAGAAGTTCAAAATATCAAATTACAAAACAGGGTATTATATTATGAAAATTTTCAGGTATCCGTCAGAATTATTCTTAAACCTTTATTGAGGTGAAGTTAATTATGATAAAAACTATTGAATCTGGAATTCCGGGATTTGACGAACTTACATTATCTGAGATCACCGAAGGTGGAATTCCAGAAAAATCAACTACATTAATATATGGCCCACCAAAAACGGGCAAATCCATATTTTGCAACCAATTCACATATCATGGACTTTTAAACTTAGAACCTTGCCTTTATGTGACTACAGATTATGGACTTAAACAGGTTCAAAATAATATGATGGAATTCCAATGGTTCATACAGAACTATATTCAAAATCAGAGTCTTTATATTATAGATGGAATCTCAAAACTTTCAGGTAAAAAAATAGAAGATACTACTAACATAAAATCATCTTTTGTTCGTAATCCTTCTGATATGATGGTTAAAATTGGTATTGGAACAAGATTTGTATATAAAAAATCGAATCACTTTAGATCTACACTTGATTCACTTAACACACTATTCATATTCAACCCTCCACAAATGGTCACAAGAGTATTAAATGCTTACTTAAGAAGAATAACCGAAGCAGGAGGTACTTGTATCATAGCTTATACAGAAGGAATAATCAATCCAGATACAGAAACCATGTTAAAATCACTATTTGACAATACCATCAAGTTAGATGGCCAAAATATACAAATTAAATCACATTTTGAAGAAGAGGAAGAAGTAACTAATTACAGATCAACTTACAAAATTACCGATAAAGGAATTGTTGTTAAAAAAGTATAATTTATTTAAATAGTGTTTCTGTACGAATAATTGTTTCTGACATATTTTTTTATTTCATTTTAAAATTGTAAATAATTGTTAAGATTAAAGTCTAATTTTTTTATATACGATGAATCTGTTCCAACATTAATCAATGTAGATCTGATTATGTTTCGTCATAGACATCATATAACGAAATAAATTAATATAAACTAAATAATCAAATACTAATTAATCTAAGTAATATCATATGCAAGTAACCAAATTTGACACTAACAGTCTTCGATCAATATGTAATATCATGGGAGATACTGATGAGGGATTAACAGGTTCAGAAATAAGTCAATTACTTAATCAACTTAATATTCAAGATCCTGAACCCTATATGAATAAACGAAATCGTTTATTTGAAGCATTATCATTGAAACAAAATCAAGATAAATGTGGCAACAATATCATTGATTTTTTAAAAAAATCAATGGATCCTATAAGATACACCAATAATTTAGAAGGTTTTGAAAATTTTAAAATTAAGCTTAATCTAGTGTTAACATTAAGAGGTTACGAATTATTAGATAATGGTGAGATAAAGAAAATTACTAAAGTTAATACAATTAATGAAGCTCAAAAGAAAGCAGATCGATTAAAAAGTAAATTAAATGATAGAAATGTGCATTCTGACATTTTATATTTTTGTAAGGCAGAATTAGTAGTAAATAATTATTTCCATACTGTTTTTGAAGCTACAAAAAGTGTTGCTGACAAGATAAGAATGAAATCTGGTGTTAATCTTGACGGGTCAGAATTAGTCGATTTAGTATTTGGTATAAAAAAACCTATTTTAATAATAATAATTTAACTTAAAATGATTATAGTGATTTTTCTTAAATAATTATGAACTAAATTCATTAACACTAGCGGATTGTTTTATATGTCATAAATTAGTTCTAAGTTAAACATTCAAAATGTTTTCTTGTGAAGAGGGTATTTAGTCATATTAATTAGCGTTAAATATATATAAAGAACTAAACTCATTTAAACTAGAGAATTTGTGATAACTTCAACTGTACAGGAATATAACCATAATTACTTTTCTTCTTAATTGTCAGTTTTTATCTAAAAACTTCTGTATTCAAAGTATGATATCTAATTTTGATAGGTTTTTAAAGAAAATTTAATTTTGTAATATTTAGTGATCCATAATGGATAATCAAAAATTTATCATAGTAACTACATAAAACCTAGTTGGAGACAAAAAAAATGTTGATACACAATAAAGTAGGTTACATAAGAAAAAAACAACGAAGACAACTTGAAAGAGAAAAATTAGCTGAACAAAATAAAAAGGTTAAAAAACCTCAAAAATTGGAAAGCTGTCATTTAACTGAACTATGAGTTATTTAATGGATAATTAAATAAATCAATTCCTTTTTTAAGATGTCATGAATTTTACTTTTTTCGGTTTAAAATCGTAATTCTTATTTTTTATACGATAAAAATAATTAATTAAAAATAACATCAAAACATTAGATATAAATGTTTAAACAAGAATTTCATATCCCATTTAATAAAAACATGATGATATGTGCCAGATTAATACTAACATTAACTAATAATTGATTAAAAGAGTTTGAAATAAAATCTGAAGATGTTTGGAGGAGGATTATGGAATTATCAGTTGGATTAAATAAAGACAAAAATATCATGAAAATGGAAAACCCCTGTACAGGCACATTTTTACTTTTAAATAAAAAAGAAGCCATTAAATTAAAAAAAGATTTGGATGTGCAAATCAAACAGATGATCGTATAATCCTAAAATTTATATCCCGTAGTTAAATTGGATATCATAATATTTTGTTTTTTTCTTTCATATTTTCTCCTAAGATAATATGGTTTCAATCATGTTCAAATAGTATTTGAGAAAGTTTTTATTAAACTACAACGCATCCATTATTACCAGATAAAAGAAATTGGAAGTTTATAAATTTTAATGATATAAGAAATAATATAAAAATATCTTTAAACAGAAGTATAGTATATATGAAGTAACTAATCAAAATACCAAGGTAATATCTGATGGCTTATACTTCTGGAAATACATATATAAAAATTCATTGGTGATTCCACATTAAAAAAAGAATAGACCTCCATACACATAGTATATTTAGCGATGGTGCATTGTTACCATCAGAAATAGCAAGACGTGCACAGGTATTAAATCATAGCGCTGTAGCAATAACCGATCATGTAGATGCTTCAAATATTGAATGTGTTGGTAAGGTGATAAATGCTGTAAAGGACATAAGAGACAATTGGGACATTGAAATTATACCGGGGGCTGAAATAACCCATGCACCTTCAGAAATAATAGACAAACTGGCTCATCAAGCTAAAAAATTTGGGGCAGAAATTGTAATTGTTCATGGAGAAACTATAGTTGAACCAGTAATTGAAGGTACAAACTGGAGTGCAGTTAATTGTCCTGAAGTTGATATTTTAGCACATCCCGGACTCATAACAGTAGAAGAAGTTGAAATGGCAAAGGAAAACAATGTAACGTTAGAGATAAGCTCAAGAAGAGGTCATTGCCTCGGAAATGGCCACGTTGCTAAATTAGCTGTTGAAGTTGGTGCAGACCTAGTTGTAGATACAGACACACACATGCCTGGAGATTTAATATCCTACGAAATGGCTTATAAAATAGCATTGGGGGCAGGATTAAAAGATAATGAGATAAAAAAAGCTTTAAAAGATAATCCTGAAAGAATACTTAAAAATAAAGGTTTGTTAAAGTAGTTGGAATATTATATATAATTGTAGCACTCTTGATAGTGATAGTAAAATATGCAGTACCTCAGTTCTTTGAAATCCTAATCTGGCTGATTGCTATTGGTTTAGCAGCTACAGGAGTATATTTCATCATGAGAAATCGTTAGTTAAAGAGAATTTCTATAAACCTTATGTTTTTTGAAAGTTAATAATTTTGGTTTATTTTTATTCTTTAATGATCGTTTAAATGTTGATTGCAATAAATTTATATATTAATAATGGTATAGAAGTATTATGAAGTCGTTTGAGAAGTATTTCATGGAGAAGAACTATGCTCGTGTTGAAGAGCTTGGTGATAA
>Ga0224559_1002179_pt1 | contig 10217 bp, 7 predicted proteins | sample 714S33034metaG_FD_180676 | JGI IMG/M metagenome (GOLD analysis project Ga0224559, IMG submission 180676) | Peat soil microbial communities from Stordalen Mire, Sweden - 717 S3 30-34 | ecosystem: Environmental > Terrestrial > Soil > Wetlands > Peat | place: Sweden: Norrbotten County, Stordalen... | reverse complement strand
CGCTGGCAAACCATGCGTCGATGCAGGCATGAACCGTGAATGCGTAGTCGTCCAGCGTGCCCGGTGTCTTTTCAGGCGGCTGGGAACTCTTCTCAACCCTTTCGCCGTAAGCAATCACGTGACTTAGAAACTGATCTCCATCCCAGGCTTCGCGTAAAAGCCGGTTCAGCGTCAACAAAGCGAATTCGCGCACCGAATCCAGACCCAGAATTCGTGCTGCCTCCAGGCAAGCCGTCACAGCCATCGCGTCCCAGCCGGTGTAGAGCGTGCGATCGATAAACGGCGTTGGCCGCTTGGCGCGCGCAGCCAGCAGCTTGTTGCGCACTGAGTCCCGCAAAATGCGCAAATCGTCCATGTTGCTTCCTGTTGCGGCCTTCTCTTCCAGCGTCCAACTCAGATGCAATACGTTTTTGGCCGGGTTGTGGTGCATGTCACCCAAATCGCGAATGTCCCAATAACTCATCGCAAACTCGAGTTCATCCGGATCAAGCGCCTCATTCACCTCGGCCAGTGTCCAGGTGAAGTAGTCGCCGTCGTCGTCCAGGTTGATGTCGGCATCCTGCGAGGCATAGTAGCCGCCCCGCTCGCGGTCGCTCATCGTGGTTTCAAGCCAGTTCACGATCTCCCGGGCCGTAGCAAGAAAATCCTCGCGGCCAAAGCTCTGGTAGCCATGCAGGTAGTTGCGCAGCAACTCAGTGTTGTCATAGAGCATCTTTTCGAAGTGCGGAACCCGCCAGAGTTCGTCCACGCTGTAGCGGTGAAATCCCCCGGCCAGTTGGTCGTAAACGCCGCCACGCGCCATTTTTTCAAGAGTTGTACAGAAAGCAACTTCCGCCTGTTCATTGCCACGGTTCACAGCCAATTCGAGAAGCAAATCAAGAGCGCCGGGGTGGGGAAACTTGGGCTGGGAGCCAAAGCCGCCGTTGCGCGGATCAAACTGCGCGAGGATTGAGTTGGCAATTTTATCCACCAGCGCCAGCGAGAGTGGCCCACCGCGGCCCGAGAAAGATTCATTATGCTCGATGGCGGCGATGGTGCTGGCTGCGGTTTCCAGAGCTTCATCGCGCCGCTCATGCCAGACCTGGGCCAAAGTGGTGAGCACCCGCCCAAAACCCGGTCGCCCATAGCGATCATCGGGCGGAATATACGTGCCACCGAAGTACGGCCGCCCATCGGGAGTGAGAAAGGCTGTCAGCGGCCAGCCGCCTTGCCCGCTGATGGCAGCAACCGCGGCTTGATAGCGCGCATCCACATCGGGCCGCTCGTCGCGGTCCACCTTCATGGCCACATAATGCTCGTTGATGATCGCGGCAATCTCCGGATTCTCGTAGGACTCGCGGTCCATCACATGGCACCAATGGCACCAGACGGCGCCAATGTCGAGCAGAATGGGCTTGTCCTCAGATTGGGCCAGGTTGAAGGCCTCTTTGCCCCAGGGATGCCAATGCACCGGCTGATGGCGCGCGGAGCGCAGGTAAGAACTGGCTGCTCCTGCAAGCTGGTTGGCGTGAGCGGATTCGGATGCGGGAGGCGTGGGGAAAACGTCCTCATTATTCATAGGCTGAGGATACATGGGTTACACCCATGGCGGCCAGAAGCAGCTATAGTGGCAATGAAAGTTACCTCGGAGGCAAACAATGAACCGATTTCTGCTTTTACTTTGGGTTGTTCTCGCCGCCGCGCCAAACCTGGTAGCCGCGCCGCCGATGGCGCTGTTCTATATGACCCGGTCCCCGGACTCCATCCGGTCTTTTCTGGCGCACTCCTCGCAGATCGACCTGCTGGTGCCCACCTGGTACCAGGTGGACGGGAACGGGTTAGTCACCGGCGCGCCAGATCCGGCCGTGCTCAAGCGGGCGCAGGGCGAAAAACTTCCCGTGATGCCCATTCTGGCCCTCTTCGGCAAAAAGGAATTCCACACGCTGGCGGAAAGCGCCGCCGCCCAGGCCCACATGAACGAGTCGATGGTTCGCGAGTCGCGGCTCAACGGTTACACCGGCTTCCAGCTCGACTTCGAGAACATCGAGTGGACGGATCGCGAGCTGCTGACGTCGCTGGTGAAATCCTCCGCCGAAGCCCTGCACAAGGCCGGCCTGCAACTGACCATTGCCACGGTGCCCAATGCGCCCGGTTACCCCGGACAGGGCGGCTATTCCAAGTGGATGTATACGGACTGGCGGGGCGCTTACGACTTAGCGGAGCTCGCCAAATATGCCGACCTGATTTGCCTGATGACCTACGACCAGCACACGCGCTGGACGACGCCCGGCCCCGTCTCTGGCTGGCAATGGGCAGTTGATAATATCGACTATGCCCTCAAGACGGTGCCCAGGGAAAAACTTTCCCTCGGCATTCCGCTCTACGGCCAGCATTGGTACGCAGGCTCTCCCACGAAAGACCCAAACTCCGACAAAGAGAAACCCAATCCCACATCCGATTCCATCAGCGCGCTGAATGCCCGGCAACTCGCCGAGGCCTGGAAGGCCACCATCCAGTGGGACGAGCAGGACCACGCCGCATGGTTTTTCTTTTATCGCGACCAGTTACGCGAGTGGGTATTTTTCACCGATTCACGCACCTTCAAAGACCGTTACGAATTGGTCAAACAGAATGGGTTGCAGGGATTCTGTTCCTGGGTTCTGGGAGACGAAGACCCCGGAATCTGGGACGTGCTGCCCCAACGGCATTGACACCACAGAAACGATCTCGATAGGTTTGCACCAGCAAAATGGGATGAGCCGAAGCTCATCCCATTTTTTAACTGCAATGTCTGAGAGGATTAGAAGTGGTAGGCCACGCCAACTACGGGCATGTAAATGTTGTACCACTTGTTGGTGGAGAAGTTCGGCGACGAGACGTTGAAGGTGGGCACCTTGGTGACCATTCCGCGGAATTCGGCGCGAATGTCAAAGCTGGGGCTGATTTCGCGAGCGATGCCGGCTCCATAGATGGCGCCAATCTGGGTCTGCTGCTTGGCGTCGATGTTCGTGGTGCCGGAGTTGCGGATGGGCAGGAAGATGAAGGCTCCCGGTCCCGCCTCGACAAATGGATTATATTTGCGGAAATTAAAACTGCGGACATACGCAGCGGACATTTCCTGGGTGCGGGTCAGAATGGTGTAGTTATTGGTGTTGCTGATCAAGTAGTGGATTTTGTTCTGGTAGGTGATGCCGTAGTTGGCTTCGACGGCGCTCGAGGGCGTCAGCATGAAACGGTAGCTGGCCAGTGCGCCAAAGGCTCGGTTCGCGCTCACCTGAACATCGGTGGGCGAGGCAATGAACGGCTCAACAAGAGCCGTTCCGCTGATGCTGATGTCCTGGCGGCTTTCCTGGGTGCGGCCTACTGCAACGCATACGGACAGCAGAATTGCTAAAAAGGCGATCTTCTTCATTCGGTCCTGAACCTCACGACTGCTCAACCGTCCGGCTGGCAACGAGTTAATCGATTCCGGTGCTCCGGTTCGCGCCGGGCCCCACTCTCAGCATTGTAACTGGCCGGGGCGGCCCGTGGCAGAAACCAATATCGGGAATCACCTGAACCATAGACGCTGTGAGGAGCACAGGGGCGCCCTGGAAATCCTGAGAAGGGGGCTATTATAGGCAAAAAACGGCAAATCAGCAGGTTTTCTGCTCCTTTTAGAGCAGGTGTGCACCGGCTTTGCTTCTAATGAACGAAAAAATGCATGTGGATTTCCACTTTTCCGTATTAGAAATGGCATGGAAATTTCCAAGACCTTTTAGCCAGCCCGCTCAACATGGTAGTGAAAAGGCGGACCCTGCTCCTGGGCCAGAGCCCTGACTGTGCGTAAGAAGGCTCTGGCGGCATAGGAGAGCGTGGCCTGCCGCCGGCAGACCAGCCGCAATACACGCTTGACCTCCAATTCGTCCACCGGCACACGCACCAGGTCGCCTGTATCCAATTCCCTGGCCACGGTCAGGTGGGGCACCAGCGCCATTCCGTTGCCCATAGCTACAAACCGCTTGATGGCTTCGATGGTGGGCAGCTCGATGCCCATATTCAGGGGCGTCCGGTGTTTCTGGAAGGCTTCGATCACACGTCGCCTCAGCGGCGAGGCAACATTGTGGGCCACAAAGAGTTCTTTGCCCAGATCGGTGATGGAGACCCGCCGAGCTCTGGCCAGCGGATGACTGGGACTGACAATCAATGCCAGGGTGTCGGCGTAAACCGCAATACTGCGGTACTGTGCCGGATCAGGATGATAGGAGATCATCCCCAGTTCGAAGGTGCGCAGATTCAGTTCCTCGGGGATGCGCGAGGCCAGCATGCGGTTCACGGCGACGTTGATGTTGGGAAACTCCCGCCGAAATCTGTCGATGGCTTGCAGCAGGTAGATGCAGGTATATTCGTTGGCGGCAAGTTGCAGATTGCCGCGCTCCAGGCTCTTTAACTCATCCAGGGCGCTGGAAGCCTCTCGCCGCAACGCCAGCAAACGCAGCGCATAGTCGCGCAACAGAACCCCGGCCGAGGTCAGCGATCCGTCTCGCGCCGAGCGGTCGAAGAGCATCTCGCCCACGGAGGCCTCCAGCTTGCGGATGACCTGACTTACCGCCGGTTGTGTGCGGTGCAGCCGCACTGCGGCGCGGGAGAAGCTGTGCTCTTCGGCAACAGCGAGAAAGGTTTCCAGTTGGCTCAGTTCCATATCAACGGCCACCATCCATTACAGTATAAGCATTTCTTATCATCTCTACAATAATTATAACTTTGCGTTATATGAAAGAATGTTGGACACTTGAGTGTTGGGACAATCATCCCCAGGGAGGCTGGTTCATGGCGACCAATCGCATTGTCTTCTTCGACACCACGCTGCGCGACGGCGAGCAGTCGCCCGGCTGCAGCATGACAACGCAGGAAAAGCTGTCCATGGCCCACGCGCTGGAGGATCTGGGCGTAGATATTATCGAGGCCGGCTTTGCCATGGCCTCGGAGGGCGACTTTGCAGCTATCGCCACCATCACACAGGCCATTCGCAAGCCGCGCATCACCTCGCTGGCCCGCGCCAAGTCCGAAGACATCGTGATGGCCTCCCGTGCTCTGCAGTTTGCCGACCGCGCCCGCATCCATGTTTTTCTGGCATCCAGCGACCTGCATCTTGAATACAAATTGAAGATAAGCCGTCAGCAGGCTCTGGATCAGACCGCCGAATCGGTGCGCCTGGCGCGCTCGCTGGTGGACGATGTCGAGTTTTCGCCCGAGGACGCTACCCGCTCCGAGCGCGATTTTCTGGTGGAGATGGTGCGCGTGGCCGTCGAGGCCGGCGCCACAACCATTAATTTGCCTGACACCGTGGGCTACTCCACTCCGGACGAATACGGGAGGATGTTCGCCGAGGTGCGTGAGCGCATTCCAGCAATCGACGAGCAGGGCATCGTTCTCTCCGCGCACTGCCACGACGACCTGGGGCTGGCCGTGGCTAACTCACTGGCCGCCATCCAGAACGGCGCCCGGCAAGTGGAGTGCACCATCAACGGCATTGGAGAACGGGCCGGCAACGCGGCACTGGAAGAGATTGCCGCCGCGCTTTATGTTCGCGGCGAGCGCTATAACGTCACCTCTGGCATCAATTTGAATCAGATCTACCCCGCCAGCCAGGTTCTGGGACAGATCATTACATTCCGCCCTTCGCCCAACAAGGCCATCGTGGGCGACAACGCCTTTGCCCACGAGTCTGGAATTCATCAGCACGGCATGTTAGCCAACCCTCTTTGCTACGAGATCATGACGCCCGCGCTGGTGGGCGTGGCGCATACCCACCTGGTGCTGGGCAAGCACTCCGGCCGCGCGGCACTGCGGAATCGGCTAGAGCAATTGGGCTTCACCGTCACCCGCGATGAGTTGCAACACGCCTACTACCGCTTTGTGGCGCTGGCCGATCGCAAGAAGAACATTTACGACTACGATCTGGTCGGACTGCTTCCCGATCAGATTCGTGATCGCCGCCGGGAAACGATACGGGATCCGGTATCTGAACTAGCCTAAAGCTCAACAACCACTGACAACTAAAGAGAGCACGCATGAAGCTGAAGATCCTGGTCACCGCCGGAGACGGCATCGGACCCGAAGTTACCAATGAAGCCGTCGCAGTGTTGCGCGAAGTTGCGTTACTCCGCGGTCACATGCTCGAAATCGACGCACGCCGCATAGGCGGCATTGCGATTGTGCAGGACGGAACGCCGCTGCCGGCTGAAACGCTGGATGCTGCGTTGGCTTCAGACGCGGTGTTGCTGGGCGCAGTTGGCGGCAACGAGTTCAATTCCCTTCCCCCGGATAAGCGTCCCGAAGCCGGCCTGTTGCAACTGCGCTCGGCGCTGGGTGGCTTTGCCAATCTGCGCCCCGCCTTCGCCTTCAAGGAACTGGCCGTCAATAGCCCGCTTCGCCCGGAGATTATCGATGGCGCTGACATTTTATTTGTTCGCGAGTTGCTCGGCGGCCTCTACTTCGGCCAGCCTCGAGGATGGAATCGGGAGAAGAAAGAAGCCTGGAACACCATGCGTTACACGCGCGAGGAAGTGGCGCGGGTGGCGCGCATCGCCTTCCAGTTGGCGCAGAAGCGCCGCAAAAAACTCACCAGCGTGGACAAGGCCAACGTGCTCGAAGTTTCGCAATTGTGGCGCGCCACGGTGAGCGAAGTGGCCGCGGAGTTCCCCGATGTGGCGCTGGAGCATCAATACGTCGATGCCATGGCGATGCACCTGATGAATCAGCCGCGCAACTACGATGTCGTGCTGACGGAAAATCTGTTTGGCGACATTCTCACGGACGAGTCCGGCGTCATCACCGGTTCGTTGGGCATGTTGCCCTCGGCCACCATCGGCGGCAAGGTCAATTTGTACGAGCCGGTACATGGCTCCGCGCCGGATATTGCCGGCAAAGGTCTCGCCAATCCGCTGGGCGCAATTTTGACTGGCGCATTGATTCTGCGCCACTCCGCCGGCCTTGAGGCCGAGGCCGCAATCATAGAAACCGCGGTGCGCAAAGTGCTCGAGCAGGGCTTCCGCACGCCGGACCTTGCGCGCTCCAATCCGCAGGGATTCCCCGTGCTTTCAACCAAAGAGATGGGCGCAAAGGTGCGGGACACGGTGAAAGAACTGCTCAAGCAGGATTGAGGTTTCCCACCCTTGCGCCAGAAAAAAGGCGCAAGGATGGGGCACCCGGCTCTTAGTTTTTTGTCGCGGCTCGACACTGAATCGTAATTTCAAGTTCGGAACAACCGGCAGGGAGGAGAATACTCCCCTTGCAACAAGAACACGCTGGCAGCTTAGGAGTCGAATGAGTAATAAACCAAAAACATTATTTGAAAAGGTCTGGGAGCAGCATGTAGTGGCCGATCCTGAGGGCGAGCCAACGCTGCTCTACATCGACCTGCAGTTGCTGCACGAGGTCACCTCGCCGCAAGCCTTTGAGGGCCTTCGCCTGGCTGGCCGCAAGGTGCGGCGGCCCGACCGCTGCATTGCGACAGTGGATCATAATGTGCCCACCACGCTCGCCGACCGTTTCAACATCGTCGACCAGATCGCAGCCAAGCAAATTGCCGCGCTGCGCACTAACTGCGCCGAGTTTGGCATCGAACTTTATGACGTGGACTCGCCCTATCAAGGCATTGTGCATGTGATTGGTCCGGAACTTGGCATCACCAAGCCGGGCATGACAATTGTCTGCGGCGACTCGCACACCTCAACGCACGGAGCATTTGGCGCGCTGGCCTTCGGCATCGGAACCAGCGAAGTGGAGCACGTGCTAGCCACGCAAACCTTGCCGCAATCCAAGCCCCAGACTCTCCGCATTGCGGTCGAGGGAAAACTGCCGCGCGGCGTCACAGCCAAGGACATGATTCTCGCCATCATCGGGCAAATTGGCACCGACGGCGCGACTGGCTGCGTTGTTGAGTACGCGGGCTCGGCGATTCGCGCGCTCTCGATGGAAGGCCGCATGACGGTCTGCAATATGAGCATCGAGGCAGGCGCGCGTGCCGGCATGATCGCTCCCGACGAAAAAACATTCGCCTATCTCAATGGCCGCCATTTTTCGCCGCAAGGCCTGGAGTGGGACAAGGCCGTCGCTGAATGGAGCAAGCTGCCCTCAGATCCCGGCGCGAAATTCGATCGCGAACTGGTCATCGATGCGGCCGCGCTGGTTCCGTATGTCAGTTGGGGAACCAGCCCCGGTATGGTCGCGCCGGTTACGTCCACGGTGCCTGACCCGGCCGCTTCAGCCAATGAACAGGAGCGCAAGGGATTTGAACGAGCCCTCGAATACATGGGTTTGAAGGCCGGCACGCCGCTTGAAGATGTGTGCGTGGATCGCGTCTTCATCGGCTCCTGCACCAACTCGCGCATTGAAGATTTGCGCGCCGCCGCGCGCATCGCATCTGGCTACAAAGTTTCAACGAAGGTGAACGCAATGGTCGTTCCCGGTTCGCAAGCCGTAAAGGCGCAGGCCGAAGCAGAGGGCCTCGACCGCATCTTTCTGGCAGCCGGCTTTGAGTGGCGCGAGCCCGGTTGCTCCATGTGCCTGGGCATGAACCCGGACATCATCGCGCCCGGCGAGCGTTGCGCTTCCACCAGCAACCGCAACTTCGAAGGCCGCCAGGGCCGCGGCGGACGCACGCATCTTGTTTCGCCGGAGATGGCTGCCGCCGCTGCAATAGCAGGCCATTTTGTCGACATTCGCAACTGGACTGTACGTGAGGAGGTAAAAGCCTGATGAAACCCTTTCGCACATTGACCGCATTGGCCGCGCCTCTGGACCGGGCAAATGTCGATACGGACCAGATTATTCCCAAGCAGTTTCTCAAGCGAATCGAGCGCACCGGCTACGGTGAATTTCTTTTCTTCGACTGGCGGCGCACGCCCTCGGGCGAACAGGACCCAAACTTTGTACTTAACGATCCGCGCTACCAGGGCGCGCAGATTCTCATTGCTGGTAAGAATTTCGCCTGCGGCTCCAGCCGCGAACACGCGGCCTGGGCGCTCAGCGATTTTGGCTTCCGCGTGGTCATTGCGCCCACCTTCGCCGACATCTTCTTCTCCAATGCCGGCAAGAACGGCATTGTGCTGGCGCGTCTCAGCGAAGAACAGGTCGCCCAGTTGCTCAACAACGCGAAAACCATTCCAAACTACCAACTCACCGTCTCACTTGAAGCCCAGACAGTCACCGACAATCAGGGATTCGCAGCAACTTTTGAGATCGATCCTTTCCGCAAATTCTGTCTTCTTGAAGGACTCGACGACATCGGCCTGACACTGCGCCACGCCGCGGCGCTGGACACATTTGAAGCCAGGCACGATAAAGCAACCTGGTTGAAAGCGAAGTAACACCGCAAGAAGGAGCAAGATGACCATCGAAGGCAAGCGACAAAGCATCCCGTTGACCGAAGGCCCTGACCGGGCAGCCTCCCGTTCGTACCTGCGAGGTTCCGGTTTCAGCAAGGAAGACCTGCACAAGCCCATCATCGGAATTGCCAACACTTGGACCGAGATCGGCACCTGCAATATGCATCTGCGCGAAATTGCCGAGGCTCTCAAGGAAGGCATTCGCGAAGCCGGCGGCACGCCGATGGAGTTCAACACCATCACAATTTCCGATGGCATTACCATGGGCACGCAGGGCATGAAGGCCTCACTCGTCTCGCGCGAAGTCATCGCCGATTCAATTGAGTTGATGGCCCGCGGCAACCTCTTCGACGGCCTGGTAGGCATCGGAGGCTGCGACAAAAACATGCCGGGCATCATCATGGCGCTGTGCCGGCTGGACATTCCGGGCATGATGCTCTACGGCGGCTCCATTGCTCCCGGCAAGTTGAACGGCAAAGACATCACGATTCAAGATGTCTTTGAAGGCATCGGATCCCATGCGGCAGGACGCATCGACGACGCGGGTCTTGAAGCACTGGAAGCTCACGCCTGTCCCGGCGCGGGCGCATGCGGCGGCCAGTTCACCGCCAACACCATGGCCATGTCGGCAGAGATTCTGGGTATTGCGCCGATCAAACTCTCCGGCGTTCCCGCCACTTCGGCAGACAAGTACGCCGCCACGCGCGAAGCCGGCCATATTCTGATGGACGCGGTACGCGCCAATCGCCGTCCCTCGCAAATTATCACTCGCAAATCCATCGACAACGCAATCGCCAGCGTGGCGGCCAGCGGCGGATCGACCAATGCAGTTTTGCATCTGCTGGCCATTGCGCGAGAGATGAACAT
>Ga0224559_1002178_pt1 | contig 10217 bp, 5 predicted proteins | sample 714S33034metaG_FD_180676 | JGI IMG/M metagenome (GOLD analysis project Ga0224559, IMG submission 180676) | Peat soil microbial communities from Stordalen Mire, Sweden - 717 S3 30-34 | ecosystem: Environmental > Terrestrial > Soil > Wetlands > Peat | place: Sweden: Norrbotten County, Stordalen... | reverse complement strand
GCCTTGTTTTGCCGCAAATCCCGACAGCGACAACCCGCTCTCCTCCCATGCCGCGAGCACGGACTCGGCGTCCGCCTGTCGCCACCGTCGGCCCGTCAGGCTCGTTGTTTTCTGGTCACCATTCTCGGTCTCTTGCTTTTCCATCCGGCGGAGCTTGGCCCGTCTGCGTGCCAACGTGGGCGCTCACCGGGGGGGCGGACTGGCGGATGGACACTCCCCAGGCGGACGTGCCGAAATTCGCTGATGTCGCAAGCACTCGGCGTGAGGTCCCCCGCCGCAGTGAATAGACCTTGGCATGGCTCCAGCGATCGTCGGTGGCCCGGTGCTCCTCGTGAAACGGGTCGGTCTCCGCTGGGTCGTCAGGGGTATTCCGGAGGTGCAGAAGAGTGGCATCCGATTCAGCCAGTGCCGCCAGGGTGGTCGCCGGAAGGAGCCAGCGTCTGGCGCGAGCCCATGGATGGTGCTTGTCGATCCAGACCAACTCAGTGCGATCCGGTGAGCGAAGACCTTCAGGTCAGTTGCTACCCAGATGCTACAAATTCAGCCACTGGCACGAGTTGTTGAGATGGCACTCAGCGGGATGGTCAGCAGGTGGCCACCTCCTTTGATCGTGCAGGCCGTTCGCCGCGCCGCGGGTGAGCAATTCTGGCTGATCCCGAGCAGGTTTTCCGAAGTTGAACAAGCCTGCGCGGTCTTTGCCCGCCGAATGTCGACTCCGCCCATCCTCAGTCCTGGGTAGAGGGGGTAGGCCAGGTGCCTAGGCTGCCATGACGCTTTTTGTTGGGCATCTGGGAACGCGATTCGGTGAAGGAAAAATGGCGTTTGAAGCGACTAGGCGTTTGCTCACCTGCGTCGCAGATTGGATTCGAGATGTCGCACGACGAGTCTGGCACAGTGTGAGCCCGCGCTTTTCCGGCAACGAGGTTGTAGGACTCTAGATCGCCGTTCATGATTCGGGATTGAGAAAAAAGTCCGGGAAGACATGGCGTATCAATCGGAGTATTGGCCGTGGTGCCCGGGGAGTTATCCATGCGAAATACCGCGAGACTCCTGGTGTTCCAGAATCACGCTCGCAGATTTAGGGTGTCGCCGTGGCGATGACCACCGAGCCGGCCGCGAGAGATCCGGAGGTTGCCTTCAACGTAACCGTTCCGGCGGTGGTCGTGGATTGAACGATGGCCATCAACTTGCCACTGAAGGCGGCATGCGAGGTGCCCTTGTAGGAATCGTGGTTCGTCGAATCTCCGGCGTCGAGACCGACAAGGGTTCCAGGCCCGCTGATTGTGAAGGCGATTGTGTCCTTGGCCTGCGGAAGCACCACACCTTGAGCGTCGACAATGTCCACCTCGACGTACGCCAGGTCGCGTCCGTCCGCCGCGATCGACGGGCGGTCAGCTTTGAGCGCCAACGCTGTCGCCGCCCCGGCGGTCTGCACGGCGTCGGTCGCGACGACCGTGCCACCCTTGGTGGCCTTGGCCTGGAGCGTGCCCTTGGCGAATGGGACCGACCATTGGGCGTGCGCGGTCGTGGCCGATATGGTCTTCGATCCTTGGGACGTACCATTGAGGAAGAGCTCGACACTGTCCGCATTGCTGTAGACCCAGACAGTCACGGATTGTCCGGCCGTCCAACTCGTCCAGTCCATCGGCACGATGTGAACCATGGTCGGCCCGGTGGCGTTCCACTTGCTTTGGTAGAAATAGAAGATGTCCTTGGGGAAGCCTGCCGTATCGATGGCGCCGAAATACGAGCTCTTGGACGGCCAGCCGTACGGCGTGGGTTCGCCAATGTAGTCGAAGCCGGTCCAGATGAACTCGCCAGCGATGTAAGCGTCCGCGTTGACGCTCTGCCACGAGCCCTCGGCACTTGTCCCCCAGGACACCACGCTGTTGTCGTAGGACGAGCACTGGTTGTCGCTGGATGACAGGATGTTCGTTGTGACCGGCGTCTTGTAGACGTCGCGACTTCTGACGGCAGAGGACGACTCGCTGGCGAAGAGCTTCCAGGTCGGATTGCTCGAGTGCGTCCCGGCATACGAGTACGGAGCGTAGTTGAGGCCGACCACATCTTCCAGGGGAGCTGTCGCGGCGCCGGTGGCACCGGAGGCAAAGGCTTGACCGATCACGCGCGTGGTGTCCTTGGCCTTAACCGCCGTGATGAGGGACTGTGCGACGGTGGCGTTGTTGTCATCGGGAATCTCGTTTCCGATGCTCCAAATGATGATGCCCGGGTGGTTGCGATCGCGCATCACCATGTCCCCAATATCGGTCTTCGACCACTGATTGAAGAATCGTCCGTAGTCGTACGTGTTCTTGCCCTGGTCCCAGCAGTCGAAGGCCTCGTCCATCACGAGAAAGCCCAACCGATCGGCCATATCCAAGAACTCCGGCGCTGGCGGGTTGTGCGACGTGCGGAGCGCATTCGTTCCCATGTCCTTGAGCATCTGAAGATGCTTCTCGATGGCGCGGTTGTTCACGGCTGCGCCGAGAGCACCGAGGTCATGGTGATTGCACGTGCCGTTGAGCTTCACGCTCTGACCATTGAGCGTAAAGCCCTTGTTCGTGTCGAACGCGAAGGTGCGAATTCCGAAAGGCGTCGTATACGTATCGACCGCAGCGCCTCCCACCGACACGGTTGTCACCACGGAGTAGAGGGTCGGAGACGAGGGTGACCACAACTTGGGATTGGAGACGGTCGCGGTGTGCGTGACGTCGGCGGTCTTGCCAGCGGTCACCGAGGTCGCCGCCGAAGAGCCTTTGCCCACCTCGGCTCCGGAGGCGTCGCGAACCGAGCTCGCCACGGTCACCGATTGGTCGGTGGTCGCGTCGTTCTGGACGGTCACTGCGATATTCACCGTGGCGCTCGTGCTCGAGACCTGCGGCGTGGTTACGAACACACCGGTGTAAGCGACGCGAACTGGGTTCACGGTCTTGAGCCAGGTGTGACGGTAAATGCCGCTCCCCGAGTACCAGCGGCTGCTCGGCTGCTGGTTGTTCACTCGGACTGCGAGCACGTTCGACCCGCCAGACTTGGCACTGGCGGTCAGGTCACACTCGAACGAGGAGAATCCGTACGGACGGGCGCCTACTTGCGTGCCATTGAGGTACACGGTGCTATCCATGTAGACGCCGTCGAACTGGACAAGTACTCGCTGTCCCGAGCTCTCGGTAGGCAGCGTGAAGGTCTTTCGGTACCAACCCGTGCCGCCATCGAGGTAGCCGCCACCGCCACCGGCTTTGGAGCCTTGGTTGAACGCCAGCGAGATGCTCCAGTCATGGGGCACGTCCAAAGACGTCCAGGCCGAGTCGTCAAAAGTCGTTGCCTGCGCACCGGTCACGTCACCGAGGTGGAATTTCCAGGTGGAATCGAAGCTCACAGTGGTCGTTCGCCCGCCGTCGTAGGTATTGACCAACGTGGACGGGGCGACACTTCCGCCGCCTTGGCCACCGGTACCACTCCCTCCGCCGACACTCATGCCACCCGTTCCGTTGCCAGTTTGGCCACCCGCTCCCGTGCCACCCGTTCCGTTGCCGGCCTGGCCGCCCACGCTCGCGCCACCCGTTCCGCCCCGGCCCGTCGCGCCGCCAGCACCACCTCCTGCCCCACCGGAGGTCGTCGCCGTGCCACCGCTACCCTGGACGCCTCCCGTTCCGCTTGGTCCGCCGGATCCTCCTCCGCTCCCCCCCGAACGCTCACCGCCACTGCCGGAAGCACCGCCGGTCTGCGCCGGTCCCTGATTCTTGGCCCCGCAGGCCGCAAAAGCCCAAAGACCGACACAACTTAATGAAAATACTCGGTTTATCACAGAAGAACCTCCTCGCAGAACAGTTGGGTAGGCAGCAAAGTCACGTGCCAACACCTCGACAGGTCAGTTGGGGATGCGACAACGTTGGATACTGGGCAAGAATCGCAAGAGCACGGTACTTCATGGGGCACCTCGGAAGTTCCATCCGGGTCGACAATCAAGCGGTCATGGTCATGGTCATGGGGCCACCGAACCACTGCCGCGCTACTGAGAGAGGCGGAGCATGACGACGCCGTGGCTGGGGACGCTGGTCGCGGTGTAGCTGTCGCTGAAGCTGCCGAGGTCGGACTTTTGCCAGAGATCGCGGACCGTGACCTGACCCGACAGACCCACGTCGGCGAACTTTTGACGGTGATGCTGGCGGCGCTCCCGTTCCGATTGAAGAGCGCGACGGCACGCGCGTTGCTGCCACTAATGGTCTTCGACCAGACCTGAAGCCCGGTCTGCGGCGTCGCGACCACCTTGGCTTGATTTCCGAGCGGATCCTGATCGACGGCGATGACCTCGGCGTTGGTGAGGATGGTCTTCGTCGCCGCCGACATCGTGGTCAGATCGTTCCCCGCGATGAGAGGCGCGGCGAACATGGCCCACAGGCTGAAGTGCGCGTGGTTTTCGGCGTCGGTGAGGCTGCCGTTGCCGACCTCCAGCATGTCCGGGTCGTTCCAGTGTCCCGGGCCGGCGTAGGCCGACAGCGGAGCCTCGATGTCGATGATGCGGGTGACGTCACCCCAGGTCGCTTTGATGTCCGCGCTGACCCGCCACATGTGGGCGATGCCGGCCAGATCGAGACCACACGTCGAGGTGTGCGCATCGGTCGGCACGCAGGTGCTGCCGTTGTACGGGTTGATGCTGTAGACGATGGGGCGGCCGGTCGCGCGAAGTGCATCGCGCATGGTCGCGAACGCGCTTTGTGGGCCACCGCAATCGTCGTATTTGAGCAAATCCACACCCCACGAAGCGTAGGACTTCGCGTCCTGCGACTCGTGGCCGAGGCTTCCCACGAACACGGAAGATTTCGAAGGTTGGCCGTAGAGCCCTTCGCACGTGCCCGTGTTGGGTGCCGAATAGATGCCGAACTTGAGCCCCTTGTCGTGCACGTAGCTGGCGAGCCCTGCGATGCCCGAGGGAAACCTCGTGGTGTCCCAGCGAATGGTGCCGGAGGAATCCCGGCCGTTCATCCAGCAATCGTCGACGTTCACGTATTGGTAGCCGACGTCCTTCATCCCGCTGCTGACCAGAGCATCGGCGGCGGCTTTGATGCGCGTTTCGTCGATGTCGCACGCGAACGCGTTCCACGAGTTCCAGCCCATGGGCGGCGTGGCCGCGATGATGCCGGGATTGGCGTCGGGGCTGCCTCCCGTCGCATCGCTGGATCCGGCGTCGACGACGCCGCTGCTGCCGGCAGAGCCCCCAGCCCCCGAGCTGCCTCCAGTGGTCGTACGTCCGGCCGTTCCACCCGAGGCCGAGCTTCCGCCCACGCCGGTTACCCCTCCACCCGATGTCCCGCCTGCTGTAGAGGAGCCGCCCGTGGAGCTCTTGCCGCCGGTCGCGACTGCGCCGCCGACCGCAGCTCCACCAACGCCCATAAGTCCGCCCGTTCCCGCCGCGCCGCCGCCTGCTCCGCTGCCGCCATTGTGGCCGACTCCGCCCGACCCCGATGAGCCTCCCGATCCTTTCGCGGCGGTGCCGCCGGAGCTGGACGAGCACCCGAACAGTAAGCCGGTGGCAAAGAGCGTGTAGGTTCGTGGTGGCATTCTCATCGATGGGTCTGCCTTCTTCTCGTTTTCAGCCGAGAGAGCGTGTGAGGGGACGCTGCCGCCCTGCGTGGTCGGGGCAGAACGGCTCGCGTGCTGATAGACGCGCAAGGCCGCGCCCCCGTCTTTCTACTGCAGGTTGAACGATTCGTCGGTCTCCTCGAAGAGTGTGGTTCCGCTCTTCGCCGCTCGGAGGACCAGGTAGCATTTCGTTCCCGAGGTCGGCGCCGTTATGTTGATCGACTTGGTCACCATGGTGGCGAACGGAACATCGACGGTCAGTGTTCCCGTAGCGCCGAGTGTCCCGGTCGCACTGTCCGCATGAACCTCCCAGGTGATGTCGATGGACGTTCCTGCAAAGGTGTCGTTGAAAATGAGGAGGGTCGTCGCGCGGGTTGCTCCCTTTGCGATGGTCGGGACCGACGCGGGCCAATCCCCGTTGGTATTGGACATCTTGTTGGCTTCCCAGTAGTCCTTGTCCGCGACAAGCACGGGACTGAAGCCGTGCTGGACACGTGTGATAATTGGGCTCGACCACGGATCGGGCAAATTGTCCTCTCCGAACACCGGATTTCCGCCTTGCTCGATGGTCATCGTGGTTCTTATGGTCCCCGGGACGAAACTAGACCAGCCCGACAGCAACGTGTAGGGACGTACGTCCGAGGCATCCTGCCTTCGCATCGCCATCGCCGACGTTCCAAACCACGTCAATCCTTGGCGAGAATTGTCCTTCGACCAGATGTACTCGCCCTGGCCGTAGGGATTGTTGTTGTTGGCGTTCACGTCTTCGGTATACACGCCGAGGCCGCCGATATAGTGGCCGACGACTGCGAAGTCCGGGCTTGGCAATCCATAGTTCGTGCCGGTGCCGAAGGGATCCGTGCTGATTGGCCGCGTACCGTCCAGTTTGGTGATGGCATTGAAGAGGTCGGTCTCGAATTGAGCCGAATCCGTGCTGGCACTGCCCGCCTCGTTGCTTTGGCTCCAGCGAACGATCGCAGGGTGGTTGCGATCGCGAAGCACCATCGCCTGGGCGTGGCCGACCATGTTGTCGTGTCCCGCAACGAAGTCTTGGGTGTTGTTGCTACCCCGAATGGCCGTTTCGCCCATGAGCATGAGGCCGAGCTCGTCCGCCGTGTCGAGCATGTAGGGTGCGGCGAGCTCTTGATGGATGCGAATGAAATTGTAGTTCAGTTCTTGGTAGTTTCGCACCGCCTGCGGCCAACCCGGGTTTTGCGCGGTGGGCGGCATGAATCCTGGAAGCATGTCATAGGCATCGCTCTTGCCGTTGCTGTCGATGCTGTCGTAGTTCGCGCCTTGTAGATTGTCGCCCCGGTAGTTCACTCGGATGCCGTTCAGGTAGTAGTAGACGTGCGAAGTATCGGCTCGGAGTCTGTCGCTTTGGCGGAAACCGAAACGGATGACCTTGCTTTGGATCGCCTGACCGCCTCGGCTCAACTGAAGCTTCAAGGTGTGAAGACGGGCCTGGTAATCGGACTGGTACGGAACATTTGGCCACCAGTACGATGTGGTGCCGAGCCCCCATTTGATCGGGCCAATCGTCGTGGTAGTGGTCGTGCCTGGGGCCGCGGTGACAGGTGTATCGGGAATGGCTGGATACGTGAACGTGTCGCAGTTCCACGAGCTGAGGGCGCCCGACAGTGTCACTTGCTGGCTCGTGGTACCCGTATTCGTGATCGATACATCGTAGGTCAGGGCGTCGTTGGTGACACTCGTTCGCACGAATGCGTCGCTGATGTAGACATCGGGATAGACGTGGAGGAGCGCCGAGCGGAAGATGCCCTGGGGCACGTTGGGCGACCAGTCCGCCGCAATGGGCACGATGTACTTGCCGTTCGACATGAGCGCCTTGGAGCCCTTGACCAACACGGAGATGGCATGCTGCTTGCCCGGCGTCACGAACTTGGTGACGTCGAAGACGGATGGGGTGAACGAGGTCGTATTGGTTCCGACTTCCTTGCCGTCGACCGAGAGGGTCGATTGGAAATTGGCCGCGCCGAATTCAATCAGTGTGGATTGCGCGGCGCCAGAATCTGGAACCGTAATCTGAGTGGCATAGGTGCCGCTCGATGTACTGATGCCCTGCTTGAGCCAGCCGCCGCCCGGGACCTGGATGGTCCGCTTGGCTCCGCCCGAAGGGGTGAAGTCCCAGGTCCCTGCTATCGATGTCGTCGACGGATCCGCAGCAGTCGAGGCTGCGCACGAACCTCCCGCCGAGGCGTCGATACCTCCGGAAGTGCCACCCGAAGTGCCACCCGAGCCGGTCTTGCCACCGGTGCCCGTCGTGCCGCCGTCGGAATTTGCGCCGCCCGCGCCGCTTCGTCCACCTGCGCCTGATTGTCCACCGGAGGTAACGGTGCCCCCGCCTGCGTTGGCACCAGCCGCGCCGCCACGTCCGGCTCCGCCGACTCCGGCAGAGCCCGACTGTCCCCCGGCGCCAGCTCCGCCTGCGGCAGCCCCTCCCTTGGCTGTCGAACCACCCTGTCCCGCATTCGAGCCACCGCCGCCGCCCCCGGGTGTAGAGGACGAGCAAGAGCTGCCCAGAATTACAAGAGCGGTGAATGCGACCTTGCCAAAGAAACGATTGTGCGTCATGGGACTCTCCTGATTCGATGGTACACTATCGGGCTTCCCCGAGAGGATAGTCTTCTGTCAGAGTCGGACTACGCGTTACGAATCGTCTGAAACGAACAGCGCATAGGCTAAACAAGCGCCCTTTTCCCTCACTCGAAAAAACGCCGATAACCCCTGATCTGTCTACTACGCCGCACCGCACCTCCCGCATCCCACTCTACCCGGAGAGCGAGAGGGTCATTGCATGTGTTTGTTTCGGGCTGAGTCTTATTGCTATTTCAGCTTCTTTCATATTCTTTCATGTTCGAAAGGCAGCAACGCTAGTTCACCACCCTGGACTCCCCGAGCGCGCAGATTAATTCATAGTGAACGAGAAAGGTTTGTGTCGGACTGTCTTCCGGGCATGCCACGCCGAAGAATCCCAAGAAACGCGAACATGGGCTCACTCTATGTTGCACATGCCGCGATTCGTCAGCTGGGCATAGGGGAGTTTCGGCGTGTAGGCGTGTGTAGTTGACGTAAGAAATCTGTTATCGGACATTCTTTCGGCAAAGGGAAAAGGGCGTTTGAAGGGACTATGCTCCCGGACGGGCGCAGCGGCATTCTGGCAGAAGTATTCGATATTGCTGCTCAGCTCCTGGTATGAACGGCCATGTTCCCCGACGGGAAGGTAGTCTCTCTCCCACCCGAAGTGTCCGAAAATCCGCTCTACCCTTAATTGGAATGGATCGTATTCTTGGCAAAGACCACTGTCCCTGTATGCGACCGTCCAAATTGATTACGGACCCAATCACCGTAGTGGCTCCTCGGCCGGTAGGTCAGACCTTGCATGTACCTCGGGGTACGGGCGATCCGACCACACAGACGAACTGTCCGCCCTGACAAGCGGCATAGTAGACGACGCCGTCCCCGCAGCACTCGATGGTCGGAGCACCGCAAGTCGAATTGGGGACGCAACAGCTGACCGGGAAAGAGCAGTCATAGTTGGTCGCCGTGAAGTAGCCGCCCGCCATCAGGCATCCAGAGATTGAAGCACAGGTCCCGCCGGCCTCGACGCAGGTGGTGGGGTTCGGCTTCGGCGCAGGGGTAACGCAGCACTCCGCGGGCCCGTCGCTGAATTGGCAGCCGGCCGGGCTCTCTGCAGCCACGGTGCCGCCTTGGCTCACGCACGTGCCCTGTTCCATGCAGATCCCTCCGGCCTTTTCACAGGCAGCCGCTTGCGGTTCCGTTCCTCGCCCGCCCGTCCCGCCCTGTCCGTTGGCGCCACCCGCTGCGTGGCCACCTTGGCCCGCGGCTCCGCTGTTGCCGCCGCGCCCGCCGCCCCCACCGGATATGCAGCAAGCGGAGCCAACGCCCGAGCCACAGGACAACGACGGATTCATGGTGCCGGAGGCACAGCTTCCGGGAAAGACGCCGACGCACGTGCCGCCAGCCTCGGTGCAAGTGGTGACGGGGACGGAGGTGTTGCCTCCGGTGCCGCTCGCGCCACCGTTTCCATTCGTGCCGCCGGATCCGCTGTTGCCACCGCGGCCAGCGCTGCCTCCGGCTCCGCCGCTGCTGCTGGCTCCACCTGTCCCGCCAGCTCCGCCGGGCATGCAGCAGATTGAGCCAATCCCCGAGCCGCAGGACAAGGAAGATAGGGTGACGCCCGGGCAGCTTCCAGGCGCGACAGCGACGCACGACCCGCCGGCTTCGGTGCAGGCGTTGCGAGGCAGCGACGTGTTGCCGCCGGTGCCGCTGCTACCGCCTGTGCCGTTCGTGCCGCCGGTGCCGCTGCTGCCAGCGTCCTGTCCGCCCGACTTGCCGGCATCAGGCTTCCCGAGGAGGGTCGTGTTGCTCGCGTCACAACCTGTCAGGAAATAGGTAACGCTCAAGGCTGCCAGAGCGAGGCATCGAGCGGCGATTGGTCTCGTACGAAGAGCGAACATTCTTGTCGACATAGGAACCTCTTGTGTGCTGTCTCCAAGCTAGTGACGGTAAGACGACGATCCTTTCAGGGAAGCAGGAGTTCTTGGCTGACGCAGGGACAGTCGTGGTGAATCGATGATAGCGAGCGCGTACTA
>Ga0224559_1002177_pt1 | contig 10229 bp, 9 predicted proteins | sample 714S33034metaG_FD_180676 | JGI IMG/M metagenome (GOLD analysis project Ga0224559, IMG submission 180676) | Peat soil microbial communities from Stordalen Mire, Sweden - 717 S3 30-34 | ecosystem: Environmental > Terrestrial > Soil > Wetlands > Peat | place: Sweden: Norrbotten County, Stordalen... | reverse complement strand
TGTAGCAGTACCGGTAAGTGTACTGAAGCCAGCAGAGCTAAAGGTTGCAAGGTTACTAATGGCTCCCCCATTATTTGCCGTGTTGCCCTTAAATGTGCTGTCTGATATTGTTGTTGTTCCACCATTACGTGTTATGACGTCACGTGTAAGTGTGCTAGAACTGTCTACGTTAAATGTTGCATCGTTTGCTATTGCTCCACCATTTTGTGTTGCACTGTTATTTGTGAATGCACTGTTGATAACGTTTAATTTTCCACCGTTTTGTGTTATTGTACAGTCTGTGAGTGTTGCACTGGTTGTTATGTTTAAAGTTCCAGCATTGTAGATTGCTCCACCATTTAATGCTTTATTACCTGTAAATGAACTGTTAATTACAGTTAAGGTTCCACCATTTTTGGTAATAGTTTGGCTGTTGTGTGTGACTGCGTTGTATGTTAATGTTCCATCGTTGTAGATTGCCCCACCATTTTTTTTAGCGGTATTATCTTGAAATGCGCAGTTGTTTACTGTTAATGTTCCATTATTGTAAATAGCTCCCCCTAAAGTTGATTTTCCATTTTTTAGTATCAAATTTTTGAGGTTGACTGTTACGCCGTTACTGATTAAGAATATGTTTCCAAGATTTTTAGCATCTATTGTGGAATAGCCGTTGTTAAATACATTAAAATTTAAATTTTTGTTTATAACAAGACCATGTTCTTGGAAGGTTGCCCCGTTTTCAAGCATTATAGTATCGCCACTATGAGCCACTGTAATTGCGGCTGCTATTGAACTGTAGACGAATCCTACAGGATTTCCTCCACGAGCAACAGGCGCTCCGCCATTATAAATCTGAGGGTCTGGTAATTTTTGTTGTTTTTTTGTGTTTACAGAATTTGTGGTATTACCAGTCTTAGATGTGTTAGTTTTTGATTTGTTTTGGATATTTGTCTGTGAATTCACAGCTTTTACAGTATTATTTACCGTTACATTGTGTGCTGGAGATATTACATTATTAGATGTTGCATTTGCAGCAGCTACATCATTTATAGTGAATGATAATATTAAAACAAAGGTTAAAATAAGTAATGGTGCCATAACCTTAGCTTTATTATCTATAACTGATTTATTAATGTTTTTTTGTGTAATTGTTTGTTTTCTAATCTTTTCACCTCCTTCATGCTAGATCTATGGATTATGAAAATACATCATAAAATCTAAATCACTTTTTAGCTGTTTTTATGTAGCAAACATTGAATTCTGGGACTAATATAATATATTACATACTCCAATTATCCATAATGGCTTCACATTCATATAATACTCTTAAGAATGCTTGTGATTGATTTCACAAAAAAGTATCTTATTATGAAGTTATGTATAATAAATTGTGAATATGATTAATTGATAGTAATAATTTGATGTTTATAATATCAAAAAAAACTTAGACACTTATATAATATCTAAAAGTAAAAACAATGGAGGAGAGATATTAAATGGCAATAAAACTTGAATTATTTAGAATATTTGCAGATAAAAAGATATTTCGTACATTATTGGTCAAGAGGATAAAGAATTCCATGATTCTTATGGTGGATTTTTCTCCAAAGATGACCCATGAAGAAACCATGATAGACTCTATGTTATTACATAGAGGGTCTGATCAATTATTGGAAATAATATATAAAAGTGGAAAAAACAGGTTAATAAATCTTAGACTAATAGAAAGTTACCACTATAAAAAATATTCAAAGGAAAATGATTAACAAACCAAACTATCCAACCAATTAAAACAACTTTCAAATCAACCATTATTAGGGAACTCCCACGCGAGAAACCCCTAAAATATGTTCTGCCATCACATACAGAACAAAATATATTATTAACTTATTACTTATTAATACTTACATAAAATTTATAGTTTCTCCAAGATTTAAAAAAAGATTTAAAGTTTAATATTTTCTGTTCGATTATCTAATTCCATAGATAAATTTTCCTCTGCAGTCGTCAAACTGAATTCCCAAATCTTTTTGCTAATATCAAACATTTGATCGGTAGTAGTTTGATTAGTATAGCTGTATCCACCTAATCTTCCATCTAAATAATAAGTGGTATTAACATTTGAACCATCTTGAGTATATACCTCTTTTAATTGATGTTCAGTATCATTTTGAACACTTATTTGCTTTCCTGTACCTACAAGAGTAATTGTGGTTCCATTTTTATAAGCTACATAATTGCCCTGAAAAGCATCTATGATCTCTTGAGGAACTCCTCCAAAATGAGCTGTATCTACTTTCCAAGATCCTTGATAAATTTTTGTACCATATTGTTGTGTATTACTCGTACATCCCGAAATCGCTACAACCAAAAGTAAAATTCCTATAATTCCCAAAACTGTTACATTATATTTTTTCAAAAATAATTCCCCCATTTATTAACCCAATATCAATGATATAATTCAGTTATTTATCCAAACTATCTTCAATTATTTTAATTTCTTCTGGTGTCAAACCGTACAGGTCATAGACCATCTTAGATTCAGTTAACTTAATTTTTATTATTAAAAAGGTAAATATTTATTAACTTTATTATTTTATTTCCACTAATTCTGACAATTTTTTAAGTTTTTCTTTGTCAATCTTGTCCTTGTTAATCTTTATAAACTTAGGTAAATATTCCCTTTTACATCGTCCTGCTGCATAAATTTGATAGTTTGAAATAGAAATATCAACTAACCTATTTATTTCATTGATATTTAACTTTTTAAAAAAAGGCTCTAAATTACTCATAATTCTCTCAGCTTCACGAAATCCTCTTACCATAAATAACTCATCAAGTAAATTACCAAAAATATTTATTGTTGGAAAATTATCAACAATTGGATTTATTAAATATTTTATGGGGATATTATATTTATTTATTATTTCTCCTTGGCGATGACTCATAAAACCATATGGAATTCTATTCTTTTTATCTAGACTTAATGGAATAAACAAGATATTCCTAAAACAAGCAATACCTGCTTCCTGTGAACACCAATCTGACTTCCTAAAATTATCACTTAATACAGGTATAAAAATATCTGCTTCTTTTAACTCAGTAAGAATGCGCTGTTTCCATTCTTCGGAAACTCCAATATCCTCATGAGCCATGAAACATTCAATCCCAAAACTTTCAAGAATTTCTTTAATTTTAGCTGCAACTACTTTATCTACAGTATTATAGCTGATAAATACGTTAAGGTTTGTTCTTATTGAATTATTATTAACATTATTAGTTTGGGAAGGGGATAAATCATTATTTAAAAAATTGCTCAAATCTTTATCTATTTCATTTAATTCCTTTTTTTGAATCCCTAAATCATTCTTAAATATGTATTGAAACATTTGTAAGGCATCTTTGGGTTTTTTTTTATAAGCATCTTTTAAGACATTTTTTATATTTAAAAAATAATCCTCATCCCCAGGAAAATTCTGACTACTTAAAAAAAGACCATGCATAATCAACAAATCTTCAAAACCAAAAGCTTCTAAAATTGTTTCCCAATCTATTTTTTCATCTTCTAGATTATAAATGAGTTTAGAAATTCGACCGATGTAAAGTACATTTTCGTCCACCATTTTAAACACCTAACAATCATTATAAACTACTTTCAATAATTTTTATTTCTTCATCTGTCAAACCATATAGATCATAGACCCTATTATCAATCTCATTGTCAGTTTCCTTTATTTGTTGGAGTAAAGGTTTGATAATTCTGATACTATCATTAAATCCTTTCTCTAAATATTCCCGATTATTCCGCAATTTTGTGTTAACTTTCTTTTTTCTTAATTCGGCAATGAATTCATCTTCGGTTAACTCATAATATTTTTCTAATTTATTAGATAACTTATCTACATTAAATTCTTTTTGAATCCAATGTTTAAAACCACTAGTCTCTTCTTGGAGCTTCAAATTAAGTAAAAGAAGTTTATGTGCTGTTTCAATTAGATATTGTTGTTCTTCTTGAGATGCATTATATATCGGTAGTTTATTCAAATTAACAATTTTAACTTCAGAAAAGACCCTACCATCATCCGGGACTAAATTAGAGTAGATATAATTTGTTAAAGCAGAATTAAGAATGCAGAGGATGTAATTAAGATCGAAATTAGATTCATCATTTAGGATTAAGTTATGAGTACTATTTAAGTTTAAATAACCTTTTTCATCAATTGAAGCAAATATTCTGTCATCGGTTCTTCTAATAACTATTTTAACTTTAGAAAAATTAAATGTTTGTCGTGGTTCTGCAATCCAAGGACCATATTTGAGCCATTGATCATTGGAATAATCAATATTATATCGAGTAATATTTTTTCCTACTAAATAAGGTTTAAATGATTCATCAATTTGCTCAGTGGCAGTATAAATTTTATTTTCAACATCCTGACGAGATTGAGGAGGTTTTCCTTTGTTAGTTTGATATGGCTTTATCCCAGTAGTTAGATCACTCAAATTCCCAAGAAGTATTGAATTTTTATAGAATTTTTTTAATAATTGAATTTGATCACTGAATAAAAATCCATCGATAGAATTTTCGACCCATAATTTTTGCAATATTGTTGTAGATTCTTTATTTTTAAATTCATTTTCATCCTTCACAATTTTATTAAAAATTTTATGAGAATCTGATGGTTGGGTTTTCCTATAAATTATAATACTACTTTCAGAAGTAACCTCTTCAAAGGCATGATATTTTAAATATATGGCTTCAATAAAAGTATTTTTAGAAATTAAGAATTTTCTAATATTTTTGAAATAATGCATATATAACCAAGTAGGTGGTGTGATTAGTCCTAATAGTCCATTAGTTTTCAATAAATAATTTGTTCTTTCAAGGAAGACTACATAACTATTTATTTGATACTCAAGTTCATTATATCTGTTTAAAATATATTTTTTTGTTTGTTCATCAAAATCTGCTCCCCATGGTGGGTTTCCTATTAATACATCAAAACCGCCGTTTTGGAATATCTCAGGAAATTCATTCTCCCAATTGAAAGGTTTATTTGTATAATCGGGATCATCTATAATTGAGTTTCCACATTTTATATTATTATCGAGATTTGGAAGTATCAATCCTTTCCTACAGACCTTTAAAAAGAGTGATAATTTGGTAATCTCTACAGATTCTTCATTTAAGTCTACACCATATATGTTATTGAGTAGAATTTCCCTTCTTTCTCCAATAGGATCCCAAACATGATCCAAAGTGTCTTTAGAATATAATTTTTCTCGAATAGATTCATGTATCTCTAATAACACATTAGCTGCTTTATTTAGGAATGCACCACTACCACACGCAGGATCAACTATCTTAATTTCTTTTACTTTCAGATCCAATTCATTAATTTCTGAACCAATATATTCTTCAATAAGTTCATCTACTGTGTTAACTTCCCCTGATTTACTTAGATAAGGTATAATTGTATTTCTGCAGATGTAATCGGTGATGTAATCAGGAGTATAGAATATCCCATCTTTTTTCCTACGACCTTTTGAATCTTCTCTAAGTTCTTCTATATCCCCTATACTATTCTCAAAAATGTGACCGAGTATATTGACATCTAACTCTGTTGAAAAATCAAAAGTAGACATTGTAAGCATGTTTCGATAAATCGGATTAACTTTCTTACCATATGGTCCAAGGTTAGAATTGACATCTTGTTCATATTCTTCGAATTTCCAATTTTGATAAACTTCATTAAAGAAATTCTGATCTTCAACAATATCCCTAATTTTGAGTTGATCTAAATCTTCTTTGAATATACCTCCATTATATTGGGATATTTTTTTATAATCATTTCCTTCATCAATATCTAAAAACAATTCATTTAATCGTTGCCAGATACTCCCATGACGCAGATTTCCTTGAAGTATAGGTGTTAATATTGTATCTGTGGAAACTTGGGCAGGTAATAGATCTATGTCTTCGGCAAAACAGATGAACATGTATCTGTTCATTATCATCTGTGCGTAATGGATTGATTCGAGTCTTGATAACTCATTAATTTCTTCAAACTCTTTAATCAGCATCAATCGTGTTTCATTATATAATTTATAGAATTCTTTTTCCAGTTCCCTTTCAATGACAACTGTTTTATCCATTAATTTATCAATATAACCTGTTTCGATGTAGCTCTTCTTGGAGAATGTAAGCAGGAAATATGAGAGTAGTGTTTTATCTAACAGTTCACCTACTTTAAAAGAGATATAATGGCCTTTCTTGTGCCAATTGTAAAGTCTGAATTCATTATAATTAGATACAAGTATCCAGTCAATATCTCCAGTATGTTGAGCATAATCAAAAGCCTGGTCAACAGGTGTACGTTTATCATTAATCCGATTTTGTGGTTTGTCAAGGTCCGTTTTCTGGTCCTTAAGTTCAACTACCATGAACTTTTTATCACCAGATTTTAATATAAACTCGCTTTTACCTCGTCCATGTTCCTCTTTCTCATCAACAAGAACGTTTTCATCGAGATCATATCCTAAAATGTCTTTTAACCACACTTCATAAAAATAGATATAATTCTTAGTCTCAGCCTCAAACTGGCCTTGATCCATTTTTTGGATATGTTTCAAGATAAGTTCATGCTTTGAGATAGTTAATTTAAAATCCTTAGAATATTTACGCAGTAAAGTTTGATTAAAAAGATCATTTTTCATCAAGATAATGTATTACAGTTCTGATTTAAATAAATGTTTTCAAACATCGTTGCAAAAATATAAAAATAATACTCTAAACAAATCAGTAAAAGTTTGAATAATTCTTAACAATCAAATCTTTAAGAGTTTGTTCAACAGTATTAATTTCTTGAATGTAATCTTTAGATAATGGAATTATTGTCATGAACTCTATTTCCAAATGATTTGATGTTGGAAGTTCTAATATCTCGTGATCCAAAATTGGAGCAGGATCAACACTGGGACTGACTTTAAATTTTAATTTTTTATTCATTTCAGTTGTAAATTTCCAGGATTTTTCATAAATTTCTTCCAAATCTGAAATTTTATATTTCTCGTTTAAAGGGAACCGAGCATTAATATATCCTATTTCTGGCCCAATTCCAGGTTCATTCGGTTCTATATGATAATTTATTTTTATATCTTCAACTTTCATTTCAATCACCAATTCACAATTAATTTTTCATACTAATATTTTTATAGTATTTTGATATTGTTATGTGGAGTTGAAGCGGAGAAGGTACGGCTATTACAGATTACCATAAACCATTTTTAGTTTGGTTTATTGCGAAATATAGTTTATATATAATGTCTAGACATAAGTAACATCAAGATTCATATTGGGTTTGAGATACTTAAATATCTCAAGATATGCCATTTTTATATTGTTAACTACGAAAATTACCTATATAGTTAATAGACAAATTGACGAAGGTGGGGTTTGGATGGAAGGAACAGAAGGATTACAAAATAATAAAAAAGATTCAAACTTAAATTTTAATATTAAATCATATGAACCATTTATTATAGGAATTGTGCTTAAACAAATTAATCTAGAAATTTTAAAAAGTAAATTAAAAAAAGTACTAGTAAAAGATCCTTCATTTGAAGTACCATCTGAACCAAATAATGTTCCTTATGGTCCACAGGAGATAATTGGACTTAAAGAAGGAGTTGAATTAAACATTAATTACTCTCTGCAAGGTATTAGTTTAGAGAGTGAAACTAGAGAAAAAGTTTTTGAAATATTCAATGAATTCTTAGGATTACTTGAAGAACTAGATTATAAACCTGAATTTAGTATAGAATTTTATGATCTTAGTACGGTTATAATAGGTAAAACTGGTAATAATCCTCAAAAAACAATTAATAATCCGTGCATTATTTCTGATCTACAAACATTTGGAAAAATGAGCCCTAAAGTATCAGGTATAACAATTAACTCAACAAATGAAGAGGATGACACTACACTCAATATAATTGTTGAACCAAGAGTGACAAATCCTGAAGAACTTTATTACTTAAATGTATATTATAGGACTAAAAAATTGAAAGATTTATTAGAATTTAATGAAAGCTTGAATGATGGCCTAAATGAAATAATCAATTCTTTAGAGGGGAAAAATAATGAATAAAATAGCTGCTGATTGGGGTATTCCATCTGAAATTAAGCCCGTAATCTATAAACCTGAAAGGATACCCAATCAAATACGTCTATTAAATCCGTATATTCACAATGAATTTATTCCATCTCATTTATATTATAATTCATCAATGCCTCATGCTTACGTAAGCTGTTTATCTAGAAAACCAGAACATCAATTACAACGAGTCATAAATAAAGATGCAAATGTATCAGAGTGGTTATTACAAAACAAAAAATTAGGAGCATATTATCCACGAATCATTGAAATTATTGATTCCATTATTAAATGTGAACGTTCTATTACGTCATTTTCATTAGAAATCAAAAAAGAAGATTTAGTTGAAGAAACTTTAAAGATTTATGTTTTATTTTCAAAGAATGTTAATTATGATCAGATGATGAGTTTATGGAAACAAATCTCATCTAAAAGTGTTGGAATATTGAATGAATTAGCTGATAATGATGATGAATTTGAGAATCTGCTTGAAAAAACTACAATTACACTAAAAAGAATTTGATCGATGCACATGTCTTTTAATCCTAATAAATTTTGTACAATAGCACAAACACTACAAAATTCTCCTCCGATATATTCCAATAATGATGAAGAACTAGCAGTGTTTTGTACAATTATTAATAGAGCATATTATGCTGTATATCTCAGAATAAGAGACATATTAGAAATTCAGTTTTCTGACCCACCAGTTTCATTACAAGATCATAGCAGGACAAGAACTAGTCTCATACATAAAATGAGTCGGGGAGATTTACTTCATACTTATAAAACTTTATATGATGCTCGTGTTGAAGCAGATTATAAAATTAATTTGCACGATTTAGATTATTTTAAAAAATTAGCCAATGATGTAATAGATGATGCTAAATACATTTTAAGAGAACTAAATATGTACCAATATAGACCATAATTAAACTAGATTAATCTTGCTATTAAATTAAATTACTAAGAACAATTCTTAAATAAAATATACAAAGAAATCTTTCGTAAAATAGAAAAATAAATAGTAGGATCGTAAATTAATTTTAAGCCCATTTTTTTATTAAAACTCAAACCCTTCAACACTATCTTGCCAACCACTACCTAAAATTTTACGTTGTTGGTGTAAAACTAAAATTTTCTTGTTATCTTGAGAAATTAAATATGCGGTAAGTTGATAAGGATTGGAGTTTCCTTCATTAATTTTAAATAAATCATCATCTTTTAATTCAAATCCTCCAATTATGTGGAAATAATGATATGAAAATCAAAGTATAACTCTCTAGAGTTAGAGCATCTGAAAAGTAATTTAAAATAAATTTAGCAAAATTTATATTCTTTTATAATAGATGAAATTTTATGAGTTTAATTAATTTTGATTCTAAAGCTTTATTTTGGATACTAATAACTGCACTATTTGCAATTCTATATTTCAGAAGTAAAAATTTTAGGAATAAATTTGAAGAGGAATTAGATACAACACAAATAGGTGATTATGTATTAATTTGGAAACAAGCAAATGGAGAATATGTAGGTGATAATCCAATCAAAAAAACTTTGAAACCTGCCTTATTATTGTTGTCTAATATAAGTAAATTGAGTGAATTAGCATTCATTATATCAGCAATTGCAGCATTATTTACAATATTTTATTAACCCTCAAGTTTTATCCAAACTTTACATTTTGGACAATAACATTCTGCAGTTAATACAAGTTTAGAATTAACAAGTTTATATTGGCGATAAGTGTTCATAGAACCATCATAGCCACATTTTGGACATTTCTTTTTCTTAGTCAAGTTTATTCACTATTAATTAGAACTTCAAATGTAATATTTAAAGTTTTTTATATGTAGATAGAATAGTTTCATAGACAACAATATATCTGGATAATAAAAAACACAATAAAAGTATAGTGAAAACTACCCTAAAGCCCAGTTTTTAATGAGCCAAATTGCTAAAATTGCACTTATAACAAATCCTAAAACTCCTAAATATGGAAATTTGATCATCAAAACTCCATTATCAGTGGTCATTATCATAGATGAACCTATTAGAAGAGCAGAAAGAATTAATGCAACTGATAATTTGTTA
>Ga0224559_1002174_pt1 | contig 10235 bp, 9 predicted proteins | sample 714S33034metaG_FD_180676 | JGI IMG/M metagenome (GOLD analysis project Ga0224559, IMG submission 180676) | Peat soil microbial communities from Stordalen Mire, Sweden - 717 S3 30-34 | ecosystem: Environmental > Terrestrial > Soil > Wetlands > Peat | place: Sweden: Norrbotten County, Stordalen... | reverse complement strand
GGTCAGCTCGCCGGCTGACTTCCGCCCCTTCTTCAATAGCTCATCAAGGGTCGAGGGGCTGGCAGCGTCGCAAATGGCCTTAGCCTTTTCGGGAATACTCGCGCTCCCGGCTTCTTGTTCGGCATCGCGGCTCCTCCGGAACGGTTCATATCATCAAACCCGTTCGGAAAGTACACCGGATTTCTTGAGCCCGCCAAAAACCGTCCTTTGCCATCCGCCCCTGGCTTGCATGGCTTGGCCCTAGTGATGTGGCGGCACGCATCAGTTCTCCATGTCGCCCATGCTGCGGGTATCACGCGATGGGTTGTGGCAGCGTTTTGCGAAGTCCCCGAAGGCTCTCGGTTGGCTCGAGTTTGGTTGTCCGCTTTTTCCTTGCGCCGTTCGCCGTGTATGCTACGTTAGCTGACATAGCTTTTGTGGCTACGAAAGGCAGGCTCTCATGTCCAACGAAAACACGCAAACGACGGAAACGGAAATTGAAGTCAACGGCTGCACGGTAAGGGTGGAAGGCCACCATCCGACGGGGTGCCACATCAAGAATTCGGCTATCGAACAGGGGCTCCCAATCGAACGTCACTTCTGTCTGTTCACGCAGACAGCCGACGGTCGGCACGTCGTGGCAGACGACGAGCAGGTCGACATCGTTCGAGATCACGTCTTCCTAGCTAGCCCTCACGAGACGGAGTTCGAGATTTTCGTGAACGGGCAGCTGGTCAAGGTTGTCGGACGACAAGTCACAGGGCGCCACATTAAGGGGTCGGCCATCGAGCAAGGCGTCGCCGTGGAATTCACCTTCGTCCTCACAGAGGAAGACGAACATGGACCGCATACCGTTGGCGACGAGGACACGGTTCACCTTCATAAGGGAGCACGCTTCACGATGCATCCGCGTGAAACGGAAATTATCGTCAACGAGCGCGCAGTCCGAATCGCAGGCCATAAGGCCAGCGGCTTGGAGATCAAGAGATCTGCTATTGCGCAAGGCGTATCGATCCATCTCGACTTCGTGCTGTCGGAGGAGATTGGCCAACATCAGTCGCGCATCGTCGGTGACAAGGACATCGTCGAGCTACACAGTGGTTCCAGCTTCATCGCGGTTGCGCCAGACGACAACTCGTAGATTGGTCAAGTAGCCATGAACGCCGCTGTGGCCAAGGCAATATCCGAAATCCGAGCCGCCTTTCCGGATACACCGACGGAAATCCAGGATGACGGGCAGGGCGGGGCATCCATCATTCTGGAAGACGTCCCCATCGGGGAACTCTTCACCTCGCCCAGCACCTGGATCGGCTTTCGCATCACCTTCCAGTATCCGTACGCGGACGTGTACCCTCACTTCGTTCGCGGCGATCTCCTTCGTAGGGCGGGTGCGCCCCTCGGGACCAGTATCACCGGCGGCCACAGCTTTCTTGGCCGGCCTTCGCTTCAACTTTCCAGGCGTTCAAATCGCCTGAACCCACAAACAGACACTGCACTTCTCAAGCTTCTCAAGGTGACCCAATGGCTCAAGACTTCTCCTTAAGGTATGAACTTGTCATGTCTGACCGGATCTGGGAGGAGTTGCGCAAGCACCTTTTCCCAGGTGCCTCGTGGATCCTGATCGCGTGGACCCAACCAGCACTCCACGGGTCGTGGGAAGTTCACCATGGGATGCAATTACTGGACTGTCAGGGCGAGAGCGCGCATCGTGGTTCCGGCGTCTCTTTGCCCGACTAGCTCGCCTGAAGGTCGACATCGCGGCTCGCGAGGCAAGACGTGCGAATCCGGCAATCGAGATCATTCGATACGCTTCCAGCGTCGTCGAGGAGAAGGTAGCGGCGTCCTTATCCACCTGCGACTATCTCTTTCTAGCTGCCGATAGCATGCAAGCTCGCCTGGTCTTCAATTCGCTCGTCCACCAGTATTTGATCCCTGGCGTTCAGCTAGGCGCCAAGGTGCCGGTAGATCCAGTCTCGGGAAAGGTCGGTCGTACATACAGCGTGGTACGGCCGGTCCTCCCCGGGCGGGGTTGTCTATGGTGTAACGGACTTATCACGAGCGATGGGTTGCAGCAGGAAGCACTCTCGCTGGAAGAGCGGAAGGCGCAGCGGTACGTTGAGGATGACGACATCCCCGCGCCAAGCGTCGTCACGCTAAATGCCCTTGCCGCAGCTCACGGCGTGAATGACTATCTCTTTCGTTCCGTTGGGCTTCGTGTCCCCTCGTGCTCCGATGACTATATCTTCATCGAGCCGCGGACCGGAACGGTGCGACTTGACACCCCTCGCAGTGACTCTGATTGCCCCGAGTGTGGCGCCGTCTCAGCGAGTCGCTTTGCGCGGGGTGATGGCCGCCCTCTGCCGGTCTTTTGCAGGCATGAGAAGTGGGCTTCCGTGCTTCGCCTCTTGCCTGCATAGGCGGATATCCGCAATGAATTTCCGGCCTACAAGGTCAAGGACATCTCCATGGCCGAGCTCGGCCGCAAGAAGATCCGCATGTCGGGAAAGGAAATGCTCGGCCGCATGTCCCTGCGCGAGGAGTTCGGCGCGCAGAATCCGCTGGGCGCTCGCGTGCTCATCTCCGAGGTCGATCCCATCTGCGCCTTGCAAGCGGCGATGGGAGGCTACGAAGTCGTGACCACGGAAGAGGCCGCCCCACAAGGCGACATCTTCGTGGCCGCCACCGGCTGCATGGACGTCAGCCGCGGCGAGCACATGTCGGTCATAAAGGACGAAGCTATCCTGTGCTGGGCAGCATGGGGCCACTTCGACTCGGGTAGGCCTATGCCCGGCGGAAATCTCACCGCCTCGGACTACAGCAGCACGGCGGCCAAGAGGCCCATCGTGTGGTGAGCGCCGAAGGGCTGGTTGGTCGAGGCGAAGACGCGAAAGCTTCCGGTCAGCAAGCCGCCGACCGATACGCTTCGGTAGGGTAAGAACAAGCCAGCGTTGAAGCCAACCAGAAGGCCAGATCCGGTCGCCGACACGCCCTCGTCGGATCCCTTGCTCGTAAACCAGCCGATCTTGGGACCCAAGCGGATCTGGCCGGCTCGCAAGCTAACGAGCGGACTGAAGGTCAAATCGATGTAATGCCTCGGAGGATTCGAGAATCCGCTCCAGAAACTTGGGCGGCTCGTTGACCCGTCCACATTGAACGAGGGCCCTGGGTCGGGCCTCGCATAGTCGACGTCGCATTCGCCATTGAGAGACAGCCTATCCGTCGCTTGCCAGCCGAGCATGCCTCCGAATCGTGGGCTAGCATTGTATCCCCCCCAGCCGTCGCCCACCGGCAAGGTAAAGCCAAGGTACGGCAAGAACAAGATCGTCGGTCGAGGGTTGGGGGTGGGCACCTCCTGCGATGCGGGCTGGCGCTTGTCCATCGCTTGGCTCGATGCCTGCGATGGTCGTGTCGGTGGGGACACGTTCGGCTCGGCCGCTAGCTCAGGAGGAAGCTCCTCGGCCTGCGCACGCGCCAGGCGAGGCTGCACGAGCACGAAGCAAGACAGCCCAGCGAGGGCAACGGTCCGACGCAAGAGAAGCCGAAAGGTCACTTCGCGAGCTTCTACCACGATTGCTCTTCGGTCCGAGATTGCCGTGCGCGTACAAAGTCCAAGCGTCGCTTTCGCATCTCCTGGCTCGGGATGGTGGCTCCACGTTTGGATCGACCCTTCCCGCTGGCGCGGAGTAGTCAACCCACGCTTGGATCGGCTGCGCGCCCGTGGTGCTAGACTCCGCTCTTCGCACAGGACCAAACGCTCGGCCTACTTGACGACGATGGCATCCACGGCCACCGGTCCCGGTCCACGATTGATGATGCTGATGGTGTGCTGTCCCGCGGTCAGGCCGCTCACCTCGGACACCATCTGCTGGGCTTGGCGCGCACCTGTTGTGGACAGATCCACCGTCCCCTTGGTCTGCCCGTCGATCTGAATCTCGATCTTCCCATCCCCGGATTCTTTCGGAGCGTAGACCGACACGTCAGTCCCGGTGAATGTGGAAGTCCAAGTATCCCCGGCCGTAGTGCTGGTGGTGAGGTCGTCGTTGTAGTCACCGGTGCCAAGGGCGACCTTGCGAAGCCACCCGGGAGCTGCCGCGCCCGAATCGTCGTCGTTGAACCAGCCCTTGTCGTGGGTGATTTTCAGAACGTGTATCTTCGCCAGCCCCGAATCGGAGATGCCCGACAGCGCAGGTACCGATCCGCTGGGCGTCACCGTCAGTCCTGAAGCGCTTTGCGAGAATGTCGTCGCCACCGTGGAGCCGAGCACCTCGACTTTGGACACGGTTCCCAAGGTTGCCCCGCCCGACTTGAGCGCCGAGAGGGTGACCGCGCCGCCGTTCCAACTGAGAAGCGTGGCATAGACGTTGCCATTCGCGCGAGTATATAGGACCGTATTGTCGCCTGAGACTTCGAAGGGGCGGGACGCGTAGACGGCTTCGCCGTTGACTTTCAGCCAGGCGCCGATGTCCTGGGCGATCTGGGTGCACTGAGGATCGAGATTTCCCCGGCCGTGCTGGGTAAGGTTGAGGAGCAAGCTTCCGTTTCGGGAGACGTTCTGCATGAGGGTCGTGACCAGAGACGGCGCGCTTGTGTATCCCGCCCCCGTCATGTAGTGCCAGTTGCCGCCCTGGATGTCGAGCTCGGTCTGGAAGGGATAGGCACTGATCGTCGATTCGGTAGCTGCCTCGGTGCTCCTGACCAGGGCGCGCTGAACGTAGGGGAGGATGGCCTCGTTGTCCTGGAAGCTGTCGTATTGTCCGCCCACGCCCTTCATATTCATGACGACATCCGCCGTCTTGCCCTGACTCCAGCTCAACGACTTGTTGTAATAGTTCGCCAGGATCGTCGTGGCGATGGAACCCAGCCCCATATGGACGCCCAGGTCCAATTGGGAATCGCCGGCGTGGTCGTCGAAGTAGACGACGTCAGGATGATACTTACAGATGGCTTCATCGACTCGATACATGAACTGGGTGCCATAGGCCGAATTGTTACAGGAATTGCTCGAACAGTCGCCGCTGTGCTTGGGCCCATAAAGATCCGCGGGATTCATGCCCTGCCACCATTTACCATTGCCGTCCGCCGTCGTTTGCATCGCATCGTAGGGTCCCTTCGAGTCGCTGGTGTAACGAATCGGCATCCACTGCCCATAGGTTCGGGCCGGTGTGTTGTGAAAACCAATGCCGAAACGCAGCCCCTTTTGGCGCGCGATCGGTGCCCAGGTGCCCACCATGTCCTTCTTCACCCCGACCTTGACGGAGTTCCAGGGCTGGTAGCTCGAATCCCAGTTGTCGAAGTTGTCATGGTGTGCGCCCATGGCCATGAAGAACTTGGCCCCCATTTGGACGTACAGATCCATCAAGGCGTTGGGATCCCATAGGTCGATCTTCCAGTTCTCGCAGATATCCTTATAGCCGTATGCGGACGAACCACCCGGATCACCGAAGTGAGCAACCTGATAGTTGAAGTCCGCCGAGTTCTCCTGATACATATGGTACGCGTACCAGTCGCCCTGCTCTGGCATGGATTGCGGATCCCAGTGAGCCCACGCGCCGAATTTGGCGTCACGCCACCACTGGGGCGTCGAATAGGCTAGGCCCAATTTCTGCCAGTCGGCGGTATACGGGCCCGTGGCCGGTGTAAACTTCGGCAGGTTCCAGATGTCCGGCGTCCCGCTGGGCCCACACGAGGCCTGCTGGCCCCCGGTGCCAGGCGAGCCTCCAGCGCCGCCGGTCGCGCCGCTGCTTCCGCCGGCGGTGCCGCCACTACCGGTCGCGCCGCCACTGCCGCGTCCGCCAGTGCCGGTGACCCCGCCCAAACCTGTCGCGCCGCCCGAGTTTGTCCCGCCGGCTGAGCTTGTGGCGCCGCCCGAGCTGGTCGCGCCGCCATTGCCTGTTGCACCGCCACTGCCGGCAACCCCGCCCGATCCCGTCGCGCCGCCTGAGCCCGTCGCGCCTCCGCTGCCTGCAACCCCGCCACGGCCCGAGGTGCCGCCGTTGCCGCTGGATCCGCCTTGGCCAGAGGCGGCTCCCGGTCCTGAGGAACACCCCAAGACGCCGAGAAGGAGCGGAATAATGACTGTTTGGGAGCTTCCTATGCGCATGCGACCCTCCGTATGGAAATCACTGTGTTTCGCGTTATACTGTGTTGGGAACACCCACCGATGCGGGCGAGCCCGGTAGAGAGCCACCCCCTACCCCGCTTCAACCGGCTTCGGCCAGTATGGCTTAGAAGGAATTCATCCATTTCCACACGTCTGCCGGAACCCAACTACAAGGGCACGAGGTCGAGCAGGTCTTGGGAGCTGTCGCGCACGAATTGTATAGGTCGTCGGTCCCATCCACGATGGCGTTGCCGTGACCTGACTGGTGCACGCACCAACGGACGGGATGCCCGGCCGAACATCCGGCGTAGTCCGTGCAGACATGTCCCCCGGGGTTCAAATAGGGGGGAGGCGCGGCCGGACGAGGCGGCTCCTGCGCGGGTACAGTGCAGCCGTTGTTCTTGACGAATCTGTTGCGTATCGGTGTTGCGAAGTCCTGGCAGTTACCGCATGCAGAGCCCCCCACGCCACATCTGCTATCGGTAAGACCGACCATCTGCCATAGCGCGATGGGGTCGTTGCCACCGTCGCACCCGCTGAGCTGCGCTCCTTCGTAGATCGCGGCCCCACGGAAGACTTTCGCACGCGCGCAAGCGACTTCATAGGTCATGCCGCCGCCGTAGCTGAAGCCTTGGGCAAAGATGTGCGTCGTGTCGACACAGTAGTTGTCCTCGATCAGCTTGACCATGTCGTCGACGAATTGCAGGTCTTGTCCACCGGAATTCGCCCAGCCGCCGCCGAGCCCCAGGGGCGCGACGAAGATCGCGCCGTTGTTCGACTGTTTCTGGAGTCCGTAGTAGGCCATCTCGTACCCATTGTTTCCGCCGTTGTCGACTCCATACGCGTTGCCGCCACTGGGGTGAAATGTGAAGGACAACCAGTAGGGTTTGTTCTTGTCGTAGTTGTCGGGAAGCCTCATGGCGAAGTCCCGGCTCCCGCCGCCGCTCTGAATTGTAACATAGCCGCCGTCGCCGTGGCCTACCGTATTCCCCGACCCAGCAGCGGCATTCGGATCCTCGTTCGGGACCGGCTTGAACGTCATCGTCGAGGTCTTGCCGCATCCCGCGCTCGGCACGGCGCCAGAGCTGCCGGCCGCGCCGGTCGACCCTCCGGTTCCCGTACCCCCGGAACCGCTGCTTGTGGAACCACCAGTCCTGGAGCTCGTGCGGCCACCCGAGTCGCTGGTGCTGGACGCGCCACCGCTGCCGGAGCCGCCGCTGCTGGACGCGCCACCGCTGCCGGAGCCTCCAGTGCTGGATGCGCCACCGCTGCCGGAGCCTCCAGTGCTGGATGCGCCACCGCTGCCGGAGCCACCAGCGCTGGACGCGCCACCGCTACCGGAGCCACCAGCGCTGGACGCGCCGCCGCTGCCGGAGCCGCCCGAACTGGACGCGCCGCCGCTGCCGCCGGAGCCACAAGAGCTGCTGGTACAGGCGACCGCCACCAGGGCGAGGTACACGGGTAGTCGCACCAGCGATCGAGAGCGCCACTCGCGAATAGACGTTTGATTGTTGTGCATTTCTATAATCCTCAAGAGCGCCCGGCCAGGCTGTTCGTGCTAACGCAACGCCAACGCGACACCATCATCTTCATAGACAAGGCCCCCGGAAATTTCGGTTCAACAATCGTCAGGCTTTCTGTCGCTTTCCTGGGCCCAGCGCGATAGCTCATGCTGGTGGAGCTCGTCCGTTCCAGTTCGTCAACCGGGAGGAGCGTCAATGCACAGCGCATTGCAACGCCCGCTGGCCCACGCGTTATCCGACATCCAGTTCGCGTCACAATCTGTCGATTTCTGACCCGGAATGCCCGGCGACGCGGTCTACTTGTTTGAACTTCACCCAACATCATGCCAACGCTTCCCTCACACGTGCCATTGTCCTTGGTAGTCGGCCAAGATCGCCGAGCTGCCAGCGATGGGGACGTCGCACGGGCGCTAAGCGCGGGGGAGACGTGGGCCGCAGCGGAGACGTGGCGGCGGTTCGCGCCCATGGTGCTCACGCTCGCGAAGCGTACCTTGGGATCCCCATCCGAGGCAGAAGATGTCGGGCAAGAGGTCTTCTGCCGCGTCTATCGCAGAGTGAAGACCCTGCGCGATCCCGACAGCTTCCGCGGTTTTGTCTATGCCTGTGCCCTGCGGGTACTTCAGAATGAGCTTCATCGCAAAAAGATGCGCTCCTGGCTCTCCTTCGAGCAGCCTGACGTGCTGGACTGCCACGGCTCCGGAACGCCGGACATGGAGTCGCGCGATCTGTTGCGAAAGTTCTACGGTCTGCTCGATCGACTGGCGGCGCGCGACCGCATCGTGTTCGTCCTGAGGCGCGTGGAGTCGATGAGCGTGGAAGAGATTGCCGCCGCGACGGAAACTTCGGAATCCACGGTCAAGCGATCGCTGGCGCGAGCTTCGAACCGTTTGTCTCGCTGGATGGATGACGAGCCACGATCGGTCGACGGGGCAAGATGGGGACGATAGGGACGATGAGGACGACTATGAGCGAACTTAAGGAATCTCCGACCCTCACCGAGGCGACCGACCTTTGCCGCGACGCCCTGGGACCGCCGACCACGGCGGAGCTTGACCGGGGGCTCGACGGCTTCCTCGCACGAATTTCTCCGACCAAGACGCGCCCACGGCGATTTGTTCGTTGGTCGCTGGCGGGTGTTGCGGTGGCGGTGTGCACCTTGGTTGCTTTGCAGGTCGTTTCAGTCCTTCGACAGCGCTGGTCTGCTGGTGAGGCACCAACGCTTGCCTACCGGGTCGATGGAGGCAGTGTCCTCGAAGGCGGATATCTGCGTGAATCCGGTCACGCGGGCATGAACGTGGTGTTCAACGAAGGAAGCAGATTGACGCTCGCGCCGGGAACACGCAGCCGACTCCGGGTCGTCGACCGCGACGGTGCCCACGTGGCCATCGAACGTGGTCGAGGATCTTTCCAGGTAGCGCACAAAAGCAATCGACGGTGGTTGGTCGATGTCGGCCCATTCTTGGTCACGGTCACGGGAACCGTCTTTACGGTCTCGTGGGATCCGGTGAGCGAGGAGTTCGATCTCAGGCTGCGCGAGGGCAGCGTCCTGGTCAGCGGCCCCGTCTCGGCAGGAGAGATACCGTTGCGGGCTGGCCAGCGCTTGGTCGCAAACCTGGCAAAAGTCGAGACCGTGATCACCGAAGATACGCCGGATCAAATGAGCAGCGAGTCTCCCAGTGCTCCGCCTGTACCAGCCGTGACTCCGCCCGGGCTGCAGCCGTCGGCTCCTCGGCCCTCCCCAGCACCCGTTGCGCCTGTTGCATCCAAGGCATTTACGCCCGCCAAGCTCGCGAGCGACTATCAATGGAGCCGCAAGTTGGCGCGCGGCCAATGGGACCGCATCCTCCAGGACGCCAACCGTATCGGCGTTGAGGCGACCCTGAGCGAAGCGTCCAGCGAAGACCTCTTCGCTCTTGCCAACGCGGCTCGCTACCGGCACCGTTCCGATCTGGCTCGGTCCGCCCTGCTTGCCGAGCGTCGGCGCTTCCCCGAATCCCCGCGTGTGCTTGAAGCAACCTACCTGCTCGGCCGCGTGGAGGAAGCCCGGGAAAGCGGGACTGCCCAGGCCATCGCGTGGTACGATGAGTATCTCACGTGTGCGCCGACCGGCCCGCTCGTGGGAGAAGCGTTGGGACGAAAGATGACTCTCACGGACAAGCTCGAAGGCCCGGCCCGGGCTCGATCCCTCGCCGATGAATACCTTCGTCGCTTCCCCAAGGGGAACTATGCCGGATCGGCGCGCGAGCTTCTCGCCCCGTGACCTGGGCCCATTGAACCGCCTGCGACTTGCGCTCTTTCTCGCGACCTTTCTCGTAGGGACAGGGTCCGCCGACGCGGCCACCGTCGCCATCTTGTGGCCACCGACCCCTTCCGCCGACGTGACCCAAGCATTGACTCTCCTGCGTGGAGAGTTGTTGTCGGTTGGCCTTGAGGTCACGATGTCGGACCGGTCGGGCGCCCGCGGTTTTGGGGAAACCGATTCGCTGGCATGGCTCGAAGCCTTTGCGGCACGGGGCACGAACGCTGTCATCGACGCTGTCGGAGACGATGTGCTGGAGGCGGTCGATGTGTGGGTCTTGAAGACGCACCCGCAACGATTCGAGGTCACTCGTGTTGCCGTGCAGCCCAATGCC
>Ga0224559_1002173_pt1 | contig 10236 bp, 7 predicted proteins | sample 714S33034metaG_FD_180676 | JGI IMG/M metagenome (GOLD analysis project Ga0224559, IMG submission 180676) | Peat soil microbial communities from Stordalen Mire, Sweden - 717 S3 30-34 | ecosystem: Environmental > Terrestrial > Soil > Wetlands > Peat | place: Sweden: Norrbotten County, Stordalen... | reverse complement strand
ATGGAGGCCTGCCCGCAGTTCAACGAGGCCACGGGCTTTGTGGGCGCGGCCACCATCGCCCAGGTCAAGCTCTTCAATAACCACCCCACCGGCAAGGTTCTGAAGGAAGAACGCCTGCGCGCCCTGGCCGGCGACGGCGGCATTCAGGAGTGCGGCTTCGCGCAAAACTGCGTCGAGGTCTGCCCCAAGCGTATTCCGCTCACCAACGCCATCTCCGGCGTGAGCCGCGATGTTCTTTTGCAGAAGGCCAAGGATTTGCTGGGCCGCTGACCGCCCCGGAGGGCGCGCCCGGCAAAAAAGTGGAGATCTTCGACAAAAAGCGGGTCCGCGTCCACAAAAAAGGCGAATTTTTCCCTATTGAGGTTGCCGGAGACGATCTGGCAAGCCTGGGAATGCGGCCCGCCAACGGAGAAACTGGGCCGCAAATCTTGTCGGATCAACTTCTTACGCTACTGGACAAATCTTTTTTACGGCGACCGCAACTTAGTTGTGAAAATACTGTCTGAAAAGACAGAAGCCGGTGGGGATCAGGAGTCCAGAATCCGGCGAGTGCTGAGAGTCGAGCAAGTCTCCGGTCCGAAGAAAGCGGGGCTGGACAGCACGAGGAGGTTATGATGCGAAACGTTCGCTTGGTTCTGTTTGCGATGCTGTTGGCTCTGCCCTTTGCGGCTGCGGCCAATGCCCAAGTGGGTGTGGAAGTTGGTGTCGGCCCCGCAGTGGTGCCAGCGCCCGAGGTTTACGGGCCGCCGGTCTGCGATTGGGGCTATTACCCCTCCTACCCCTACGCCTGTGCCCCTTACGGCTACTATGGGCCTGACTGGTTCTACGACGGAATCTTCCTCGGCGTAGGGCCATGGTACGGCTGGGGCTGGGGGCACGGCTGGGGCCACGGCTATCGTGGCGGTTATTACGGCCATGGCGGCTATTACGGCCACGGAGGGTACGGTGGCGGCGGCTATCACGGCGGCTATGCCGGTGGAGGCCGCGGCTATAGCGGCGGTGGTCACGGTGGCGGTGGCGGTGGTGGTTTTGGCGGCGGCCATGGTGGCGGCAGCGGCGGTTTTGGCGGCGGCCACGGTGGTGGTGGCGGACACCGGTAAGCTGAAAACCGGCTATCCAAGCTTGTAAAGCGGTAAAAAATCTGCGGCTTCCCCTGAAAAAGATTCGTCTGTCTCGGCAGACGAACCTTTTTTATTGCTTTGAAAGGTAAAGCGAGGGCTGCCACACCGATTGGCGGTTTACCGCGTGCGATCCCACTCTAGCGACAAAAACAAGAACGTCGCAAGGGTGGGGCACCCGTGGTTTATCGCGGCGGCGGGCTGGAGGTTCCCGGCTCTGCGAGGGAGGCGATGCGGTTGGCGATGCGCTCGGCGGCGTCGGGATGAGCCTGGGTGCGAGCGGCGGCGGCCATCGCGGCCAGCCGCTCCGGACTCTGGAGCAGGCTGACGAGGGCGTCGGGCAGCTTGTGGGGGCTCTTCAGTTCTGACTCGTCAAGCAAAACCGCCGCGCCGGCCCGCTCCATTTCCTCGGCGTTGCGCCGCTGGTGGTCGTCGGCGGCCGCGGCGAAGGGAATCAGCAAGGCGGGCTTGGCGGCGGCGGCCAGTTCGGCCACCGTGGAGGCGCCGCTGCGGGCCATCACCAGATTGGCCTGGGCAAAACGGGCGGGCATGTCGTCGAGAAACGGTTTTACCTCCCAGCGATCGGGGTCGGCACCGCTGGCGGCATAGGCGGCCACGGTCGGCTCGAAGTGGCGCGCCCCGCTCTGGTGCAAAACGGTGAGTCCGGGGATTGCATCCAGCAAGCCATAAACGATCTGGGGTAGAACGGAATTGAAGATGCGCGCGCCCTGCGAGCCGCCGAAGACGAGCAAATGAGGCGCGGCGTTGGCGGGCGGGGCGGCGAGAGCAAAAAACTCCGGGCGAACGGGAATGCCGGTGACCTCGGCATTCCGGAACCAGCGCGCCGCTGACTTAAAGTTGACCGCAGCGGCCTGCACGCGTTTGCCCACCAAGCGGTTGGCCAGGCCCGGAACGGCGTTGGGCTCGAAGGCCATGGAGGGAATTCCGAGCAAGAGGGCCGAGGCCATCGCTGGGCCGGAGGCGTAACCGCCCACGCCGAAGACCACGCCAGGGTTGAACTCGCGGATCAGCCGCTGGCAGGTGAAGATGGCGCGGGGCAGGTCGGTGAGGGTGCGCAGGCGAGTGAGCAGGGAAACATTATTGAGCTGGCCGACATCGACCAGGCGCAGATTGAAGCCGGCCTCGGGGACCAGGCGCATCTCCATGCCCCGCTCCGTGCCGATGAACAGCACCTCGGCCGCGTGGCGGGCAACCAGTTCGCGGGCCACGGCCAAGGCCGGGATAATGTGGCCGCCGGTGCCTCCGCCGGCGATGAGTACACGCAGATTCGACAAGTTAATACCTCTCATTTGAGACGATTTTGGAAGCAGCAAGTTAGCCCCGCTTCGCGGGAAAGGCAGGTTGACGAATTAGCGGCCCTCGACGACAACTTGCTGCGGCAGTTCATTTTCGGACAAATAAAGAGGACCATTAAAGCATTTTCGCTTTTACTGTAGACTTCCGTGCCCCATCCATTTCCGCGTTTGTTGCGGAAATGGGTGGGATACCAATGCAATCCAGGTCTACACAATTTCCGGAAATGCTCTAAAGAGGGCCATCAGTCCGCCTTCCTGGAAATGTTCAGCAGCACGCCAATGCTGGCCAGGGTTACGAAGACCGAGGTCCCGCCCGAGGAGATCAGGGGAAGGGGAATGCCCTTGGTGGGCAAAAGCGAGAGGACGACGCTGATGTTAAAAAAGGCCTGCAAGACGATGGTGGTGGTGATGCCAAAGGCCGCCAGGCGGGCAAAGGAATCCTGCGAGCGGAAGGCAACGCGCAGGCCGCGCAGCCCGAAGGCCGCAAATAGCAGCAGGATGGCGATGGCGCCAATGAAGCCCAGCTCTTCGGCGATGTTGGCGAAGATGAAGTCGGTGTGGGCCTCGGGCAGGAAGAAGAGCTTCTGCACGCCCTCCATGTAGCCGCGGCCGGTCAGCCCGCCGGTGCCGACGGCGATCAGCGACTGGTTGATATTGAAGCCGAAATGCTGCGGGTCACTGTCGGGATGGAGGAAGACCAGCATACGCTGGCGGCGCCAGGAGACCCAGAAGAGCAGTGCGCCCAGAACAGGCAGCGTGGCGCAGAGGCCGCCGACAAGGTACTTCCACTCCATGCCGGCCAGAAAGAGCATCATGGCGGTGACGCCGGCCAGCACCAGCGCCGTGCCCAGGTCGGGCTGGCGGACGATCAGCACAACAAAAACCAGTGGGATGAGGGCGGCGCGCAGCAGGGTATTCTTCCAGTCGCGCATCTGGCCGAGCCGGGTGTGGAGAAACCAGGCCAGGAAGAGAACCAGCACGGGTTTGGCGATCTCCGAGGGCTCGAAGGTGAAGAAATTGCCGAAGCGAATCCAGCGGTGAGTGTGGTGCGAGCCAGGCATGAGGAAGACCAGCACCAGCAGGAAGGTGGTGACGCAGAGAGAGGTGTAGATGAAGCGCGGAGATTTATAGAGGGAGTAATCGACGTGCGAGAGCAGAAACAGAGCCAGCACACCAGCCAGCGCCCAGAGGGCCTGCTTGCCGACAAAGGTGTAGGGCGAGTGGTAACGCGCCTCGGCCACCACCGCCGACGCGGAGAAGACCATCGCCAGCCCCACCACAACCAGAAGCAGAGTGACGAAAAAGAGCCACTTGTCTCCACCGATGCGTTTCGCCATTTCGCTCAGCCTCGCAATTCCTGGTCGATCTGATTGAAGACGAGCTGTTTGAAAATGCGCCCGCGCTGCTCGTAGTTTTCAAACTGGTCGTAGCTGGAACAGGCCGGGGCAAGCAGGACCACATCGCCCGAACGCGCGGCGGCAGTGGCGGCGGCGACGGCCGCGTCCAGGGTTTTTGCGGAGTGGATGGGGACTACGCCGCGCAGTTGCGATTCGATCTTGGCCGCTGCGGCGCCAATGGTGTAGATGGCGCGCACCCGCTCGCGCAGCAGCGGAGCCAGCACGGTGTAAGGCGAACCCTTGTCCTTGCCGCCGAGGATGAGGTGAATGCCGGAGGGAAAGGCGGCAACGGCTTTGGCGGTGGCGTCCACGTTAGTAGCCTTGGAGTCGTTGTAGAACTTGACGCCGTTGCGGGTGGCCACGTACTCCAGGCGGTGCTCGACGGCCTTGAACTTTTCCACGGCGCTGCGAATGGCCTCTGCCGGGACTAGGGCCAGCCGCGCGGCTACCACCGCGGCCAGCACATTCTCGATGTTGTGCGCGCCTTTGAGAGGAATGCCGCTCAACGGCATTATTTTTTCGACCGCCGCGTCCTCGGCGGAGCGATAAACCACAAAACCATCCTCCAGCCAGGCTCCTTGCGGAACCGGGTGCTCGGCGGAGAACCAGTAGACCTTGGCGGCCGCGCGGGAGGCGGCGGCAACGCAGGGAGCGTTGTCGGCGTTGAGCACCAGCCAGTCCCCGGCGGTCTGGCGGGCAAAAATGCGCTCCTTGGCCGCGCAATAGTTTTCAAAGCTACCGTGCCGGTCCAGGTGGTCGGGGGTAATGTTGAGAATAACGGCGATGGTGGGGTGAAATTCGTCGGTGGTTTCCAACTGGAAACTGGAGACTTCGAGGACCGACCAGCTTTCGTCCGTGCTTTGGTCGATCAGCGCCACCACCGGGACGCCGATGTTGCCGCCGACCAGCGTGGGCAGGCCGCCAGCGACAAGAATTTCGCCCAGCAACGTGGTGGTGGTGGTCTTGCCGTTGGAGCCAGTGACGGCGATGGTCCTGCCCTTGAGAAAGCGCGCGGCCAACTCCAGTTCGCCGATGACCGGCAGGCCGAAGCTCTTTACCTGAACCAGTTCGGGAGTGTCGATCGGCACGCCGGGCGAGACCACGATCAGATCCTGGCGGCGAAAGGTCAGCAGGCCGTGGCCACCGGCCTCGACCATCACGCCCTCTTCGAGCAGCGTGGGAATTTCCTTGGAGAGCGCCTCGGCCGAGCGCGTGTCGGAGACCGTAACCCGCGCGCCGCGGCGGCGCAGAAACAATGCGGCCGCCAGACCGGATTTCCCCAGTCCCACAACCAGAACTTTCTTGCCTTTCAATTCCAGCATTTAGCGTAACCTCGGGCTGATACCGTTCAGTCTGACGGAATCCGCGGCTCCTTCAATTGTGCACCGGAAGGGGCTGCGCGGGAAACCACTCTAAAGCGGTTCTCCAGTTAACGTGGAGTTTTGAGAGCCGTGTGAAATGGCTTTTTCTTTAGGAAAAATCCACTCAGCAGCTGCGGTTCCCCTCACCGCAACTGGGAAACCGTTTTAACGCAGTTTCAGCGTAGTAAGTGCAAAGAGCGCAAAGATCAGGGCACCAATCCAGAAGCGGACGATGACCTTGGACTCCTGCCAGCCCAATTGCTCAAAATGATGATGCAGGGGAGCCATCTTGAAGATACGCTTCCCATTGCGGAGTTTGTAGCTGCCCACCTGGAGAATGACGGAGACTGCTTCGAGGATGAAGATGCCGCCGATGAAGGGCAACAACAGCTCCTGGCGGATGATAACGGCGACCGTACCGATGGCCCCTCCCAAAGCCAGCGAACCGACATCGCCCATGAAAATCTCCGCCGGATGGGCGTTGTACCAGAGAAAGCCGATCGAGGCGCCGACCATGGAGCCGCAAAAGACGGTCAGTTCGCCCACCAGAGGCATGCGCTGGAGTTCGAGGTAGTCGGCGAAGACCACATGGCCGCTGACGTAGGTGAGCACGGCCAAGGCGGCGGCGGCGATGATGGTGCAGCCGATGGCCAGCCCGTCCAGCCCGTCGGTCAGGTTGACGGCATTGGAGGACAAGGCCAAAAACAGCGTTACAAAAATGATGAAGGGCAGAAAGGCCAACAGGCCCAGGTGGGGGATGGAGCCCAACCAGTGCCATTCGAGTTCAGGGCGCCAGCTCTTGATGAAGGGCACCGACAACTGCGTGGAGAAGAGCTTGAACTGCTCCATGACCACCAGCGCTATCGCCACTGCGGCCCCGGCCAGTCCTTGATAGAACAGCTTGGCGCGCGCCGTCAGGCCCAGGCTGCGCCGCTGGACAACTTTTATATAGTCGTCGGCGAAACCGATGGCGCCAAAGGCGAGGGTGGAAAAGACGGTGATCCAGACAAAGGGATTGGCGGGGTCGGACCAGAGCACCGTGGGCAGCAGAACGGCGATTCCAATGAGTACGCCGCCCATGGTTGGTGTGCCCGTCTTCTTCAGGTGCGACTGCGGCCCGTCGTCGCGCACGTACTGGCCGATCTGGAACTCGCGCAGCTTCTGAATAACCCAGGGGCCAATGAGCAGCGCAATCAACAGCGCCGTCCCGGAGGCAAAGGCGGTGCGGAAGGTGAGGTAACGGAAGATGCGAAAAGGGTGAAAAAACGGAAAGAGCTTTTCGTAGAGCAGCCAGTAAAGCAAAGGGCCTCCAAAGCCGGTTCGAGGCGGGTTTCAGTTGATTTTACTAGGCCGGAGGCAAATGAATGTGGAATTGCGTGGATTCATCAGGTTCCGGATTGCTGTGCAAGAGCCTCGATGGCCCGTTCGAGGTGAACGCCGCGCGAGCCTTTCACCAGAACTACGTCGCCGGGCTGGAGATTTTGCTTGAGCCAGCGCCCGGCGGTTTCGGCGTCGGGTAAAAACAGCGCGGCGACTCCTCCTGCGCAGGCGGCAGCGGCCAGATGTTCGGCGTTGCCCTGAATGCCAACGACCAGATCGAGGCCGGCTTCGGCGGCGGCGCGCCCAGCTTCGGCGTGCAATGCGGGGCCGTGTTCGCCCATTTCGAGCATCTCGCCGGCCACCAGAATCCGGCGGCGAGCCGGGCGCGTGGCCAGGGTACGGATCATCGAACGCAGCGCCTCGGGGTTGGAGTTGTAGCAGTCGTTCAGAATGGTTGCGCCGTTGATTTCGATTACCTGGCCGCGCTTGTCGCCGGAGGTGAGCGACTGCAGCGCGGCGGCGGCGGATTCCAGAGAAACTCCCGCTTCGAGTGCGACCGCCAGGCCGGCCAGGGCATTCAACGCATTGTGAGCCCCCAGCAGTTGCAGCGTAAACTGGCCCTCGCGCTCCCCGGCGCGATAGCGCGCGTGCAATCCGTCCAGATCCTCAACTGCTTCGAGCAGTTGGGGATCGGCGCAAGGGCCTGAGCCGAAGTAGACGACGTGGCCGGGAAAATTGCGTCCAAACTGCGAGACGTAGGGGTCGTCGCAGTTGAGGAAGGCGACGCCGGTCGAGGGCAGCGCGTCCACCAGTTCGAATTTTGCGCGGGCGATGCCGTCCTGGCCGTCGGCGAAGTTCTCGATGTGCGCCGTGCCCACGTTGGTCACCACGCCCCAGTCGGGCGCGGCGATGCGGGCCAGCGCGGCGATCTCGCCAGGGTGGTTCATCCCCATCTCGACGACCGCGACCTCGTGCCCCGGCTCCAGGCGCAGCAGTTGCAGCGGCAGGCCGAAGCCGTTGTTGAGATTGCCCTCGGAGCGGAGCACGCTGAATTTTGCGCCTAGCGCGGCGGCAATAGCCTCCTTGGTGGTAGTCTTGCCCGCCGAGCCGGCGACGGCCACCACGCGCCTGCCCCACTGGCGGCGGACGTGCGCGGCCAAGGATTGCAGGGCGGCTAACGGCTCCTCGGTGATCAGCAGCGGCGCGGCCAGTGCGGCGTCGGACAGCGTGGCGACGCGGGCGCGCGAAACCACCGCGGCTACGGCTCCGCGTTCAATAGCGGCGGCCACAAAATCGTGGCCATCGAGGCGTTCGCCGCGCACTGCGAAGAAAAGTTCGCCGGGGGCGACGGAGCGCGAGTCAATCGAGTAGCCGGTCACCACCAGCCCGCCGGCGTTGGTCACGCTGGCAGGAGCCTCCAGCACCGCGCCCGACCCAATAGCCGCTTCTGCCAGTGTGAGTCTCATGCGGCCCCACCATAGCCCAGTTCGCGCAGGACGGAAAGCGCAACCTCGGCGTCGTCGAAGGGAATCGAGGTGAAGCCGATAATCTGCTCCTTCTCGTGGCCCTTGCCGGCGAGAAGAACCACATCGCCGGGCGCGGCCTCTTTGAGCGCGAGACGAATAGCGGCGGCGCGGTCGGGCTCGATGGCGTAGCGGACGCCGCTCGACTTCAATCCGGGCTCGATCTCGGCCAGAATGGCCGCCGGTTCCTCGGAGCGGGGATTGTCGCTGGTGGCCACTACAAAATCACTTCCTTTGCCAGCGGCCAGGCCCATCTTCGGCCGTTTGGTGCGGTCGCGGTCACCACCGCAGCCAAAAATCGTCAGAATGCGCCCGCCGGATGAGGCCGTCATCTGGCGGGCCAGAATCGTCAGGTTGCGCAGCGCGTCGTCGGTGTGGGCGTAGTCGACGATCACCGTGAAGGGCTGGCCGGCATCGACGGATTGAAAGCGGCCGGGAACGGGCTGAAGGAGGGAAACGAATTCGACCAGATCAGCAAAGGGAACACCGCGCGCGTGAGCCGCGGTCATGGCCGCCAGCAGGTTGAGAATGTTCACTTCGCCGGCCAGCCGAGAGACGACTTTGGCCGCTCCGGCCGGAGTCTCGAGTTCGATCACCGCGCCGGAAGGGGTGAGCGTGAAACTGGCCGCCCGCCAGTCGCCCTGCCCGATTCCGTAGGTGCGGACCTCGGCGCCAGCCGTGCGGGCTACCTCGGCCAGCTCGCCGCTGCGCGGATCGTGCGCGTTGATGACGGCTACGCGCGGCGCCGGGTAAACTGTGCCTTCGAAGAGCAGGCGCTTAGCGGCAAAATAATTCTCCATCGTCTGGTGATAGTCCAGATGGTCGCGGGTGAGGTTGGTGAAGACGGCCACATCAAAGTTGATCCCCGTCGCGCGGCCCTGATCGAGCGCGTGGCTGGAGACCTCGGTCACCAGCTCGGTGGCTCCCCGGCTGACGCCCTCGGCCATCAGCTCAAAGAGGTCGCGCGATTCGGGGGTGGTGTGCGGCGAGGAACGCACCTCGCCGGCCACATGGCACTCGATGGTGCCCACCAGTACAGTCTTCCGGGCGGCGGCGTTGAGCAGCTCCTCAATGAGGAAGGCCGTGGTGGTTTTGCCGTTGGTGCCAGTGATGCCGGTGGCCGCGAGCTGGCGCTCCGGGTGGCCAAAGAAGGCTGCCGAGGCTGCGGCAAGCGCGTGGCGGCCGTGCTCGACCTCAAGAACCGGCAAGCCCGGCTCGAAGACCAGCAGGTGGTCGAACTTCTGCGCGGAGTCGGTGATAATGCCCAAAGCTCCAGCGGCAATGGCCTTTTCGACGTAGCGGTTGCCGTCGGTTGAGCCGCCCTTCATGGCCACAAAAACCGCCCCCGGCCGCACCTTGCGCGAATCGTACTCGATGCCGGTCACCGGCCCGTCCGAGCCGCCGCCGGAGCCTACTGCCGCTACTTCCGCAATCAATTCAATCCAGTTCATCACGGGTTCCATTGTAGATTGCAGGGCCGTTTGCATGGAGTGGCGCCACGCGGCCTCATCGTCCGCACTTGACTACAATCCTGGTTCCAGGCGCAACCATCGTGCCCGGAGCGGGAGCCTGTTCGCGCGCCGTGCCCGTGCCGGTGATTTGGACCTCAAAACCAGCGGCGGCGGCCTGTTCGATGACCTTGCGCACCGGCAGGCCGGTGAGCGAAGGAACGCGCTGGGTTTTTCCGTCGGCGACGATGACCGTGGTGGCCGTCCGCGGCGGCGCGCTGGCCGGATTGGCCCTGGCATTGGTGGCCGCTCCGGCGTTGGCGGCGGCGTTAACTGGCGGAGTGTGAATGCTGCCTTGCGGTTTTCCTGTGGCGGCGGGCTGGGGCGTGGCTACAGGCGGGGCTGGCGCGCCGCGCAGGGGATCGTCCGTGGGCAGGTCATTGGCCGCGGCGTAAAGAGCATTGATGTCGCCGGTCTGCTCATTGTCGTCTTCCGTCACCTTGGTGCTGGTGTTGGCGGAAGCGCGAGTTCGGTGCAGATCGATGTCGTGCGGCACGGCGAGGTACTCCAGAACCTGCTGCGCCACCTCGGCAAAGACCGGCGCGGAGACACTGGCGCCGTAGTACGAGCCCTTGGGGTTGTCCATGATGACGGCCACGGCGATGACCGGGTTGTTGACCGGGGCGATGCCGGCAAACGAGGCGACGTGCATGGTCTTCGAGTAGCGATGCGTGGCCGGATCGATCTTTTGCG
>Ga0224559_1002172_pt1 | contig 10237 bp, 9 predicted proteins | sample 714S33034metaG_FD_180676 | JGI IMG/M metagenome (GOLD analysis project Ga0224559, IMG submission 180676) | Peat soil microbial communities from Stordalen Mire, Sweden - 717 S3 30-34 | ecosystem: Environmental > Terrestrial > Soil > Wetlands > Peat | place: Sweden: Norrbotten County, Stordalen... | reverse complement strand
CGCGGCGCACGTCCGGTGTCGTCCGACTCCACGACCCCAAAGCCCGTAATCTCAGTCCCGCAATCGATCCCAAACACCCTCATCGGGTCCAAGTCTATCGCAGCCGCCTTCCGATTCCCACCATTTCAATATTGACGCAATGGAGTGTCCCACGCCCCATCGATTGATGGCGTCACTAAGGCGGCGCGCATAAATAACTGCTTCAACTGCGGGGCGCTGCGTCAGGGCACGACTTTAGTCGTGCCGTAAGAGGCCAGAGAGAAGGTGGGCTTTACAGGCTGCGGAAAAACCCCTGATCTGGGTTAAATGTGACGAAAAGCATACCCCAGGGGCTGAAGCCCGACGTTTATTTTCTTGTATTTACGGCACGACTGAAGTCGTGCCCTGACACATTCTGAAGTAGGAGTCGAGTTTTTCCGCAGCCTGTTTAGCCCCTGTGGGAAGAGGCTGTGTTCACTGGGGAATCCCAAAGAGCATACCTCAGGGGCTAAAGCCCAACTTTCAGTTTTTCAGCGTGTGCGGCACGACTGAAGTCGTGCCCTGACACTATCAGATGAAGCTGTTATTGATGTATGGCGCCTAAGAGTGAAAGCCGCCCAGACCCCGGAAAGAGCCGGCGCACAGCCGCCCATACCAGGCCCAATTAGATGCTTGACGTTCGCGGTCGCGATCAGGTGTACTCGATGCAGGCAATCCCCTTGCCGAAAGGCCGCCCCATAATCTATGGCATTTGAACCTGGGCAACGAATTGGCGATTACGAGGTCGTGGCCAAGCTCGGCGCCGGCGGACTTGGCGTCGTCTACGAAGTGCGTCACTTGATTTCGCAGCGCCACGAAGCCATGAAGATCCTGCTGCCGGATCAAATGGGAACGCCTGAGATGGTGGAGCGGTTTCGCCGCGAAGTGCAGACCCTGGCTACTCTCAGCCACCCCAATATTGCCGCGCTCCACACCGCCTTCTACTACGAGAATCAGCTGGCGATGATCATGGAACTCATCCACGGCGAGACGCTGAGCAGCCGCCGCCAAAAGGGAACGATCACGCTTCCTCAATTAATGGAATTCACTGCGCAGATCCTGCAGGCGCTCATCTACGCGCATCGCCTCGGAGTGGTGCATCGCGACATCAAGCCGGCAAACATCATGATTGCTGAAAACGACGTCGTAAAGTTGCTCGATTTCGGGATTGCGCTTACAGACCACTCGGCCGAATTGACGCAAACCGGATACATGCTCGGCTCACTGAACTACATGTCTCCGGAACAGGTCAGCGGGAGTAAGGCGACGGCGCAATCCGATCTTTATTCAGTCGGGGTCACACTGTACGAGCTCTTGACCGGCACGCTCCCCATCACCGGAACGTCCAATTACGAGATCATGCGGGGCCACATTGAGCGCGTGCCTATCCCTCCGCACCACATTGCTCCGCAGGTCCCGATTGCCCTCTCCGACGCGGTGATGCGCGCGCTGGCCAAGGACCCCGCGAACCGCTTCTCCTCAGCGGATGAATTCCTTTACGCACTCCACCTTAATCCGCTCGCCAGGGAACAAGCCGTGGCCGTCACTCTGCCGCTCCCCAACCCGATTGCCCCCGCCGCCCAACCCTCCGCCGGATCGCCGCCGCAGAAGATTCCCTCCGCGGGCAACATACAAACCCTGCCGCTTGAGGAAGTGAGCCGCAAGCTTGCCGTTTATATCGGCCCGGTGGCGAAGTTCATCGTCAAAAAGCTCGCCGCCCAATCCGACGACGTCGATTTCATCTATCGCGAAGCCGCCAAACAAATCGGCTCCGATACCGACCGCGCCGCGTTTCTCAAATCCAGATCGCAGTAGCTACATCATCCGTTCAGCATCTCAAAGGCCTTGATCAGGCTGGTGTGCATGCGATTGAACGATGCTGTAACTTCGGCGATCTCGTCCTTGCCCTTGACTTCAAGCGCCGGCAGATCGACTTCGCCCTTGCTGATGATGTCGGCGTTCTTTGAAACCCGGCGCAGCGGACGAATCACGATCAAATACATGGCAACGTCGATCAGCACAATTGTCAGCAGAAAGATCGCGCCCAGGCCGATCAGCAAATCCCGAAATCCCTTGTTCGCCATGGCAATCGGAACCGACATCGGCACCGACACGATCTGCGCTCCAACAACTTCGTTCGCATTCCAGCCAAAGCCATGATCGGGGCCATAATGCTTGATCATCGCTCTACTCGCAATCGACGGCCGGCTATGGCACTGCAGGCATCCCGGCTCGGCAACCACCGCGTAAGCCACCCAAAGCACTTGCCCTGTCGGCGTATCCCGCTCGCCGGCCTGACGCTTCTGATCGGGATGGTCCCGGAAAAAATGGATCAGATCGGCCTCCCAATCCGCGGCCCTGTCGTCCAGGTTGGTCGGATTCAGCACCGCTTCGCGCAGCACGTAGTCGGGGTAAGACGATCGAAGGTACTTGAAGGTGACATTCGCCGCTGAGAACGGGATGGTTTGAGCCAGAAAGTCGCTGCCGTGCTGCGGTGTGTGCTCAAGAATCGGACTTACCTTGTCCACGGTATATTCCTTCGTGGCGCTGGCGCTCGCTTCCATCAGTTCGGCCTGCTGTAGCACTTGGTCGCGTGCGTTGTTCATCAGGAAGTTGTAGGCATAGTGGGAAATCAGGAACATGCCCAGTCCGAAAACCACTACCAGAACCAGGTTGAATTTTGTCAGCAGCTTCATTCGAGACCTCCTCGGAGAAGACAATCATATATTTGCGCGCGCGGCCGGCAAAGCCAAAACTGTAGCGCGGTCCAGTTCCTGAGCGGAACACTCTGCAGCCCGTTCCTGTGCGGCCACGGGTCTACGCACAATGCAACCTTCGATGAACCTATTAAAATCGAATCATGCCCACGGAATCGTCTCGCCGTGCACCGGCGCCCATAGGATTCGGCCTCTTCTTCACAACGGCACTTCTCTTCTCCACGCAAGCCTTGGCCCAGCAGCCCGCGGCGCCTGCCTCAACCACCCCGTGGCAGCCTCGCGTCCACTTTTCTTCCCCGCCCAACTGGATCAACGACCCCAATGGCCCCATCCTGCTCAACGGCCAGTACCACCTCTTCTTTCAGACCAACCCCTCGGGAGATCAGTGGGGAAACATGAGTTGGGGCCACGCCGTCTCGCCGGATCTGGCCCACTGGAAGCAACTTCCTGTCGCGCTGGCTGAAGAAAACGGCGTAGCCATCTTCAGCGGATCAACGGTCGAAGACGCCAACAACACCAGCGGCCTCTGCGGCGACCCCGGCCAGAAGACCCCCGGTTGCCTCATCGCGATCTACACCGGGAACTCGCAAGACAAGCAGACCCAGAACCTCGCCTCCAGCCGCGACGGCGGCATGACCTGGACAAAATACGCCTCGAATCCTGTCCTTGACCTCGGCCTCAAGGATTTCCGCGACCCCAAAGTCTTCTGGCACACTCCATCCCAAAGCTGGGTCATGGTCGTTGCGCTCCCCACCCTGCACAAACTTCGCATCTACCGCTCAAAGAACCTGCGCCAATGGGAACAGGCCAGCGAATTCGGCCCCGCCGGTTCGATTGGGGGCGTGTGGGAGTGCCCCGACCTCTTCGAGCTTGCCGTCCGCGACGCCAAGGGGAACTGGGTCTCCAGCCGTTGGCTCCTCAACGTCAATATCAACCCAGGCGGCCCCGCCAAAGGCTCCGCCGACCAGTACTTCGTCGGCCAGTTCGACGGCTATCGCTTTACTGAAGACCATCCCGGCTCCGGGCCCCACTGGGCCGACTGGGGCAAGGACTTCTACGCCTCCACTTCGTTCGCGAATCTCCCCTCCGACAAGGACCGCGTGTGGATCGCGTGGATGAGCAACTGGCAGTATGCAGACAAGCTGCCTTCCCTGCCCGGCCGAGGCGAAATGACCGTCGCCCGCCGGCTCTATTTCCACCAATCGCCGTCCCATCCCGCCCTCGGCCCCACTCAGGAGCCGCTGATGCTGGTGCAGCAACCCATCCTGCCAATCCCCGACGATAAGCGCTACACGGCCATGTTCGGCGCACCGCCCTATCAGACAATCTTCCAGGCCAATGCCCGAATAGCCGCTCTCAAACAGTCCGGAAGCGCCTACCGGCTGAGCTTCATTCTCAACCCAGGCGACGCTGAACAAGCCGGCGTCCGCCTCCGCCGAAGCACCCTCAATCCCAGCGAACCCGCTACCGAGGAAACCGTCGTGGGTGTCGACATATCCACCGGCCGCATCTTTGTCGATCGCACCCGCTCCGGCAAAACCGACTGGTCGCCAGATTTCCCCGCCCGCGTGTCGGCCCCGCTCAGGCACGTGCAAGACAATTCAATTCCAATTGAAATCGTTGTGGACAACAACTCCATAGAAGTCTTCGCCGAGGACGGGGAGACCGTCCTGACCAACCTCATCTATCCCGCCGCAACCAGCCAGGGCATTTCTTTTTACTCGACAGCCACCCCGCCGGGAGCCGGGCCGGCCCTGGTCCGCAATGTCCAACTGGATCCCCTCGATCAGCCGCCCGCGGCTAAGTAGACCGTGCAACCTGGGCGCCCCATCCACGCCACGTTCTTGCTTTTGTGGCTTGGGTGGGATAGACAGGCTGCGGAAAAACTCGACTCCCACGCCCGAAGGTGTCAGGGCACGACTTCAGTCGTGCCGTAAATGCAACAAAATAAAGGTGGGCTTTAGCCCCTGGGGGACGGGTCTAGAAATCTATCACCGCAACCTGGGTGCCCCATCCACGCCACGTTCTTGTTTTTGTGGCTTGGGTGGGATAGAACCACTTATCCATAGTCCCTTATGCGGGCTTTCTCGGCATCGATCCGGAGGGAGGCGGGGGTTTCAATCCCCGCATAAGGCCAACACAATCAATGCGGGCTCAGCCCCGGAAGGGCTCTTTACCTCTGCCGCAATATACGCACCAGCTTTGCAGAGAATTATCTTCCATTGCCGCATACTGTTGAGAGATGCAGGACTGTCACGGTTCAGCCTTCACGTAGCCCAACCTGTCCGACAAGTTGCCCCCCTACCGGGTGGTATTAGTACCGCACTGTACTTTCGTACCGTAAAATCAGGCGTCTTCGACTCGCCTGCCCTGCCCAAGATGTACTGCTGTGGAACTGTGGACGTCACCCAGTTGCAAGCTGAGCGGAGTGTGTTCTTTACGCCTTGAGCGCGGATTTCTGTAGTTCGCTAAGCTTGGCCATCAACCCCTTTGGAAAAGGCCTGCAATCGCAGTTCTTTGTATGCTCAAGATGCCACTCGATCCGCTCTTTGTCCGTCGCGCCGTCCGGCATCTTGTGCTCTTTATGCCACTCCCGATTCATCTTTCCTCTCCGATCTCTGCTCTCTGTTCTCTGATCTCTGCAACAAAAACAACAGCGGCCTCAAGAGCACTCGCTCGTGAGGCCGCTGCCGGTGAACTGTTGGGATTGGACTGGAGGCCTTCGCGCTTCCGCGAGTGCCAGAGCCGTGACGGAATTCCTCCGCCGGGTCTTACCTGGGGCTGGGGCTTGAAGGCCTCAGGCCTCAGTCACCTCACGTACGAAACAACTGGAATAGTCACTTTGCATCAGCTGGATCAACCTCCTTTCCCGTGTAAACCCAAACTACTGCCAACCGCGCCTTTCCGTCAAGCCCCGGCGGATTGGCAAGCGTCGAGTCCGGCTGCTAAAGCAGTTCTCCCAATGATATAAAGGGGGAAAGTAATCCCTCAGGGGCTAAAGCCCGATTGAATTTGCGGCATCTGTGGCACGACTAAAGTCGTGCCCTTTCAAAGCCCCTCTACGCTAAGTGGAGAACTGATCTAAACCAGCGCCAGATTCAAATTTTCGATCGCTTCGTCGATCTCCGCTGTGTTCTTGTACCCGACCGTGACGCAATCCACACCGGCGTTCTTCATCGCAAACCGCATCGCCTTCTGCCGGTCTTCGCGGCCGAACGTGCCTTCCCCAATGAGTTTCATGCCGATCACGCCCCGCCCCTGGCTATGGACCTCCTTGATATGCGTGACAACTTCGGGCACGTTGCCCAGTTCGTCCACGTCGGGGATCTCGGCGTCCATGCGCGTGCCCTTGTGGTTCACGCGGATCATGGCCAGGTCCAGCCACTTGAAGCTAGGAACCTGCCGCAATGCCGGAAGCCCATGCACCGACGCGCCGTGACTCAAGATTGCATGCCTCGACTGCGCTTCCATAATGCCATCCTGCCACTTGACCGTATCCGCCGGCCACGTCGCCGTGTGTTGCCAGTGCAGCAGCATGATGTCGAAGTACTCGGTGTTTGCCAGCTTGCGCAACTCGTCGAACTTTGCCTGCGGATTGACGCCTTCGCGCGTTTCCACCTTCGACATGAGCCGGTAACTCTCTCGCGGAATGCCCTTCAGAGCCACTCCCAGCATCGCGTGCAGTCCATCGTAAGACTCTGCCGTCTCAAAAAAACGAATGCCATGATCGTAGGCGTGGCGAACCAGCCGCGTAAAATCTTCCTGTCCCAAGCCGCGCTGTACCTGCCCACTGAAGCTCCCAGTGCCAAACGCCAACCGCGTAACCTTCACGCCCGATTTGCCCAGCGTGACCCAATCCGTCGCCGTCGCGCGCTCTGCCCGCAGCGTCAGCCCGCCGGCCCCTGCCAGCGCACCCGCCGCAACACCGGCTTTGATGAAACTTCGCCTCGTCCAATGAGCCACTTTGACCTCCATGGATTGGCTAAATAGGAGCCAATTGCCAGAATGCTACCACATCAGCTCTTTCACCAACTGTGCAGCCACTCCTCATCCCGCCCGATTCTCACCGGCGCGCGAAACAGTTCGCTGAGCCTCGCTTCAGTCAGCAGTTCCTCGCGCGGCCCGTCCCCAACAATGCGTCCCTCCCGCATCAAAATCACCCGCTCAACTTCCGGCAGAATATCGCCCAGATGATGCGTCACCAGCACCAGCCCCGTTCCCTCCTGAGCCAGCCGCCGCAGCGTCTCGCGCAACTCCCGTTGCGCCGCCAGGTCGAGCGCATTCGAGGGCTCATCGAGCAGCAGTTGTTTCGGACGATGCACCAGTGCCCGCGCAATCAGAATCCGCCGCTTCTCTCCCGCCGACATCTCGCCCACCAGTCGCCCAGCCAGGTGCGGAGCTTCCATCCGTTCCAGCGCCTCCCGTGCCCGCTCCCGCATCTCGCCGGTGACTTCAAGATTTGGCCACAGCGTCGAAGCTGAAAAGAACCCCGCAATCACCGCATCCAGCCCCGTGGTCACAGCGGTCCGCTCCCCCGGCAACTCCGCGCCAACCACGCCAAAATGCCTGCGCAGTTGCGTCAGATCCCACCGCTCCCGCCCAAAAATCCGCATCACCATCCCCGGTCGAACCATTGGATATATTTGGCAGGTCATGGCCATGATCAGCGTCGACTTTCCGCACCCGTTTGGACCCAGAATCGCCACATGCTCACCGGCACGTACCTGCAGATTTACATCGTGCAAAACCACACGCTCCCCGCGCGCCACATTCACATGCCGCAGCTCAAGAAAATCGGTCTGCTCCGCATTCCCCGACGCGCCTCTAGTGTTCTCCGTCATCAAGCCCCCGTTCACCTGCTAGATTAAATGGGTTAGCTCCTGCAATCATGACCGAATCCAACATGAACGACGTCTCCCAATTCCTCATTCCCCGCGGCTTCCGCTTTGGCGCTGCCAAGGCCGGCCTCAAGAAGAGCGGCCGCACCGACTTTGCCCTCATCGTCGCCGATCGGCCAGCCAGCGCCGCCGCCGTCTTCACCGCCAATCGCGTCACCGCCGCCCCGCTCATCGTCGACAAGGCTAATCTCCGCGCCACCAGCGGCCATGTTCGCGTCGTAGCAATCAACGCCGGCAACGCCAACTGTGCCGCCGGCGAACCCGGCCTGGCCGCCGCTCGCGCCACATGCGCCGCCGCCGCCGAGGTCTTCAATTGCAAGCCGGAAGAAATCTTTCCCTCATCCACCGGCATCATCGGCGTACCATTGCCCGCTGAAAAGCTGATCGCTGCTCTTCCCGCCCTGGCCGCCTCGCTCGGCTCGGAGTTAGAACACTTCGAACAAGTAGCACAGGCCATCCTAACCACCGACACCGTGGAAAAGACTGCCTTCGCGCGAATCGAAATCGAAGGCCCAGGCGGCGCCAGACAGGAGGTCCGCATCGCCGCGCTCGGCAAGGGCTCCGGCATGATTCACCCGCAGCTCGTGCCCCACGCCACCATGCTGGTCTACGTCCTCACCGACGCTGCAATCGAGCCCGCAGCGCTTGACGCGTATCTCCGCCAATCCATCGAGGTCAGCTTCAACCGCATCTCCGTCGATGGCGACACATCGACCAACGACACCGTGCTGCTGCTGGCCTCCGGCGCAAGCGGCGCAGTGGTCGGCCCCGGCAACGCTGAGTTCGCCGCGGCGCTAACGCAGGTTTGCACTTCGCTTGCCCATCAAGTCGTCGCCGACGGCGAAGGCGTCACTCATGTTGTTGAATTGCACATAGAAGGCGCGGCGACCGACGCGGATGCGTTAAAAATAGCCAAAGCCATCGCTCACTCGCCGCTCGTGAAGACAGCCTGGGCCGGCAGCGATCCCAACTGGGGACGCCTCGCCGCAGCCATCGGCTACTCCGGCGCAGAAATCGATCCCGACCGCATCGACATCCAGTTCGGCGATCTGCCCATCTGCCGCGACGGCGGCCGCGCTCCGGAACTCGACGAAGCCGCTGCCCACACTTATGTCGCGCAGCCGGAATTCACCATCAACATCCAGCTACACCAGGGTCAAGGCTCCTGCGTCTTCTGGACCACCGACCTCACCGTCGAATACATCCACATCAACGCCGACTACTCCACGTAACATTGCGCAACTTTCCAATCCCCACTACTTAGCTGCGGCGCGGTTTACTTGACTAACATGCGTCTGACTTTCCGCCGCGATCTTATGCGGAGCAGCCCACACCTGATAACTATTAAATAGAAACTGCCCACCGAGAAACAGCAGCCAGACCCACAATGCAAACCGCAAAGGCCGCTTTGGCACCCGTGTGCTGAGGATCGTCCCGGTGATCGCACCGGCAATGCCTCCGCCGATCAGCTGCAGCAGTAACTCAGTATTCGATCCGGTGTTCGAGAACCAATGCGCCCCGCTGCCGATCGACGAAACAATGAATCCGAATGCGATATCCGTACCCACCACCTGTGCGGGCAGCAAGGGAGTAAGGCTCAACAGCGCGGCGCTGCCTAAGGCCCCGGCCCCGGCAGAAGAGAAGCCCACCTCAGCTCCCACCGGCAACATCAACCAACCCAGCAACGGGCTGCGGTCTTTCATGTCTTCGCTCTGCTTCTTTTCGCGAATAGAAAAGAACAGTTGCCAGCCTGCCGTTGTCACCAGGATCGCGCCCAGCAGCGCATTCAGCAGATTCTGCGACCCTACGTTCACAAGATGCTTCAGGAACAGCGATCCAATGATTACTCCCGGCACGCCACCGGCAAGCATGTATCCAAGAGTCCGCCAGGCCACGTTGCGCCGCGCAATCTGTGCCGGCACCAATATCAGTTTGACCGCCGTCGCGAACATCAAGCCGATGCCAACCGCAACCGGCGCGGGTACTCCCAGAAACAGAATCAAAACCGGCACAGTGACAGTGCCCGCGCCCACTCCAGTGAGCGCGATGAACAATGCAATGAAGAATCCAATCAGATACTGCATAGAATTACCTCAGTCCCTTCGAGCGCGCCTTAACTCGCCGGCTCCGCTTCAATGTGAATACCGCACTCCACCTTACGGCCGGCCCAACGCCCCGACCGCGGATCGTTCGGATCAAGTGGAAGCGATGTACATGGCTCGCAGCCGATCGAGGAGTAACCGCGCTCATACAGCGGCAGCAGCGGAATGGACAGTTGCTCGCAAGCGTAATACACATCCCGCGTCGTCCAAGCAGCCAGCGGAGCAAGTTTCAACACCTGCTTCCCGCCGGGCAGCGTAAACAGCGCCGATTCTTCGAGTGCCGTCCGGCTACGCGCTTGTTCCCTACGCAACCCCGTCAGCCATACGCGATATTCCGCAACCGCCTTGAACAGCGGCTCAACCTTGCGCAGCTTGCAGCATTGGTCAGGCGCGGATTGATACAAAATCCCAAACTCAGCCTCCTGCTCGGCGACAGTCTTCTCCGCCAGCAGGTTGATCAAGTTCAACTGCCACTCTTGTGCAATGCGGTCGCGGTACGCAT
>Ga0224559_1002171_pt1 | contig 10239 bp, 9 predicted proteins | sample 714S33034metaG_FD_180676 | JGI IMG/M metagenome (GOLD analysis project Ga0224559, IMG submission 180676) | Peat soil microbial communities from Stordalen Mire, Sweden - 717 S3 30-34 | ecosystem: Environmental > Terrestrial > Soil > Wetlands > Peat | place: Sweden: Norrbotten County, Stordalen... | reverse complement strand
TAATGTGGCGGATCGTTTTCCGCCGACCCCTGAGAACCCGGCCATTCCACTCATCCGCCGCTCTCGCCGCCACATTTCGAAGCACGACACATAACATTGGATCCCCGCCGAGGCTGTCACGCACCACAGCCGCCAGGCCGTCGAAACTCTTGCGGGCGTCCACCGGCTCGATAGCGGCGAAAATCCGAACACTCGGAGGCAGTGTCAACATGGATGCCCACCCTCGACGGCGTTGAGCAGGTCGGACACTCGCTTGAAATCCGTTTCTGGCCTGACATGCATGCGCAGCCGACGACCGTTCGCCAAGTCGATCTCGACCATGACAGCGGTGTCGCAGGATAGTGTTCTTGCTGCGTGCAGGACGCTCACCGGCAGGAACGCAGGCATCGCACTCTTGGTCCTTTCCTCGACGTCGTTTCGTAGAAGCCGCATCCAGTACTTGAGCGTGCTGAGCACGAGGCCCTTCTTGGTGGCGTACTCCTCGGGACTTAGCCCGCTGTCACGAAGGCTCCGAACCTCCTTGAGCCACGCCGCCCGTGGCCGCCGCTTCCGCTTCGACGATGGCGCCGCCAAATTTCCGGTCTTCTCCATGCGCCCAACATGCCTGAAATCCAGCCTTGCGCAATCACCGGGCCTGTAAGGGGGTTACCGCCGCCGAGTGGCACGTTCATCACCAAGCCGTCGGCGCTGCCCGTGTTGCTGCCAGAGTTCACCCAGTAGACGGCCGTCGAGTTAACCGCGATGCTCGAAGGATTAAACTGCGCCGAGGCCAGCGTGGTCGGAGTCCCTCCACCGAGTGGGATTTTCATCACTGACCCGTCGGCGTTGCCCGTGTGGCTGCCAGAGTTCACCCAGTAGATATTCGTCGAGTCGATGGCGATGCCGACCGGCGACGCCTGCGCCGAGGCAAGCGTGGTCGGGCTACCGCCGGCGAGCGCCACCTTCATCACCGTGCCGCTGTTGGTGCTGTTTGATGCCTCGACCCAGTAGATACTGGTTGAGTCGACGGCAATGGCGTTGGGGTTCGTCCCGGTGCTGGCCAGCGTCGTCGTACTGCCGCCACTCAGCGGCACCTTCATCACCGAGCCGCCGTACCCGACCTGGCTCGTCTAGTAAACGTTCGTCGAGCTGATGGCGATAAAGCCGGCCGAAGTGGGCGAGGCCAGCGTGGTCAAGCTTCCGCCGCCGAGCGGCACTTTCATGACCGTCGCCGGGGTAAACGTCGACCAGTAGACGCTCGTCGAGTCGACGGCGATGGCGTCGGGAGAGCCCTGCTCCGAGGCCAGCGTGACCACGCAGCGACCATTCGAAGTGTCACAGCTCCCCGCGCACGCGGCGCATGTCAAACCGCGTCCGGTGCGAGAATTGGATCGTCGTGGAAGTGCACCGAAGGTTGGGCAATCCCGTGCTCCGCCGCCGTCGGGCCCGATTCCAAGGCCACTGCCGAACACCGCCCGGGCCGACGACTTGCAAGGGGATCCGCGACCGTGTCCGTCGCTTCGGAAGATGCAGAGGCAGGTGCCGTCAGCCTGGCAGCCAAACAGGCCGAACTCGAATTGCTGTCATCGCAAGGTTCAACGTTACTGGCGTCTGCTTTGGCGGTGGCCGACATCACCGCAGCCGCGCGAACTGCATCGAGGTCGGCATCGACGGTTCGCGGGGATTGGGCTACTCTCGGGCTCGGTGTTTCGTACGAGCTGGCACAACCTGAAGAGCGATTTGGCGGTCACGCAGCCGGGCTGGCTTCGCGGCTTGCCGGCCGCGCATCGCAAGGCGCTGGCGCTCACGCTCATCTCGGTGCTGGGTTGGTCGGTGTGGAACGGGACGCGCAGCTACAGCCACCCGTGGGGCGACCTTTCGCGCGGCAAGTTCACGGATCATTTTTCGCACATGAACGCGGCCCGCTTGTTTCCGCGCGTCGGGCACAATATCTGGCGCGTGCCCATCGGGGAAATGTTCGGCACGTTGACCGCCGATCAATTCGACCGTCTCCCGGACGACGTCAAGCTGGGCGCCAGCGGCACCGGCGGGATTTTCGCCGTGCCGGGCTGGCCGGCCGACAAGCCACTGGCCATCAGCTGGTCGAACAAGACGCGCATGTATCCGCCGGGCGACATGCTGCTGGTGGCGCCTATCGCAGCGCTCTACCACTACACCCGCCTGTCGCTCACCGGCGCGTGTCGCATGCTGCTCGGCTGGTTCATCGTGCTGGCCCATGTGGCGCTGTTCTATTTCTTCCTCATGTTTTTCGAAGGCAAGAGCCGCGGCATCGACTGGCTTGCTTGCTTTTTCGCCTATTCGCAAATCATGTATTGGACCCTGGAAGGGTTCTACGACGCGGCCGCCATCGCGCCGCTCATCCTGTGCGCGCGCTATCTCGGGCAACGACGTGGCCTTGCCGCGGGCGTCGCCTATTGCGTGGGCGCCATCCTGCATTTCCGCGTATTCTTCCAGGCGCCGTGGGCCATCTTCGCAGCCGGGCTCATGGTGCGCGAGAGGTTCTGGCGGCACCTGAGTCTGCGGCATGTGGTGGCCATCCTGGTGGCGGCCACCTTCGCTTCGATCTCGCTCTACGTGTTCTGGCTCGATTGGAGGTCGCTGGGCAAGGTGGCGATCAACAACCCGCTGCGCTTCACTGGCGGTGCGCACAACAAAGCCCTGATCTGGAATATCGAGGTTCTGTCGGCCGTTTGCGGTGCGGCCTTTCTGTTTAGCCGCGCCTGGTTCGACCTGGTTTCCCTTGCGTGGCTCGGCCTCATCATCTTCGGCTTGCGCGAGTTCTACGTCTGGCACCTCCTGGTCTCGATGTCGTGGATCGCGGCGCCGGTTCGCCGCCCGACCGCGCGGGCGGTGCGCATCGCCTTTCTGCTCTCCTCGATGACCATCATGTTCAACGATACCTTCGTCCCCAACTGGGTGTGGATGCTACACAAGCCGTGGTGAGGTGTGATTTGCGAGAACCGCCGGGTCTGCGATGATGCGGGCCATGGGGGCTCGAAGGCAGGCCCGGGCGCGCGCGACCAAGGCGGTGGCCGACAAACGTGAACCTGGACAAAGGCTCGTTCTCGGAGCCCTGCTGGCGCTCGCCTTCCTGCTCGGCTGTTTCCCCATGGCGGATTTCGATGTGTGGTGGCATCTGCGCACCGGGCAGCTCATTCTCAGTCAAGGCGATGTTCCGCGCGTCGATATGTTCACGTACACCAACGCCGGTCAGCCTTGGATCGACATCTATTGGCTATTCCAGGTCGCGATCGCTCTGCTCTATCGGGCTGGTGGCGTGCCGTTTCTGGTCCTCTTCAAAGCCACCTGCGGGACCGCCGTGGTCGGGCTGGCGCTTCTGGCCCGGCGCCCGGGCGCGCGCCTGTGGCCCGCGATCCTGGCGTGGATTCCCGCGGTCGTGATGCTTTCGGGTCGGCTGTGCGAGCGGCCCGAGCTTTTATCGTTGCTCTTCATCGCGGGTTTTCTCGTCGTGCTGGCGCGTGCGGCCGAGCACCCGCGCTGGCTTTGGCTCCTGCCGGGCATTGAGCTTTTGTGGGTCAACTGCCACGGCTTTTTCATCTTCGGCCCCCTAATTCTCGCCGCCTACCACGCCGAACTGGCGTTCGACCGCCACCTGCCACCTCTGACACCCATCCCACGCCCGCCGCTTCCAAGACTTAAGCAGGTCAGCGTCGCGGTCTTGCTGGCATGTCTCATCAACCCCTACGGATTCCGCGCCATCGGCTTGCCGTTACAACAGTTTCGCAAGATCGCCGGCTCGGACATCTATCGCGCCAGCATTGGCGAGCTGAAGACCATCGGTGACTTCATTAGCGAGAACGGCTTCAACAATCCTTACTTGTTGGCATTCTTCGTGTTGCTGGCGCTAGGCGTGGCCAGTTTCATCGTGCGCGGCAGGCGCCGACATAGCCCTTTTCTCATGTTGCTCTTCGTGTCCGCTGCGTACTTGGGCTGGCAGGCCACGCGCAACAGCGCCCTGTTTGCCCTCGTCGCTGCCTTCGTCATCGTCGAGAACCTCGACTGGACGATGGCCAGTTGTCGTGTCGAGGAGGAAGCGCTTTCGTCGAAGAGGGCGCCGCACGGCCGGTCAGTGAAGCCGGCGCGACCGCGTCGCGGGGAGAATCGTCTTCTCCTGGCGCCCATCGCCATGCTGGGCCTGGCCACCGTGACCGGTGTCTTCTACGAGTGGGGCGACGAGGGGCGCACTATTGGCCTCGGCGAGCGCCGACAGTGGTATGCGCACGGTGCGTGCGAGTTCCTAGCCCGACCGGATCTGCCCGAGCGCATCGCCGCGTTCAACCTCGGCCAGGCAGCGGTGTGCATCGCGGTCGCGGGCCCGGCCCACAAGTTGTTCCTGGATCCACGCCTCGAGGTCAACTCGCGGCAAACCTTCGAGCGCTACGTGGCGGGCATTCGCAAGCTCTGGCGCGGCGAGGACGGTTGGGAAGGTCCGCTCGGCATCGACTACGCGCGGCCGAACGAGCTGCCAGCTCTGCTCGTCGAGCGCGGCGTGCTCGGACGCGCCATCGCGGTTCTCTTGAACGACCCGCGCTGGCGCTGCGTGTACGTCGACGCGCTGGCCACGGTGTTCGTGCCCACGGCTTTCGCCGAAGCGCACAAGCTTCCCGAGGCGAGCCTGTAGATTCCCTCGCCCGCCGTGAATATCGCGCCGGCAGCTACTGGAGCGTGAGGCCGAGGAAGCAGTAGTCGAATGGTGTCGGGGTCGTGGCGCTGCAGGGGATCAAGAACTGCACCATGTCGATCGGCGTGCCGGACACGAAAGTAGTGCCGCTCATATCCCAGCACGCGGTGTTGAGCTTGGAGAACGGGATAGTGACGGTATTCGGTCCCACCGACGGCGGCAGGTACGAGCACCAGTAGTTGCTGCCGTCCCACAGTTGCAGCTCCAAGATCGAGCCGCCCTTGTTCGAGTAGCTGACGGTGATGCTGCTTCCCAAGAGGGGGAGCGACTTGGTCGAGCCGCTCGTACCCGATGCCTGGTTGACGGTGAATCCCGCGTTCGCCCAAGAGCTGTAGGTGGGGCTGGCACCGACGGTCCCCGAGGTGCAGAAGGAAGTCTCCGTGTAGGTCGGGCCGCCGCAGAGCGAGCCCGTGCCCGCGCAAGCAGACGCAACCGTCCCGTTCAGGATGACGGTGCCTGCATTGACGGTCACATAGTTGTTATTCGGATCGATCGTTGGCGTGCCCACTGGCGGTGCGACTTCGCGCGCATCAGTTCGCGGCGGCGCTGCATCGGGGAGCAACAAGGTCGTGCCCCCCGCGCCCACTGTGGCGCTGCCACCGCTGCCTCCACCGCCGGCGGCGCCGGCCCCGCCACTGCCGCGTCCGGCGGCGGCACCTGGTGGTGCGGTCGTCGTGCGCGCGTCTGTTGGGGATCCGCCTTGGCCACCGAACGGATTCGTGCCCGTCGTGACGGCGCCACCCGCGGAGTTGTAGCCGCCGGTGCCGAAGAGTTGAAAGCCGCCCGCGCCGGGAAGGCCGCCCACGCCTGGGACGCCGCCCGCGCCGGCGTCAGGCTCGACCAGGTACATCGCGGATTTCATGCCACATCCCAACCCCAGCAGAGCGAATGCGATCAACGCCCGCTGGTGGAGAAGTCCGCCAATTCTTGAAAGGGTCTTTCCAGTTGGCTTCATGGTTCTGCTCTCCTTACACCAGCTGAGAGTCACGAGTTCCTGGCCGCAGTTCAATCTAGGTCATTTCGCGCAGCGGAAGCCGAGGAACTGCGCGCGGCTTGACGGGTCAAGGCGAAAGCGATTGGTGGTGCGCTCGGTGCGCGCGTCGCCGCCGCCCCAGCTGCCGCCGCGCAGGACGCGCTTGGGTTCAGGGTGGCTGCCGTCGTATTCGGCGTACAGCGACGACGTCCATTCCCATACGTTGCCCGCCAAATCCAAGATCCCGTGCTTGGAAGCGCCGGCTGGGAAGCTGCCCACCGGCGCGGTTTCGGGCCAGCCATCGCTCGCGGGGTAGAGCGGGGCTTGAAAAGGAAATCGCTTGGCGCTCAGATTGGCCGGGCATTCGCCACCGCAGGCATTGAGCTTGGCCGGGCTGGGTTCGTCGTTGCCCCACGGGAATTTCCGACCTTCGCCGGCTCCGCTCGCCGCGTATTCCCATTCCTCCTCGGTGGGCAGGCGCTTGCCGGCCCACGCGCAGAACGCGGTGGCCTGGTTGAAGTCCACGCAATTCACCGGGTGCATGTCGCGGCCTTCGGGATGGCGCCAGTTGCAGAAGGCTCGGTAGTTGCCCTTTTCGTCGCGAAAGGCGTCGGGTTCGCGGCAGCGTCGTTTGGCCACGCACTCGGCGTAGGCATTGACCGTCACTTCGGTCTTGTCGAGCCGGAAGCTGGCGACGCGCACGGCATGCACGGGCTTCTCGTTCTGGTTGGCATCGGCGGTCTTGCTGCCCATGGCGAAAGTACCGCCTGGAATCTCGACCATGTTGCCGCGGATCCATTCTGGCGCTCCGGTGCCGCACCCGCAGATCGCGCACGCGAGCGCGATCGCTCGCGACCTGCTCGCGCCTGACGCATCTTGCATAGAGCGACGATAACATGCCTCCGCGATGGCGCGTAACGCGGCACTCGCTCGCCCGCGCGACATGTGACGCAGGTTCGGCGGAGGCGCGAAATCGTCGCACGGAAGGGAAGTTGCGCGCCGGATGGGGTTGACGTGACCGGCGAGATGGAATAGTCCGGTTGCATGAATGCCTTTCCCGACGAGCCGGCCGCCGCGCCCGAGATTGCCACAGCCGACAGTCCGCCTGCCGCGGTTGCCGAGGCCGAGGCGGAGCCCAAGGCAGTGGCCGAGACCGCGCAGCCGGGCGTGCCCGAGGATTCTCCGCCCCGGAATCTGCTGCTTTACACCGTGTTTGGGTTCCTGTGCATCGGCGTGGCGGTGTGGCTGATCTTTGCCTTCACCGGCTACAAGGATAAGTACTCGCAGCAGACCGAGGGCTGGCACCTGGGCGGCACCAAGATGCTGGAAATCACCATCATTCGCGAGGACAAGAAGAACCTCGCGTGTGCGTCCGACCGCGACTTTTCCGGGGTGCGCTGCGGTTACCGCGCCAACGGCCAGCCCGTAGGAACTCCCGAGGGCGATGCGCATATCCTGCAGCCCTTCAACACGGTCAAGAACGAGCTATTCCTGGCGGCGGGACTCTGGCAGGCTCCAGCCCTCAAGGAGCCGTTGCCGAAGGAGCGATTCACGGTGGTGTGCAACTACCACGTGGTGGGTGTGCTCAAGGCCGTTTCTCTGCGCTGGTCGCTGACGGGATCTTTCGGACCCGTGGAGCAAAGCGTGGCCGTGGGCACGCTGTCCGACTGCGTGATTCCGCAATGACGTTGCCAACGGCCAACGGAGCGGTCCAGGCCTGGCGCGCGCAGGTGGCGCGTTTGCAAAAGGCGTGGGCCGACATGCCGGCGCCGCAGCGCTTTGTCACCGTGTTTCTGTCGGTGATGGTCGTGGGGGGCGCGGTGCTGCGCGTGCAGGGCCTTGCCTGGCCCAACTGGTTCACCTTCGACGAGGAGCCGTTCGTCAAGAACGCGCATAGCTACGCGCTCGCCATCGCCGACAACAACGATCACCCGCCCTTCGGCAAGCTGCTCATCGCCGTTGGCATGCTCTTGTTTGGCTACAATTCCTTGGGTTGGCGATATGTGCCGCTGGTCTTCGGGTTGCAGACGGTGTGCTTGGCCTACTGGCTCGGCCGCGTCGTCTTCAAGGATCGGCGTGCGGGCTTTATGGCGGCGGCGTTCGTGGCCGCCGACGGCTTCTTCATTTCCTATTCGCGCTCCGGGCTGCTCGACGGGATGATGATTTCCTTCATGTTGTGGGGCATGGTGGCGGCGCTTTCCGCGCGCACGTGGAAGGGCGTGCTGGCGGCGGGCGCGCTCATCGGTTTCTCCACCTCGGTCAAGTGGAGCGGCGTGATGACCGTAATTCCCGCTGCCCTTGGCATTCTGCTTTGGCGTCGCGTTTCCATCTTCGCGATCCTGTGGCTTGGCGTGGTGCCCATCGTGCACACACTGATCTGGATGGGCGCGCTTCGCCTGACCGGCAAGCCGAGCGATGTGGTGTCGACGTGGAAAGTGATTGTCGGACTTTACAAGCACCACTTGGACCTCGGCCACTACAAGAACGAGCTGACCTCGCCCTGGTACGGCTGGCCTATCCTGATGCACCCCGTGGTGATCAAGTTGTCGACCTCCGGACTGAAGTCGCGCTACTCATCCAGCATCGGAAACCTGTTGCTGTGGTTCACCACGACGCTTCTGGTGGTGGTCTTTCCCATCGCAACCGTCGTCGTCGCCGTGCGAACGCGCCTTGAGCGCTATTGGTTGAGCTTTCTCGACGCACGCACGACCCGAGGGGCGCTGCTGATGCTGCTCGGCTGGTTTTCCTTCATGGCGCCGTGGCTTGCCACGCGCAGCACGCGCGGCAACTACACGTTCAGCCACTACTACTTGCCGTGCTATTCTTTTCTGCTGGTCATGCTCGCGGGGTTGTGTTCGCACCTGGAACGCAAGCACGGCAAGCTCATCGCCGGCTACATCGGCGTCGCGTTCCTGGTTTCGCTCTTCTACGCGCCGGTGTGGGGTGAGTTTCCCATGAGCGTGGCCGCGGCCCATGCCCGGCTGTGGTTCCCAAACTGGCGGCCGTAACTTCCCGCGTCGCGCCGAACGCACGACCGCGCGGCTGGCGCGCCCGACATGACTCGAACATGTAACCCCCGGCTTCGTAGGCCGGTGCTCTATCCAGTTGAGCTACGGGCGCAAACTTTTAAATTTCAAATACTTAGGCTAGTTGTCCCGATGCGGTGTCCACCTGCGTTCTGCCTATTCTCTGCCCAAGTGTACCGGGAACGTCGCGAAGAGATAGCACAACCGCCGCCGGTTTGGAAAGATCCACTGCAACCATGTCAGGGGCGCCCAGAAGTTCGTGTCGGCAGGCCGGCCCGAACTTCTAAGCGCGAGGGATGCGTCAGGAAGGCGCAAAGCCCCCTTTCCCCCGACGGGATGAATCGGACACGCTGAGGTGGGTGACAAAGAAACGGGTGACGGGCGCGATCAGGGCGTGGTGGCACACACCTCCGGAAGGTTGGGCATCCCTTCCGCAGGCCAAATCAGAGCATCGCGCACCCAATCCCGTAGCTGTTGCCATGCCGTCTTCCGCGCTGCCTGGGAGCGAAGGTGCACGGCGTGCAGCATCTCAAGCAGGTTGTACGCGATGATGCGCAGGAGCGACACCACGGGTAGGCCGTTGCCACGATGGACCCAGCGGCCGTGATCTTCCTGCCACTCGATGTCCAGCCGTCCGAAGCAGTTGTTCTCGATGCGCCAGTGGGCTCTGACCAAGGCCAGGATGGCGTCACCACCCAGCCTTCCTGTCGGCAAATTAGTTGCGTAGAAACGCTCTTCAAGCACCGTCTCTGGCGCTTCCCGATTCGCCCGCGCAAGCACGCGCACAAGCCACACCTGGCGTAGATGCGACCAGGTTCCCCATCCGGCCATCTCGCTCGTCCGCCACAGTTGCCGCTTGATCCACCCACGCGACGAGTCCGATTCCCAGTCCATTTCGGCCTCTGGCGCGCAGCTCTTCGCCTTTGCCCCCAGCACCCGTTGCGCTTCCTTGTGCAGCTCAGGCTGATTGCCCTTGAGGGCCATCATGTACGCCTTGTCCGTGCTATCGACCTGCCGGGCGTTGGCTTCCGATGTGAAGCCCGCATCGGTGCTGACCAACTCGTACAGGTTCGCCTTTCGGTACGTCTTTTCCAGCTTGGCGAAGAAACTCGCGAATACCCCCATGTCGTTCGTCTCGGCCGGTATCGCCTCCTGGTCGATGCACAGTGCCGCCGTCGACGAAATCAGCGTTGCCCGCGCCACCCGATAAAGCCAGTAGGGTGGCTGTCCTTGCGGATTCTGCGTCTGGCAATCCGAGTTCGCCTCTTGGGATAGCGTCGCCACGGTTTTGCCATCGATGCTGATCGCTCGGATGGGCACCACACAGGGTTCCAGAGCCTTGCGCCGGTGCTCGGCCAAGACCTGCCGGTGCAGGTGCCGCCGCAGTCCCTGCGGGTCGAGGGCCGCCAGAAAGTTACCCAGTGTCGAGTCGGGAACTCGCCGGTCGATGCCACGCTTCTTTTGCGCTGTGGCCAGGTCTTCGCTGAAGCGCTCTGCCCCGCGCAGACTGCGTGCCATCGTCATCAGCGAGAACACCG
>Ga0224559_1002170_pt1 | contig 10245 bp, 8 predicted proteins | sample 714S33034metaG_FD_180676 | JGI IMG/M metagenome (GOLD analysis project Ga0224559, IMG submission 180676) | Peat soil microbial communities from Stordalen Mire, Sweden - 717 S3 30-34 | ecosystem: Environmental > Terrestrial > Soil > Wetlands > Peat | place: Sweden: Norrbotten County, Stordalen... | reverse complement strand
CGCGGCGGATGACGACCCGTCCGGCATCTCGACCTATTCGGTCACCGGGGCCGGGTTCGGCTACGCGCCCTTGTGGACCGCCCTGTTCTCCTTCCCTTTGATGGCGGCCGTACAAATCATGTGCGCCCGCCTGGGCATGGTCACGGGGCTCGGCCTCGCGGGGGTAATTCGGAGGCGTTACCCTCGGTGGATCCTATGGAGCGCCTGTGCGCTTCTACTCATCGCCAATATCGTAAACATCGCCGCGGATCTGGGCGGCATGGCCGACGTCACGCAGCTTCTGACCGGCGTCAGGTCATTCTATTGGGAGCCGGCGTATGCGCTGGTCCTGGCAGGGCTGCTGTTCTGGACGAGTTATCGCCTCATCGCCCGGATTTTCAAATGGCTCACGCTGGCCTTGTTTGCCTATATCGCCGCTGCGTTCTTCGCGCACCCGGACTGGCCCGCCGTGGTTCGGGCGACCCTGATTCCACACGTGCAGTGGACCGGCGCGTATTGGGCGACGCTGGTCGCCATCCTGGGGACCACCATCTCACCCTACCTCTTCTTCTGGCAGGCTGCGCAGGAAGTGGAAGAGGACATCTCTTTGGGTAAGTCGACCGTCAAACAGCGCGAGGGCTCTACCAATCGGGAACTGCGGCGCTCCAGGAACGACGTCCTCACGGGCATGTTCTTCTCCAACCTGGTGATGTACTTCATCATCCTCACGTCGGCCGCCACGCTGCACGCGCACGGCAAAACCACGATCTCCACGGCGCGCGACGCGGCCGAGGCGCTGCGTCCTTTGGCCGGCGCCGGCGCCTACTGGCTCTTCAGCGTGGGCTTGATCGGCGCCGGCATGCTCGGAGTCCCGGTGTTGGCCGGATCTTGCGCTTACGCCATCGCCGAAGCGGCCGACTGGGTTGGGTCGCTGGAGGTGCACCCTCCTCTCGCTCACGGCTTCTATGGCGTTATCGCCATTGCCATGGCGATCGGCCTCGGCCTGGATTATGCGGGGTTGAACGCGGTCAAAATGCTCTTCTGGTCGGCCGTGGTCAACGGGGCGCTGGCGCCGCCCCTCCTCATTCTCGTGGTGCTGCTCACCAGCAGGGCCGACGTAATGGGCGAGCGCCGCAACGGAGCACTGCTCCGCTGGCTTGGGTGGACGTGCGCCGCCGTCATGCTGCTTGCCACAGTCATTATGCTCGTAACGGCATATGCGGCGTGAGACAAAGCCGGGCTTGTGGCATTTAGACATCCTGCGCCCGTTCCCGATCGACGCCATTGGCCGGTTCCGTGCAATATAGAGCGCCTGGAGAAGCAAAACGAGGGCCCCCCGGACGTACAGCGCGGTTCCGCCAGGGACTGGACGGTGCAAGTCTTGCCGCCCAGAGGGCAGGAAGTGCAGGCCACGCGCGAAAAGCGCCGCGCCTGGCCTTGCCTTCCGCAGGGGCCATCACCGCTCAGGGCCTTTGGCCGCTCCGATTCCACGAAGCCATCCGAACCCATATCGAGCTCAGCCTCGTATCCGCTGCCGCGGTCGATCGTGCCGGCATCTTCACGCCTCTCCTCTTGCTGTCGAGCGTGTTGCACGAGTGGGGCTACAGCAAAGGCAGGACGAGCGTGCAGGGAATGTCCTTGCCCAGACAACGTAACCAGATTCGGAAGGCGACTTGCAATAGATATCGCAATGTGAGATTGAGGTCAGCCGCGATCCTCGGCGGGTCTGAGCTGTCATGGCCTGCCAACCGCGTGGCGGCCTGTCGCGGAGAGACCCGACTGCATCGCAACCCGGCCTTAGAGCTGCGGAATGATAGAGGGGAAAACGTTCCATATGAACATTCGCGCTCGCTGGATCACCCTGTTGGCGGTGGTCTCCGCAGGAGTACTCGCAGGTTGCAGGCAAACGACGAGAACGCCCGACGTGTGTTGCGGATCAGGGCCGAACGCGGCGAACTCTTCCCGTGCTCCTCTCAGCGCCGAAGGTCAAGCCCTGCTGCGCACGACCATCAGCGGTGGCGACTCCGACCTGCGCTGGCCGGATTTCAGCGATTACAGCAAGGACGTAACGAGGTTTTACGATTTAAACGGGAACTCTTTGTGGTGGGTCAAGGACTTGGAGCCGACCCCACAAGCGCGACAAGCGATCGCGCTGATGCTTCAGGCCGGCCAAAAAGGGCTCTCCGCTGACGACTATGACGGCCCCAGATGGAGCGACCGCCTGGCCGGGCTCAAACCCGCGACGCGGCAGCCGTCCGAGGCGAATGCCGTGAGATTCGATCTCGCGCTTACAGTTTGCGTGATGCGGTATATCTCCGACCTCCATATCGGCAAGGTAAATCCGAAGCGCCTGGCCTTTGCTTTCGACGAGGAGTCCAGGAAATACGACCTGGCCGAATTTCTGAAAGACCGTATTGTCGGCGGGCGCGATGTTGCCGGCGTCCTGGCGCAAGTAGAGCCGCCATATCCCGGCTACCGTCGTACCCTGAAGGCTCTTCAGACTTACTCCGAGTTCGCGAGCAAGGATGACGGGGAGCAACTCCCACCGGTAAAGAGAGCGATTGGCCCCGGCGACGACTATCCCGGCGTCCCACGGATCGCGCGACTGCTCCGGCTGGTTGGCGACCTGCCGCCCGACGCCGATATCCCCGCGGACGGAACGGTTTACGCCCCCGCTCTGGTGGAGGCCGTCAAGAAGTTTCAGCGGCGGCATGGCCGGGATCCGAATGGACGACTCGGGGCGCAAACCCTCGCGGACTTAAACGTTCCTCTGACCCGCAGAGTACAACAGATGCAGTTGGCTCTGGAAAGATGGCGATGGCTGCCGGACACCTATCGAAAAGCGCCCATCGTCGCCAATATTCCCGAGTTCCGTCTTCGCGCCTACGACAAGGACTTCAACGTTGGCGTAACGATGAACATCGTGGTAGGCAACTCCTTCGGCCACAGTACCCCCGTGTTTGCCGACGCTATGGCCTATGTGGTTTTCCGGCCGTATTGGGAGGTTCCTCCCTCCATCGTACGCGCCGAACTGATTCCACACATCCTGAAGGACCGCGATTATTTGACGAAGAAGGGTTTCGAGATTGTGGACAGCCGCCAAAAGGCGGCCGGTACGGGGACGGCGGCGCACGACATCGTGAGTCAACTCCGAGCCGGCAAGCTCTTCGTCCGGCAACTTCCGGGTCCAAAGAACTCGCTCGGCCTGGTGAAGTTCGTCTTTCCCAACAGCGATGACATCTACATGCACGATACTCCCGCCACCGAGTTATTCGCGAGGTCCAGGCGGGATTTCAGTCACGGCTGTATCCGCCTGGAAAAGCCCGCCGAACTCGCCGCATGGGTGCTGCGCGATAATCCCGGCTGGAATCCGGACCGCATTCGCGCGGCCATGAACGGCAATGCGCCCCAGCAGGTGAATCTCACGCATCCGATTCCGGTCCTGATTGTATACATCACCGTTGTCGTTCTGGAGGATGGACTGGTGCACTTCTACGACGATATCTACGGGCACGACGCAGCCCTGCAACAGGCTCTCGCGAAGGGTTACCCGTATCCAACTTGAGGGAGACGATGGCTCGACATTTGTGAGCCGCCCCCGGCGAGCCCTAAGTTACCAGCGGCGTACGCGTCCCACGTCCACGTGTACGAAGTTCGACGCGCGATAGTAGCCCACGCCCCCGCGTTGAAGGCGCAAAGCGGCATCCCGCACTGCCGCGGTGGCAATTCCCGGCAATCGAATGTCGATGGCCTCCGCCTGCATGTGGAGACTTTGGCGAGCGACGCCCGTGTGGGCGTTGCGGGTGCGCAGGAACTCGTTGCTTTCCGGATTGCGGTATCCACAGATGACATCGATCTCGCCGCCGGAATCGTTCAAGGACGCCGTCAGATCGTAGAGCAGATCGAACAGGCGCGGATCGAAATGATGCACTTCGCTCGAACGATGGTCGCGGAGGTAGTGGTCGAGTTCGGTCAAAGCTTCCGGCAGGTAGGTCTCGCCTCGCCGATAAACGATATCGAGCCGTTCGTTGGTGTGGGTATGGTATAGACGAAGCCGGTATTCGCGCGGGGACAAGGCGGCCGATCTTAGTGTTTGCCCCAGCGGGGCGACAAACAATAAGACGATGGGCCACAGAATACCTGTACGGATTGCCGATGTCATTTACATTGAGTGTAACATCCATCGCGGATGGCTTAACGAGGCCCAGGCCGTCCGCACCCGAACACCAGCCCTCAACCTCGAGGCCCGACAGTGCGGTTCAGTGGCGGGCGAAGCGGCCCCGTTGCAACGTCTGGTCGGGCCGCCGTATCGGGTCCGCTCGGGCCTCAGCCCCCACCGCGCGGCCAGCTTCGTTGAGTTCTCTGCACAGCCTGCAGAATCGGGCCTTCGGAAGCCCCACGCGGGGGGGCGACCGCGGCGTCGCTGAGCGCCCCGGGTTGTCCGTAATGGCTCCTCGGATGCCTGACCGGCGCCATTGGCCGCTTGCGTGCAATAGAGTGCGCATGAAGAAGCAAAACCAGGATCCATTCCGGACATACAGCGCGGTTCCGCCTGAAAGGCGCCGTATGGCGACGGATTCGGCCGGCCAGTCTGGAGATATCCAAGGATTGTCGGACGTCGCGGAGGCGGGCTCGGAGAGCGTCGAAGAACTGCTCGAGGAGGGGCAGTCCTTTGAAGCCGAAGCCATCGGCGGAGTGCAAGATGCGCCCGATCCCGACGTCGCTGAGGTTCACACCAGGCAATTCCCGGAGGACGATGTGCCACCGGAGTACCTGGAGGGGGATTAGGCCGCCTCGATCCAGTCTCCGCCGCGAAGACGGCCCGTTCCGATCGTGGACATTCTCTCTGGCGCCCGGCCGGCGGTTCAGGCGGCCGGGCCAGGGGCCTCGAACGCAAAGGCAAAGTACGCGGCCAGGCCAAGAAAGACGAAATGCCGCCGCCGCGACCCCGGCCAGGAAGAAGAACCCCGTGTCGGAACCAAAGCGATGCACGATGGAAGCGGCGAGTGAGGGCTCGGACGCTCAGAACGATTCCGCCCATGTGCAGACGCCTGCTTAAGCCAATTCCACCACCATCTTGCCGACGTTTTGCCCATGGAAAAGACCGATGAAAGCGCCCACCGCCTGGTCGATTCCTTTCACCACGGTCTCCTTGTTTTTCAGTTTGCCCGCTTGGAAATAGCCGCCGACTTCCTTTTCGAACTGGGCGTGAAGGAGCAGCCAATCCGAAACGATGAGGCCCTTCATGGTGAGCCGTTTGGTGATGAAGTTGAAGAGATTCGACGGGCCGGGGCGCGGCGTTTCGGCGTTGTAACCGGAGATGCCGCCGCAGGCGACAATCCGGCCATGCACACGCAGCGCCGAGAGAGCCGCTTCGAGCGTTTCGCCGCCTACATTGTCGAAGTAGACATCGATTCCGTCCGGCGCCTCCCGATTCAGTTGTTCGAGGACCGGACCGGCCTTATAGTCGAAGGCGTTGTCAAAACCGCACTCTTCCCGGAGGAACCGGACCTTTTCCGGCGAACCCGCCGATCCGATGACACGGCACCCGCGCAGTTTCGCCAGTTGCCCCGCCACATTGCCGACGGCGCCGGCGGCGCCCGAGATATAGACCACGTCTCCGGCCTTGACCTCCACCAGATTCAGCCCCGCCCACGCGGTCATGCCCGTCATGCCCAGGGCGCCGAGGTAAACCGAGAGCGGCTGAATCTCGCGGCTGACCGCGTGCAAATCCGCCGGCGTTGCGACGAAGTACTCCCGCCACCCAAAGTTGGAAGTGACGACATCGCCCGGTTTGAATTCCGGGGCGCGCGATTCGATGACATCGCCCACTGCGCCGCCATCGAGAGGTTTACCCAATTCGAAAGGAGGCACGTACGACTTTGCCGCGTTCATGCGCCCGCGCATGTACGGGTCCACCGACATGAAGAGGTTACGAACCAGCACCTCCCGGTCTTTCAGCGGCTCCGATTCGGTCCATGCCAGCGAAAAGTTAGCGGCGGTCGGAATCCCGCTGGGGCGGGAGGCCAGGCGAATCTCGCGGCTGGTAAGTCTTGACATTAAAGTTAACCTCGTTGGCAGGTCAAAGGCGGAGTTCCGCCTCAATTCGATGGGGCGCCTGTTCTATGGGCGGGCGAGTTGTAACTCGGTTGCTGGCGCAACCTCACCCTGGCCGGACTCTATGACGAGAGCGAGCAGCCCGGGTGTGCGCAGTCGCAGGAAATCTCTTGTTCTGCCTTTGAATCCTCGCAACGCTGGCTGCAGTACTCCTTGTCGTCTGGTACGGTGCACCGGCATGCCGGATGCGCACATTTTGTTTGCTTTGTAATAGTCATCCTATTCACCTTTTCCTATCGATCGAGTCCCTGCACAGAACCTCAAACACGATGCCTGGAAGACGTTCCGCCTCGGCGGCTGGACTGTCTCCGATTTCCGTTGCGGCAAGTGAATCCGGCGCCCGCTCTTACTCCAGGACCACCGGCCGCCAGGATTTGTCTGGATTGAACCGCGTCATCTGGCGGCCTTGAATGGCCGTCGCCGCCCCCAGATCCCTTTCGTAAACCACCCCATCGTGATTGATGAGCAGGGTCCGGATTCCGGACACGCCATATTCCGCGGGCCAGGCGACCAGCGCGAACCCTCCGATCATCTTGCCCTTCACCACATAGTCGAAGGCGCCTCCGGCGGCGTCCGGCCCCTGAGATTTCAGCACTCGGAAGTAATAGCCATGATACGGCTCGGCCTTTTTGCCCGCCGTAGACGGATTGGCGCCCGCGGCTTCGGCGAACGCTCGCGGAACCAGGCTATCGGATTTGCCGTCCCAATACAGCCCATCCTGCTTGCCCGGCGCGCTGAGGATCTTCTCGGCATATCGCAGGACGCGATCTCCGTCGCGCGGCCCCGCGGCGTATTCCATTTGCGCCTCCGCGTAACCCCGGCACACTTCCATGGCGTTCAATTCGTTCCGGCCAATCCTGCGCGCCAGAATCTCGATCCGCCCGCTGGCCGAATCCAGCCGCCATTTTCCGTCTTTGCGAACCACTGGAACCGGAAACGGCCACTCCTGCGTTCCCACCGTAAACGCCACGCGGTCGGGCGTGAAGCGGTCCTCGTCGATCCGGAGCTTTTCGTGAGCCGACCGCGCAAACTCAGCGCGCAGATCCTTGTCTTGCGCGGGATCGCCGGATTCGACGATATCTTTGCCCCCAGGGCCAAAAATCTGGAGGAGGGCCGCCGTGTCATTGTGTTCCGCCGCGTCGATGGTCGCCTGAACGGCCTCTTGCGGGGTCGCAAATGTCCGCTGGGCGTCATTGGGCGCGGCTTGCAGCATAGCCGCTCCAAACACCAGAAGGCCGGGGGCCAGGAGCCACGCGACCCGCCGCCGGCCGCCTTTCGAGTCAATAGAATTGATATTCGTCATGATTCCCTCTGGCGCCTATCGATGTCCGCCACCGCCGCGGCTCCCGCCGCCGCCACCGCCGCCCATCCGGCTCGGCGCGCCACCGCCGCCCATCCGGCTCGGCATGCCTCCGCCGCTCCGGGCGGGTCCGAGGCTCGAGTATCCATGATCGCTCTGCGCCCGCGCCGCGCCGCCATCCCGAACGCCGCCGAAAGCGCCGCCGTTCCTGATGGGTGCGCTCTGCGGAATCTGCCGATTGCCGACTCGCTCGGATCGGGATTGGGGATTCGGGCCACGAGCCTGGGTCTGTCCGGCCTGCCCGCGGGTTTGCAGACTTTGGCGCGCCGCGCCCCGGTATTGGTTGGCCAGGGCGGCGTTCGAATACGGTACGCCCTGGCGGTGCGTCGCATCGTGCGACCACGCGCTTGTGCCACCCAGGCTGCCGCCACGGCTCGCATTGAAATTGTACCGGTGAATGAACCCGTTATTGACCATAATGCTGTGGCCGCCCCAGCCGGGGCTCCAGCCCCAACCGCCCCAACCGCCCCAGCCGCCGCCAAAGTAGAATCCCATCGGGATGCCGACGCCGAAACCGAAGTAGGAGCCCGGGTAATACCAGCTCGCATAGGGATACCACAGTGGGGGCCCCCATATGTATGCGGGATCGTACTGCGGCAGGTAGATAATCTGCGGATTCGCGGGCTCGATGACGATCTCGGGTTGCCCGGACTCGTTCGTAGTGGTCACCGTTTGCTGGCTCGTGGAGGCCAATTTCCCCGCCTGCTCGGCCTTGAGCCGCATTTGCTGCACGGCGTCCATCACGTCGGCTTGCTGACTCAGAAAGGCGTTTCCAAGATTTGTAGTCCACGTGATGTCCTGGTTCAACCGCTTGACCAGGTCCGGAAAGACCACCAAGGCCTGTATGCTCGGATCCCAATTCTGCTGCTCCGCCGCCTGGGTCAGGGCAGCGCCCGCGAGCCCAGGGTTTCGCGCGAGCCACTGCGAGACCTGGACTAGTTCGAGCGGATAGGTAGACGCCACCAGGATCTGGCTGAGCAACGGATCGGGGTAGAGCGCGATCGGCGCTACCAAATCGTCGAGCTGGTTGGGCGCCAGCGCCTGACCGGGAGGGGGGAGTTCCGGCGGCTGTTGGGCAAGCAGCAGTATGGCCGCGGGCGCCAGCATCAGCGCGGCGCAGAGAAGAACCCGCACGGGGGAACGGAAGCGCTTCATGGATTCCGATCCTCTCGATGTGAGTTCACTTCGGCTGCGACCACCGGGCGGGCACGCAATTGGTGGACGGCATGGAGCCAGTCTTCGTCCGGCGAGCCCTCCGGACAGCCTCTGGCCTGCCACAGCGAATGAGCCAACGCCGCGATGTCCTCATGCCCGAAGATCAGGAAGCCGTGTTCGTTCACGGCGGCCCCGTGCGCCTGTTCGCTATGCTGGTGAGCCTCCTGGGAGTACTCCAGAGCTTGCCTGGAGCGCTCATGCCCGGTTTGATGGTCTTGTTTCTCGTGAGCTTCCGCGGCGCTGCGATGAGCGTGGGCCGCGCTATCGTGCATCTCGGCCGCCCGCTGATGGTTTTCGTAGTGCGATCCGTGGTTGTAATGAGTAGACATTAGAACGTCCCTATCTTTCCCGACTTGGCGTGGGCTTCCCTGGCCAGCTTGAACGCGTGATCCGAGTACTCCAGCGCGCGTTGCGCATGCCAGCTCTCCGCTACGCCGTCCCCTTTTTCATTGTGTTCGGCGGCGGTTCGATGGGCCATGGCAGCAAGTTCATGCTGCTCGGCGGCTTTCCGGTGCGACTCGTGCACGGTGTTTCCTCCTGTGAAAGCGTGTGCGACCGGCCTTTTACATGCACGAGGTGGACCAATCCCATGGAAATCGGGAATGTCTCCCCGGCAATGGCCCTAGGGAAGCCGTGATCCTCCGGCCTCCGGTGCAAACTTTGCACTAGCAATTACAGATTTTGCACCCCGGCGGCTGGGCGTCCGGGCCAGGTGGAGAAGACCCCATGAATCGGCGGCGCAAGAGGGCATTCCCGTGAAAGAAACGGTTGGCGCCGCGCGTGCAGGGATCGGCGCGAGACCAGCATGAAAGCCACAGAGCGACTGCATTACCTGGGTCAGAGCCTTTGGCTCGACAATATTACGCGAGGACTGCTCGCCAGCGGCACGCTCGAACGCTACATCCGCGAGCTGTCGATCACCGGACTCACGTCGAATCCCAGCATCTTCGATCACGCCATCCGCAACGCCAACTTCTACGACGAGGCGATTCGCGCCAAGATGCAGGGAGCGCCGGCCGTCGAGAAGCTGTTTTTCGAGCTGGCGCTCGAAGATCTCACAAAGGCCGCCGACCTGTTCCGGCCCATTCACGACGCCACGAATGGCGTGGATGGCTGGGTGTCTTTGGAGGTATCGCCGCTTCTGGCGGACGAGCCCGCGAAGACGCTTGAGGCCGCCGGGCGTCTGTTCGCCCTGGCGGACCGGCCGAATCTGTTCATCAAGATTCCCGGAACTCCGCGTGGTCTCTCCGCCATTGAAGACGCTATCTTCGCCGGCATTCCCATCAATGTGACCTTGCTCTTCTCCCGCGATCAGTACCTAAAAGCCGCCAGCGCCTACATGCGGGGGATTGAGCGGCGGATCGAAGCCGGCCTCGATCCGGTTGTCCATTCCGTGGCATCCATTTTCATCAGCCGCTGGGACAAGGCGGTCGCGGGAAAGGAGCCCGATGAATTGAAGAATCGACTTGGCATCGCCGTTGCCCGGCAAGCCTATAAGGCCTATCGCGAGTTGCTGCTGTCCCCGCGGTGGTTGAGACTGGCGGCCAAAGGCGCTTCCGCCCAGCGCGTGGACA